>ERZ857965.3271-NODE-3271-length-12332-cov-10.355299_pt1 | contig 12332 bp, 5 predicted proteins | sample MGYA00519758_ERZ857965 | MGnify/ENA primary metagenome ERZ857965 (study PRJEB31778, sample SAMEA3449381) | human gut metagenome | biome: human gut; feature: human-associated habitat; material: faeces | place: United Kingdom | collected 2010/2012 ...
AGGGCGAGGGTCCACCCGTTCCCATCCCGAACACGGAAGTTAAGCTCGCTTCTGCTGACAATACTTGGCTGGAGACGGCCTGGGAAGATAGGTAGCGCCAACACTCCTCCTTAGCTCAATGGTAGAGCATTCGGCTGTTAACCGAAGGGTTGTTGGTTCGAGCCCAACAGGGGGAGCCACGAAGGGTGAGCCGCCATCCGAAAAGGTGGCGGCTCATTTCTTTTACTCAGAAAGCCAGCGTAGACTTGGGCCTTTAGCTCAGTTGGTTAGAGCAGACGGCTCATAACCGTCCGGTCCCGGGTTCGAGTCCCCGAAGGCCCACCACATAGGGGTATAGCTCAGTTGGTAGAGCAGCGGTCTCCAAAACCGCGTGTCGAGAGTTCGAGCCTTTCTGCCCCTGCCAAAAACACCACCCAGACGGGTGGTGTTTTTATTTTAGGCGGGGGCAGAAAGGCGAGAAACGAACGCCCGTCTCACAGGGCCGTCAGGGCCTTGAGACGGGGAGCAGCGTGCCAGGGGCACGCTGCGTCCGTGAGAGGAGAGCCGACTCGTCTGCATGATCGGGAGAAGGACTGCCAAAAACACCACCCAGACGGGTGGTGTTTTTTATTGCGGGCAGGGGCAGAGACATTTTTTGCCTATGCTTTTGTCCATATTTAATAGAATGTGTCAATAAATTTTGTGCGGGAATCGCGTTGCAAATCTGTCGAAATAATGCTATACTAACCCATGTATGTCCAAATATAGGAGAACGAGCCCCTTTCGGCCGTTTTCCTGCGCAGCACAGGCGCACATCCGCGTGTCTGTGCAGGGGGGTGCAAAGCAGAAAAGGGTACCCTTTTCTCGTCCCGGCGAGGCCGGGGCGATGGCCGAGACCACAGGCGGGCGCCGACCGGCCCCGCTTGTGGCGGGCCTGCTGGATGCGTGTCCTGTGTCCGATGCTGCGCAAGGGAGGACGTACATCGGGCTGCGGCGGGGCCTGGCGTTTTGCCGGATGCGCCGTCAGGCGCAGCAAAGCCTTGTCCGGCACGGTGTACGGACACATCTGATCCGGAGATCCCAAAAGAAAAAAAGAAAGGATGGGGGAACATGAGCAAAACGAGAATGGGCAAAAGAGTTGCGTCATTGCTGCTTTCGCTGGTAATGATGCTTTCTCTGCTGCCGACGACGGTGTACGCCACGGGCGGCACCGGCGAAACCAATGGCGCGATCGTCGAGGCGAACACGTCCGATGACAACACGGTGGGGGAAACTACCGGCAACCCCGAACTCACCGGTGAGGACGAGGGCGGCGGCGCTGCCAACGTCAGCGAGGGCGAGACAGCGACTGTCGCTACTATCGGCAGCGCTACTTACGAGACGCTGGACGAGGCAATCGCGGCTGTTGCGGACGGCGAGACCATCGTGGTCAACGCGGGCGAGTACACACTGAACGGCAGCCTGGCGTACGCGGGCAAGGCGTTCACTATCGCGGCTGCCGAGGGTGCGAAGGTCTCCTTCGACATGTCCGCTGCCGTGGCCCTGCATGGTGCGAAGATCACTTTCAACAACGTGACCTTCGACTATAAGACCAATGGCAACTACATCGGCCTACAGCACACCGACACGCTGGTGTACAACAACTGCACCATCAACGGCATGGTGTTCCTGTATGCCGTCAACGAGACGTTCAACGGTTGCACCTTCAATCAGACCAGCGCGGGCGCCTACAACGTCTGGACGTATGGCGCGCAGAACGTCGCGTTCAACGGCTGCACCTTCAACTGCGTGGGCCGCTGCGTGCTGATGTACAACGAGGGCGCTATCGACAAGACCGATCTGACGGTGGAGAACACCGAGTTTAATGCTTCCGCTCCCGTTACGGGCAAGGCGGCCATCGAGATCGACACCAGTCTGATGGAGGGCGGCGCCACCATCACCGTGGACGATAAGACCACGGCTGCGGGCTTCGCCACCGGCTCCAACAGCGGCAAGACTCTGTGGAACGACAAGAAGCAGACGGCCGACACCAACAAGAACACCACGGTGACCGTGGCGGGCGAGACGGTGTTTGAGCCGAAGGCCACTGTGGTGAAGCCTGTGAGTGTCAATGGCACCAGCTATGAGACGCTGGAAGATGCTATTGACGCGGCGACTCCTGATGCAAACGGCGTTGTCACCTATGAAATCAGCGGCAAGGTCGATGTGACCGCTACCGGCTGGGTACAGGTGGCGAAGTCTGGCCTGACCGGCCTTACGGCGGTGAAGTTCGTGGGTACGACTGACGATGCCAAAATCTGCATTAATGGCGGGCTGGCCATTCTGGCGGATCAGAACTACGACATCGACGTCAGCTTCGAGGCACTGGCGCTGAGCAAGCTGAATCCGACCTATGGCGGCGACTACGGCCACAGCACCAACTACTTTACCACATGGCTGCGCAATTCCGGTGCGGCGGAGAACACTGTGACCTACACCAACTGCACTTTCCCCAATGGTGTGAGCAACAACCAGTACGGCAAGACGGTGTTTGACAACTGCAAGTTCACCAACGGTGCTACCGGCCTGTACAATCTGTGGAACTACGGCGGAAGCACCGAGATCAAGAACAACAGTTTTACCGGCACCCGTGGTATCAAGGCTTATTCTGAAGGTGTTGATGGCGGCCAGATCGAAGTCGCCGATACTACTTTCAACGGCCTTGGTGAGAAGGCAGCTATCGTGGTGTCCAAGGCGACAACGGTGACGCTGAATAAGGTCGACGCTACCGAATGCACCAAGGGTCTGCTCCAGAAGGATATCGATGGCGGCTCCCTGAAGACCACCATCGAAGCCAATGGCACCGGTATCAGCGGCAAGTTTGATATTACCGCAACAACGACCGCAGATGCTGCCAAGAATGAGTTCAACATCTCTGCCGGTACGTTTACGAGCGAGGTGTCCAACGACTATTGCGCTGACGGCTTCGAGGTCAAGGCCAACGATAACGGCACCTATGGCGTAGTCGAGGCGGCTACGGCTGACGGCGACGGCACAGAGGCTAACCCCTACACGCTGGAGCAGCTGGGCGCTATGACCCGTCAGGCGTATATCGACGCGCAGAATCGCCTGAACGGCACCATGTATGTCACCGTGGGCAACTACGCCTATGACACCAACGGCGTGCTGGGCAACGGTGTGCGCGACGACACCACGGGCCAGACCCCCGATCACTCCAAGCTCAACGCCTATGGCGAGAACGGCTATCTGGGTGAGAAGAACGACGGCGCCAACGGCAAGAGCGTTGTGTTCGTCGGCGGCTCCATCACCAGCGGCGTCACGGGTTACACCAGCATCGACAAGATCGGCACATCCCTGCTGCTGGCGCTGCCCGCTTACACCAACGTGACGTTCAAGGGTACTACCTTCAACAACGTCATGAGCTTCAACTATCAGCTGTACACCTCTCCCTGGAGCCAGCTGGGCGAGCTGAAGTTTGACAACTGCACCTTCAATGGCATCATTGTGGGCGCTATCGCGGCTCAGACGCTGACGTTTAACGGGTGTGAGTTCAAGAACTACACCAATACTACAGATGCCAACAGCTCCAACCCCACATGGATCCGGCCTGCCTACGGCAACTGGACCCAGGGCGATAACGAGGGCCAGGGCAGCGACTTCAGGTCCCTGACCACCATCAACTTCACCGACAACAAGGTCACCAGCACACGCCCCGTGAAGTTTGAGTACATTTCCCAGTGGGATATCACGAGCACTGTCACCGCCACCGGCAACTACTTTGATATCAGCAAGCAGGACGGGGACACCACAATCAAGAATGTCGGCTTGTATCTTGGCGCTCACACGGATGCAAATGCGTTTAACCTCGTGGCGGAGGACAACACCAAGAGCGCAAACACCGCCGCGCTGTACACCATTCCCGAAGGGAAAACGTCTTTGCCTCTCGGCTCTACCGTGAAGGATACAAATGGCAACAAGGTTGAGCTGACTGACGCACTCAAGTGGAAGGCTGGGGACGCGACGGCGGACAAGATCGTCCTGAAGACGGTGGAAGCTGTTGCCTCCGTTGGCAGCAAGCAGTACGGCTCGCTGCAGGCGGCTATCGATGCGGCTACGGCGGGACAGACCGTTATCCTACTGACTAACGTAAACGAGAATGTCGAGATCGCAAAGGAGAAGAATCTGACTCTCGACCTGAACGGCAAGACCCTGAGCGGCGGCACCGGTACGGCTAAGGCTGCGCTGAGCAACCTTGGTACGATCACCATTCAGGACACCAGCGCGGCTAAGACCGGTACCATCAAGCGTGATGACACTGGTACTGTGGGTGAGACCTCCTACTACGTCATCCGCAACCAGGGCACGATGACCATCGAAAGCGGTATCGTGATCAACAACTCCGGCTACAAGAAGGCGAATCCTACCGGTTCCATGGTCGGCAGCTCCCTGATCTGCAACGGCGATTGTAACGAGGGGGGTACGCTGACCATTAAGGGCGGCACGTTTACGCAGAATAACTTCATCGCCATTAAGAACGGTGCATTGGGTGTGCTGCATGTCTCTGGCGGTACGATCACCAGCAACCACTCCGCGATCCAGAACTGGTTCAAGGCCGATATCACCGGCGGCGAGATCAAGGGTCAGCTGTGGACGGATGCCTATAAAGCGGACGAATCCGTAGGCCAGACCACGATCGGCGGCGATGCCAAGTTCACCGGCGAGATCGTGATGGATATCGCCGGCAGCGTAGCTCCCACGTTGGCGATCAACGGTGGTAATCTGAATGTCACTAACTGGCGCATTACCAGCGCTGCGGCCAGCGTCGGCGCGAAGCCTTCCGTCTCCGGCGGTACGTTCTCCAGCGCGGTTCCCGCGGAGTACTGCGCGGAGGGCTTCATCCCCGTGAAGAACGCTGACGGCACCTACGGCGTCAAGGCAGGCGCTTACGTTGCGCAGATCGGTGATGTCAAGTACGAGACGCTGCAGGCGGCTATTGATGCCGTTAAGGCGAACGAGACCATCTATGTGCTGGGCAACATCGATCTGGGTACCGACGAGCTGAGCACCTACGATGTGAAAACGACGGTAAAGAATGTTACCATCGATCTGGGCGGCTACACCGTGACCAGCGCGGGTAGGTTTACCGTGTACCTCAAGGTCAACGGCTGGACGATCCAGAACGGTACGATCCAGAATACCAACGCGAGTACGACTTACGGTACGCTGTATGTCGGCGGCAGCTCCAACTCCACCACGCTGAAGAACCTGACGGTGGAGAGCAAGACAAACGGTGTGCAATTCGCGATTGCCAGCAGTAAGAACGGCATCAAGGCCAGCATCACCGTTGAGGACGGCACCAAGATCTCCGGCAACTACGGTGTGTACATGAAGGGCCAGCCCAAGCCGTGGAGAGATACCAGAGATGGTCAGGAGATTCTGAACGTCAACGGCGGCGAGATCACCGGCACGACGGCGGCGATCGCCGTTTTCGGCGCGGGGAAGGGCAACACGAAGGCGGGCGTTATCGTCAACATCAACGGCGGTAAGGTCTACAGCGACAGCTACGCCATCGCCGGCAACGGATCTTCCGTTCTGGAGAATACCACCATCAACATCAGCGGCGGCAAGGTGTTCTCCAACAAGGATACGGCCATCTATCATCCGCAGGCCGGTACGGTGACGATCAGCGGCGGTGAGGTTTACGGCGTGACCGGCGGCGTTCAGATGTGTGCAGGCACTCTGAATGTGACAGGCGGTACGATCAGCGCCACCGGCAACGGTGACGTTTCCGGCAAGACCGGCGACGGCTCCATCCCTGACGGCGCGGCTGTTTCCATCGTGAATCGCGCGTATCCCGCCGGTGCTCCCACCATGACCATCAGCGGCGGCACGTTTACCAGCGCTGCGGGTGTCGGTGCGGTTCAGGCTTATGGCTGGAAAAACAACAGCCAGCAGACGTGGGATAAGCCGAACGCTTCCGTCTCCGGCGGTACGTTCTCCAGCGCGGTCAAGGAAGAATACTGCGCTACCGGTTACATCCCCACCGCCAATGCTGACGGCACCTACGGCGTCAAGGAAGGCGTTTACGTCGCCAAGGTTGACAACGTCAAGTACGAGACGCTGCAGGCGGCTATCAATGCGGCCAAGCGCAACGCTACCGTGACGATGCTGGCGAATACCCGCGAGAACGTCACCATTTCCACCCCTTATCTGACCCTTGACCTGAACGGCTTCACCCTGAATGGCGGCACCGAGAAGGGCAAGCCCGCACTGACCGTTACGGCCCGCGTGACCGTCAAGGACAGCAGCACGGCGCAGACCGGTACCATCATGCGTGAGGATACTGCGGAGAACTCCGGTGTTTCCTCCCACTATGTCATCGACGTTCAGGGCGGCGGCTGGCTCACCTTCGAGAGCGGCACTGTCAAGAACAACAGCGGCAACGCGAATGGGAAGGGCGCGTCTCTGGTGCGCGTGGGCGATGACAGAGTCGCCAAGTACCCCGGCCTGAATATCAAGGGCGGCACGTTTACCCAGGACAACTTCATCGTGATCAAGGTCGATCGCGGCGATCTGTTCCTGAACGGCGGCACCCTGAACAGCAAGAATAGCTATGCCATTGAGGACTGGCACAGAGCTACCATCAAGGGCGGCACGGTCAACGGCACAGTGGCGGCTTGGACGTACAGCGGCGGGTACAGCAGCTCTCTGGAGATCAGCGGCGGCACCATCAACGGTGATGTCACCTCTGTGAACTACGGCAATGCCGATGGTAAGAAAGCGACTGTTGCCATCACTGGCGGTACTATCAACGGCGAACTGGATACTCGTAGCTATGATCCCAAGACGAACAAGCTGACCAGTATTAGCGATGCTACCAAGGCGACTATTGAGGTCACCGCTGGTACGTTTGCCAAGGATCCCACCAAGTATCTGGTCGAGGGTTCTACCGTCAAGACGAACAGCGACGGCACCTTCGGTGTGGAGAAGGCTTATCTCGCCACGGTCGGCAAAACCTCCTACTACACCATGGAGGAGGCGTTCAAGGCGCAGACGGCCAGTGGTGAGCCCGTCGTTATGCTGCGCGATTATACCACCGGTTCACCGTTCAACTCCGGCACCATTAACCGCACGGTGGATTTGAACGGCTACACCTGGACCTGCACCGGCACGGATACAAACAGCGCGGCCTTCGAGATCAACAACCCCGATGTGACGCTGACCGTGAAGAACGGCAAGATCGTCAGCAGCCAGCTGGTGGGTCTGATCCCCTCGGCTATGGGCGGTACCATCAAGTACGACAACGCCGGTCTGGTGTTCGAGGATGTTGTGATGACGACCACCGCTCACAGCGGCATCGAGACCAACGGCAACAACACCAACGATACCGTTACGCTGAAGAACAGTACGCTGAATGTGCCTAACGGCTACGGCATCTACTTCCCCAGCAGCGGTACGCTGACCATTGACAACAGCACCATCAATGCCAAGACCATGGGCGTGCAGGTCTGCGCCGGCAGCCTGAGCATCAATGCCGGCAGCGCCATCACCGTCACCGGCGATGCGGTGCCCAAGACCGAGAATGACGGCGCCATTCAGGACGGCGCGGCGATCTCCATCGTGAACCGCACCGGCTACAAGGGCCTGGGCGATGTGACCGTCACCGGCGGTAAGTTTACTGCCAAGGCTGGCAACAAGGCCATCAAGGCTTACGACTGGGCGAACAACACCGAGACTGAGTTCACTGCCAACAAGACGGTCGCCGTTTCCGGCGGTACGTTCTCCAGCGCGGTGCCCGAGGGCCTGTGCGCGCCGGGCTTTATTCCTACCACCAACGGTGACGGCACCTACGGCGTCAAGGCAGGCGTTTACGTTGCCGAGGTCAACGGTGTGGCGTATGCTACGCTGTCTGAGGCCATTGCGGCTGCCAAGGACGGCGATACCGTGAAGCTGCTGCGAGACATCAATACGCCTGAGATCAGCTACATGATCAGCAGGTCTCTGACCATTGATCTGAACGGCATGACCGTCACCGGCAGTGGCTATGATGCCGTGTTCCAGATCGATAATGCGGATGCGAAGGTGGTCATTAAGAACGGTAAGGTCGTTGCTGTGGAGCAGAGCGGCAGTGCCGGCAAATACACGATGGCTATCTGGGCCAGCAAGGCGGGCTGCGAGGTCACTCTTGAGGGACTCGATGTCAGCCAGAAGATTACGCACACGGATGATCCGCAGATGGATATGATCTATGCCAGTGGCGGTACAATCACTATCAACAGCGGTAATTTCGTGAGCGGAACTCCTGCGTGGACGCTGAACTGCAACGATACAAGCTATAAGAACGGTACAGCCAAAATCATTGTCACCGGCGGTACGTTCGTGGGCTTCGATCCCGCCAACAACAAGGCGGAGGGCGAGGGCACCAGCTTCGTGGCTGCGGGATATGTTTCCCGCATGGATGAGGATGGCAGCTACACTGTGGTTCCGGCGAATGCGAAGATCACTGTCGGCAAGCGCCTGTCGATCGGCAACGACCTGACCATCACCTATCTGGTCAACTTGACCGACTGCACGAATCCGTGGGTGAAGTTCCAGTTCTACAACGATGACATCAAGGGCTATACAACGGTCGAGGTCAAGAACTACGGAACGGCTACCGTTGAGGGTCCCGATGGAAGACCTGTGGAGGTATTCACCTTCGACTTCACCGGCGTCAATCCCCAGCGTATGACCGATACGCTGAAGGCAACCGTGTATGCAGAGGATGCAAGCGGCAATGTGGTTGAGTATCAGGTCGCCGATTACAGCGTGGCACAGTATTGCAGCAACAAGCTGGCGAAGCTTGGCCAGGATGATTCGCTGCGGAAGCTGATCGGCAATCTGGTCGCGTACGGCGCGGCGGCTCAGGTATACCAGAATTATCGTACGGATAATCTGGTGAGCACAGTTGTGTCCGGTGCCGTTTCTACCGATTACACTGACCGGCTGTCCAGCGTGACGCAGTACACCGGAAAGGTGACGGGCGCTGCCGGTGTCACTATCAAGGGCAAGACGCTGGTTCTGAGCAACACCTTCGCAGTGCGTGTGTACTTCACGGTGAACAAGGGCGTTGACATCGCGAACGTCAGCTTCAAGGTGACCGCTAACGGCAAGACTGACACTGTGAACTCCTTCGAGAAGGACGAGAAGCTGGGCTATTACTACTTCGACTACGCAAACCTGAACGCCACGCAGTTGGATAGCGAGGTCAAATTCGAGTCTTTTGTCAACGAGACTGGCGTGGGCGATATGGTGACATACAGTGTCAACACCTATCTGGCAAAGAAGATGCCCAACTATGACAAGAGCAGCAATGCGTATAAGTTCATGGCAGAACTGTTCAACTATGGTTGTGCCTGCACGGAGTATGCAAGTAAGTAAAGGAGGAAGAGTATGAAGTACGTTGCACCTGAGATGAAGGTACTGGAGCTGGCAGCCACGGACGTGATCGTCTGCTCCGGCGGCGACCCGATCGTAACACCGCCGGATTGGGACTAATCCCCATCTCAAACACCGACGGAAGGCGGGCGGCACAGCCGCCCGCCTTTTTCCCTTTGTCCGCGCCCTGCGGCAGAAAGGAGCATTCGCATGAAACAGAAATGGATGGCGGCGCTGCTGGCGCTGTGCCTGCTGGCATCGCTGTGTGCCTGCGGCGGAAAGACGCCTGAGGACGAGACGCCCGACCGGCCAGACACGGAGCAGACCGGCAGCGCAAGTCCCGGGGAAACCACCGGCGACACCGACTGCGCCCATGAGCAGCTGACGGCCAACGTGACCCAGCCCACCTGCACGCAGGACGGCTCCGTGGTCTATACCTGTGACAGCTGCGGCGCGGCGGTGCGGACAACGCCGCTGCCCGCCATGAACCACAGCTACCGCTGGGAGGACGATGACAGCGGCCACTGGCAGGTGTGCGCTATCTGCGGCGACAAGACGGCTTCGGCGGCGCACACGCTGCAGAACGGCGTCTGCACCGTATGCGGCCATCAGACCGGCCAGAGCGGCGGCGTCCGCCACACCCATGCGTACAAGGAGCAGGTGACGGCGGCCACCTGCACGGCGGGGGGCTACACCACATACACCTGCGCCTGCGGCAGGAGCTACACCGACAGCTTTACACCGGCGTTGGGCCACCGCTACACCGCCGCGGTGACGACGGCGGCCACCTGCACGGAGGCGGGGGTGCGGACGTACACCTGTACCGTGTGCGGCGACAGCTTCACGGAGGTCATCCCGGCGGCGGGACACCGGTACGCGGACGGCATCTGCACCGTATGCGGCGCGGCTGACCCCAACGCGCCCGACCCGGCCCCCGATCCCGCGCCTGACCCGACGCCCGATCCCGCTCCGGAGGAGCCCTCCGGCTCCGGTGAGATCGTGCTGCCGGATCTGGACGAGTGACGCAATACGGCAATAAATATCCCCCATACCGGGGGATATTTATTTTTTGCGCAAAAAGGGAGGCGGACGCATACCGTCCGCCCCAAGTGAGGAGAAAAATGATGGAAAAAGTATTTCAAACGGGTAAGACCCGCTGAAACCGGTGAAGATAAGTCAAAGCACGGTGCACAGCAGCCACGTCAGACCGATGGCGGCGGCGCCTGCGGCGGCCCAGAGCCACGCGGGTGCGCGGAAGCGCCGGCGGGGTGCGCCCTGACAGCGGGCGTAGTTCTTGGCGATGCGGACGGCCTGATCCACCAGCTGCTGGGAGCTGACACCGCCGCCGTCCGTACGGAGAATGAAAATTGCCTGTTCGAAGATCTGCGGGTCGGGGGAATCCACCACGATGACCCGGCGTGAAATGCCTTTGACCAAGAGTATGCCCTCCTTGCTGTCCGTTTTCATAGTGATAGTATGGACAGCACGGCGGCGGCTTATACCTGCGATCTGCCGGAAGCTTCGGCGCGGGGGCGGTACAGCGCCAGCACGGCGCAGTCGTCGGACAGCCCGCCGTGGTCGGCGGAGAGCGTCAGGATGCGGCGGGCCAGCTCCTCCGGGGAACTGCCCTCCCAGCCGGCCAGCAGATCCTGTACCCATTCATCGCCATCCCCGGCGGTGACGCCATCGGACAGCAGCACCAGCCAGCCGCCCGGTGGCAGCGTGAAGCGGATGGTCTCCGGCTGCTGGGAGGCCTCCTCCAGTCCGGCGGGCAGCGCGCTGCCGGCGTACCGGACGACGCGCCCGTGCTTCTTGAAATAGGACGCCGCCGCGCCGTACTTGTACAGCGTTACCGCGCCGGTGGCGCGGTCGATGCGGGCCAGGTCGATGGTGGTGAAGCCGCCGCCCTCCCGGCAGCGCAGCAGCAGCGCGGTGTTCAGGGTCTTCAGGGCCGGAGACGGCTCCACCCCGGCCTGCAGGAACTGCTTTAGAAGCCGGACGGTCATGGCGGCCTCCCGGTGGGCGGCCTCGCCGCTGCCCATACCGTCGGACAGCAGGAGGTAGGCGGCGCTCCCCGCGTCGAAGGACGCGGTCTGGTCGCCGCACAGCGTCTCGCCCTTCCGGGGGCGCAGGGCGGTACCGGTGACGCAGCTGAAGCGCGGCTCCGCCGCTGCCGGCGCGTCCACGGCCAGCACCTCCGACATCTGGGCGTACTGCTCCCGCGCCACCTGATAGGCCGCCTCCAGCTGGAGACGGTGGGTGCGGCGCAGCAGAAACTGGTGGAGCTGGTCGTTCAGCGCGTCCAGCAGCCGGGGGAAGTGCAGGCAGCGGCTGGTGAAGTGCAGGGGAAAATCCTCCGCGCAGGCGCTGCCCCGCTGCAGCAGGTGGGGGCAGGCGTCGTTGAAGGCGTTGTAGGTGTCGGTGTAGTGGGTCTGCCAGCAATCCTGCCGCAGCAGGCACCCGGCGCACACCTGCTCGGCGGCCCGGTCAAAGAGCACGGCGGGATTTTCCGGACGGGGCGGCGTGGTGTCGGTGAAGAAGCTGTCGTACACGGCGCGGAACGCGGCGGCGGGCGTCGCCGCCTCCTCACGGGAGGGGGCGCTCCGGGAGACGCTGGCGGCGCGTTGGGCCAGCCGAGGCAGCAGATGCTCCGGCAGCAGCAGGTACAATCCCGCACCGGCAATGCACTGGCACAGCAGCGGCAGCAGGTCGGGGCCGTCCAGCAGCAGGTACACGGCGGCGGCCACGGCGCAGAATGCCAGCGGAGACAGAAGCCGTCCCCGCCGCTGCAGGGCGGAGGCAGCGGCAGAAGCGCCGCTGAGCACGGCGGTCAGCAGCACCGTATCACCGGCGTAGAGATCCAGCACGAGACCGGCCACGGCACCGGCAGCCGCCGCGGCGGCAGGCGTCAGGCGGCGCGCCGCAGCCAGCAGCAG
>ERZ857965.3273-NODE-3273-length-12326-cov-2.977589_pt1 | contig 12326 bp, 9 predicted proteins | sample MGYA00519758_ERZ857965 | MGnify/ENA primary metagenome ERZ857965 (study PRJEB31778, sample SAMEA3449381) | human gut metagenome | biome: human gut; feature: human-associated habitat; material: faeces | place: United Kingdom | collected 2010/2012 ...
ATTAAAGCACGACACACTGCTTCCTACTTGGTTGGAAGAATTTAAGCAGTACGAACATATCAAAACGCTCGAACGCAGGGTCGTGGTGGAACTGATCGACCACATAGATGTTCATAGCAAAACAGAGATTGAAATTCATTTCTGCTTCGAGGATGAACTGCACAGTATCACAGAAAAATTTATGGAATATCAAGCACATCATGGAAATGAGGTGGCAGAGGAATGAAATGGGTCAGTTATACAAGGTCGATTTCCAGCAGGATCGGAGAAGAAAATCCATCCAATACGATTGCGGAGCAGAATGAGCGAATTGCACGGTATCTAAAAAAGCTTGGGTGCAACGTATCCGAAAAATACAGTGACCGAAAGAGAACAGCAGAAGCCACAGAGGGCTTTGACAAATTGGTACAGGATGGGATGGCTCGGAAATTTGATGCAGTTGTTGTGGATTCTATCTTCCGCTGTGGAAGAACCCTTCCGTTTGCCATTGAAGCACTGCAGAGGACGTTCTATCCGCTTGGTATCCAATTTGCCGTTGTGGAAGATGACTTTTGCAGCGCAGATAAAACTGCCGAAGAAGTTGCAGAGTATTTCAATGGAAAGACCATTGATAAGATTCGTTCGGAGTTTATTACCAATCGCCAGAATCACTTTGAAGAAGGTACATTGACCCATCGACAGGCTAAATATGGTTATGCGCTGTCGGAAGATCGCAGAAACCTTGTTCTTAATCCTGAAAGCGCACAGGTTGTAAAGCTGATTTTTCAGATGTATCTGGAAGATATGAAAATCCCGGAAATCGCAAGAGCATTGGAGGCACAGGGCGTTCCATCTCCACAAATCCAGATGGCAAAGAAAAAAAGATCAAGAACAAAAATAAAGTGGCCGGATTCAACAATTCGCTCGATTTTGAAAAATCCACTCTATATCGGAAAGTGTACGCTGACACTGGCAAAGGCAAAGCGAGAATTGGAGGTTCCGGCGATTGTTTCAAAGACGGAATTTCAGAAAGCCCAGAAAAAGTTGGAATCTACGAGGTTGCCTTCGAGAAAAAAGGCTCGAAAAAAACCAAATCTGCTCTTCAAAAAAATCTATGACAAGGAAAGCGGAAAAGGTCTGCTGTGCAGAACATCAGAAGATGAAAGCCGGCAAATCTATTCGTTTGACAAGGGGTATAGATGCTTCTCTGGAAAAGCCCCTTTCATCGAAAGCGAGAAAATCTTTCGAGAGATTCTTTCAGCTTTGGAAAAAGAAAAAATGCAAGCTGCGCATATTGATAGGGTGCTGGACTTGAATCCTGAGAAAGTCAAGCAGTGCATGGATGCTGGACTGTTGCAGTACAGAAAAAAGGCAAATGAGATCGTTGCTCGCTTGATGGCTAAGGACGATGAACGAACAGCGGTTTATCGGGAATACGAGCAGGAATCAATTTCACTAGAACAGGTAGAGGAGTATGAACATCAGTATCAGGTGGCGGTCCAGAAGCAGGAAGCAGCTTTTAAAAAAGTAATGCTGGCTGTTAATGACATAGAAAAAGCATTTAGCCATGGGAATCCCTGGTTGATGAAGTTCCGAGCGATTTCAATTCCTGAAAAATTGGAGCGCACACATCTTAAAGAATGGCTTGACCATGTATGGATCGTAGATTTTGAACAGGTAGAAGTGATCCTACAAGAAAGTAAGTGGAAGGGATTCTTCCCGGAAGAATGGCTGAACAACGGAGAGGAAGATTGTAATGGCAAGAAAGAGTAGAAAGAATCTGATGCCGCAGGCCGCTGCGCAGGAGGCCGTACAGCAAAACGAAAAAGAACTTCTGCGCACGGCAGCGTATGCGCGGCTGTCGGTTGAGAACGGTGGGCATGAAACAGAAGATTCCCTGCACACACAGATTTTGCAAATTCATAATTATATCAGGGAGAACCCGGAACTGACGCTGACCGATACCTATGCAGACAACGGTTTTACGGGAACACGTTTTGACCGACCAGAATTTGAGCGTATGATGCAGGATATACGGACAGGCAAAATTCAGTGCATCGTAGTGAAGGACTTATCTCGATTTGGTCGTGACTATATCGAAACGGGAAGCTATCTGGAAACTATTTTCCCGATGCTCCATGTTCGCTTTATCGCCATCAACGATGATTTTGACAACATCCGGCAGTCGGATGTGGATAGTCTTGCGGTTCCCATCAAGAACATGGTAAACAGCTTGTATGCTAAGGACATTTCAAAGAAAATCAGCCTTAGTTACCAGATGCGCCGCGAGAAGGGAATCCCTACATCGTGGTGTACACCGTATGGCTATCAGTTGAACCAACAGGGAAATAAGTTTGAAGCGACTGAGGATGCGAAGTGGGTTAAACTGATCTATCAATGGTATCTTGCAGGAGTAAGCACAAACGAAATTGCCCGCAGGTTGGAGTTTTTAGAAGTAGCAAGGCCGAACGAACGGCTGAATCGCAAATTACATGAGGGAGATGACCCTACCTATAATAAATGGCACCCCAGTACGGTTCTTCGTATTTTAAACAGCAGTGCCTATATTGGAGAACTGGTATCGGGAAAAACGCAAACAGCATCATACAAAGGGATTGGCTTCCATCCTGTGGAAAAGAAGGAATGGCATATTGTTGAAAACGCTCATGAAGCAATCATTCTGAAATCGGATTTTGAAAAAGTGCAGGCACGGCGGGAGCAGAATAAGGAAAAACGGGAAAGGGCGATGGCTCGTTCCAAGGCAACCAGAGAAAAGTGTTATAACCATCTATCGGGAATGGTTTACTGTGGCTGCTGCAGGCGCAACATGATGTTTGAACGGCGTGTGCATGGTACGGTGAAAGAAACGCACTATGGAGTGTTCATTTGCAAAAGAAAGAAGAATACGACTCCCTGCGCCTATCATGCGGTGCCGGAGAAAATGCTGATGATGGTGGCGATGGATCAGATTCATCATCTGGTGTCTACCATGTGCGAAGAAGAAAAGCTGGTAAAAGACATGATGCGCGGTAGCAATCTGGATTCTGCCCGTTCCATCAAGATGAAAGAGAATTCAATCCTGTTTCGGATTCAGGAAGCCGAAGAACGGCGGTTGCGCTTATATGAGGACTATAAGGCTGAAATTCTGGACGAAGATGAATACAGTCAGCTAAAGGAACATTACATAGCAGAAAAGCAGCGGTTGGAACATGAACTGCAAAAGCAGCGTCAGCGCGCATTGGAACTGGAAAAGAGAATCAAAATCTGCGATGCTCAAATGGAACGGATGCGCGGGATTCTTCATCAAAATGAATTTGATGAAGAACTGGTGCATGAACTTATCAAGAGAATCTATGTAGGAATGGACAATTCTGTGGAGGTCGAATTTAAGTGTAGCGACCCCTATCAGGAAGTGCTTGCAATCATGTCGGAGGTTCAGAATGAATGATAAAATTGCAATCTATCTCCGCTTATCATTGGCAGACGGAGATTTGAAAAAGAGCAGCAAGGATGAAAGTAACAGCATTGAGAACCAACGGATGCTGCTCCACGATTACATTGGGAAGCAGGAAGATTTATTTGGCGAGATTGTAGAATATGTAGATGATGGCTATACTGGAACAAATTTTAATCGTCCGGCTTTTCAGAAAATGATTGTGGATTTGAAGCAGGGCGATATAAAAGTCATCGTGGTAAAGGATTTATCCCGCCTTGGTCGTGACTATATCGGTGTTGGCGATTACATTGAGCAGATTTTTCCGTTGATGGGAGTTCGGTTTATTGCTGTGAATAATTCTTTTGACAGCATGAAACTGAACAACGGAACGCCGGGAATCGAAGTGGCAGTCAGCAATCTGGTGAATAATATGTATAGCCGGGATATTGCAAAAAAGGTTCGGGCTGCTCTGGAAACGAACTGGAAGAACGGAAAAGCCACCTGCACAAATGTTCCTTTCGGATATGTGTGGAACAAGAAAGGTGGGCAGCGGTGGGAGATTGACCCGGAGGCCGCACCCTGCGTGAAAAAAGTATTTGAATTAGCATTGTCCGGTCGCAATACAACGCAGATCGCCTATGGCATGAACGAATTAAATCTTCCTACGCCGGGATTGTATGCGAAACGAAAGAATCTGCTGATGGGCAGCAATCCTATTATTGCCCCGGACAGTGAAATGTTATGGAACGCAGCAATCGTATGGAGAATCCTTAGACGGTATGAATACACTGGTGCGCTGGTTATGGGGAGAAGAAAGAAAATTGACGTGAATACTACCTCTGTTCGGACGCTCCCGGAGGATAAGTGGATCATCGCAGAAAACGCTCATGCGGCCATCGTGACAAGAGATGAATACTATCAGGCACAGAAAGCGATCCGTAACATGACCCCAATTCAGTATAAGGTAGGTGATGATTTCGCGTTAAAAGGGAAGATTTGCTGCGGAAACTGTAATCGGCAGCTTCGCCACGAAAGGCAATATGGGGAAATGGTTTTCTATTGCGGCTATAAACGGTCAGCCGGAAAGTTCTCTAAATGCTACGGCGGCTATTACAGAGAATATTCGGTGAACGCAAAAGTGGCTCGTGCGATAAAAACAGTATTCTATGCGCTGGATTTGGTGAATCAGGGAATGCAGGAAAAGCAGTCTATCACGGTGCGCTGCGTGGACATTGAGGGCTTGGAAAAGCAAGCAGAAGCCATTCGGGTAGAACAAATCAAACTATATGAATCGTATGCGGACGGTGTGCTGCGGCTAGATGCGTACATAGAAAAGAAAAAAGCTCTTTCGGAAAAACTGGCTGCATTGCAGGATAGCATACGAACAGAAAAGGAGGAACAGGAGTGTGCCGATGAACTGGATGAAGAAATTCGCGCTCTGACAAAGCAGGCCAGCGAGAAAACGTACATCGGTGGGCTGACAAAAGAGTGTGTGGATGCTTTTGTCAGCATGGTTTATCTGTATGACGACCAAACGATGAAAATAGAGTTCAACTGTGAGGATGTGATTCGGAGAGCGTTGGAAAAGTATGGCGCATAATTGGATGGAAGAAGTGGCATAAGAAAAAGAATACCCGTCTGGGTGAGAGGATTCAGAAAATCTTCTCGACCAGGCGGGTATTTCATTCCGCAGGAATGTGTCCTATTAGAGGCTGAGGGCTTCCACCCATGCAGACAAGTCGGCTTTGCTGGAATAGGAGTTGAACACCTTACCGTGCAGCAGTTTTGCCCCAGGGCAGCTCGGCGCAAGTTTTTCATTGGTCTTACCCATGCCGCTGCCGCCGGAGGTGGCAAAGGGGATGATGGTCTTACCTTTTAAGTTGTAGCTCTCTAAAAATGTATTGACGATGGTCGGAGCAACATACCACCAGATAGGGAAGCCGACAAAGATGATGCCATACTCGTCCATGTTATCACGTTTGGCAGCGATGGCAGGGCGAGAGGTAGGATCGCTCATTTCGATGGTGCTGCGAGATTTCTTGTCCATCCAGTTCAGATCGGCCTTGGTGTACGGAACTTCCGGCTGAATCTCAAAAATGTCTGCACCGATGGCATCCGCCAGATTTTCGGCAACTTTTGCGGTGACACCGCTGGCAGAAAAGTAGGCGACAAGTCTTTTGCTCATAGCAATGCACTCCCTCTTGATAATTTTGTATAAGGTAAGTATAGCACGGCAGGGGAGTAGCATCAAGCGGTTGCCCATGTTATAACATCAACGACAATGTTATATTATGGACAACTGTTCGTAAAAATTTAAGGATTTTGAGGGAATTGCACAGCTTGATATGATGGGTGGTTTATGGTAAGATAGAATTACAATAGCGGACAAAAGCTACTGTTGACTACGACAAGGAGGTGTAAGCCAATGGGATTAGCTGATACCGTGACCAAAGCCTATATGAAAGATAATTCTGTGTTTGCGGATGCGTTTAATTACTTGATCTACGGCGGCGAAGCAGTTGTAGACCCTAAACAACTGCAAGAACTGGATACTACGGAGATTGCATTACCGTTTGGATCGCAGGATGAAGATGGAAAACAGCCTGAAGAAGCAGTTCAGAAATACCGTGATGTGCTGAAATCAGCAATCATTAAACAGGATGATGAGGCTGCGTACATTTTACTGGGAATCGAAAATCAGACTGACATTCATTATGCAATGCCTGTCCGCAACATCATCTATGATGCTCTCCAGTACGGAAAACAGGTGGCTGATATTGCAGCCAAGCATCGTGCGAGTGATGGAGATGCAAAAGGGCATAGCCGTGGCGAGTATCTTTCTGGATTCTACAAAGAAGATAAGATTACACCTGTTATCACGCTGGTGCTGCACTTTGGCGCAAATGAATGGGATGGGCCGTTGTCACTCCATGAGATGATGGCGGTTAAAAATAAGAATCTTCTGAACTTTGTGCAGGACTATCAGATTCACCTGATTGACCCTGCAAAGCTAAGCGCAGAGGATTTGGAAAGATTCTCTTCAAGTCTGAGAGAAGTCATTGGATACATTAAGTATTCCAAAGATAAGAAACGCTTATCTGAATTTTTGACGGATAATCCGCGTATGCTGATAGAAGCAAACGCGGCGAGGGTTATTAAAGCAGTTACGAATACACCGCTGGATATTCCAGAGGGCGCGGAGGTGATTGATGTGTGCAAAGCTGTTGAGGAAATGATGAACGAAAGCGAAGAACGAGGCGAACTCAGGATGCTTGTGAAGCAGGTGAGAAAAGGCCGCATTACAATCGAGCAGGCTGCCGAGGATGCTAATATGAGCGTAGAGCAGTTCAAGAGAGTAATGGATGACACGCCGTTGCAGGCAGTATAATACAAATACTATATAGAGCAGATAAGCCCCACAAGGCTCAAATTGGTTCCCAAAACCGATTGAAAGCCTTGTGGGGCTTATTTTTTTGCGCTTTTTCAAATTTATTTGTGAAAAAAGTTGTCCAAGACTTGACATCGGGCGGACATGAGTGGATGCGAGCTAAATGGTCTGCACCAATTCGGAAGTATTGGAAGATTTCTGAGCAGATGATGGTCAAGTATTGCGACCTTGCAATCTGTGATTCTGTGAATACTCAAAAAAGCAATCGAGTGAACAGATTTCAAGAAAGCTGTCAGAGTTTATTAAAGAGATACAATATAAAAATCGAAATCCGGTAGATAATAACGTATTAAAGATGCTGCAGGAAATGGAAACAAATCCTGAACTTCTTTTCGATTCACAACAATATCTTTATCGGAGTAGGATTGTTCACTCAAAAGACAAATTAAACGGAGAATATCCGTTCTTTGGATTTGGAAAAGACGGGAGTTTTGTTGCACCGTCAGAATGCACGAAGGATATGCGTGCTAATTATCGTTATATTCCATATCTCTACTGTGCAACAAGACCATACTTATCTGTTGTTGAGGTGCGTCCTCGATTAGGTGCAAGGGTAAGTGTTGCACGGATTCGCGTTAATGAAAGGTTGCGGTTGCTGGACTTTTCTTTGCAAAATTACCCGAAAGGAATGAAGCCGGTAAAGATAAACTTATTCTATGCTTTGTCACAACTTTATTCAAAGCCAGTGACAGAAGATGATGATACATTGGATTATATTCCCACACAGTATATTGCAGAATTTGTAAAGAGAATTGGCTATGACGGAATTGTATTTAAAAGTTCTCTTTATAACGATGAAAACAGTGTTAATGTCGTGATTTTTAACTTTGATAAATGCGAGGCTGTGGGTTCCGTGGTTTATGATGTGACAAGAAATGACTATACTTGCGAAATGGAAGATCCGGTGAGTGAACTTCGATTGAATTTTCATCTTCAATTGACACCGGATAATAATTGATTCTTGAGAATTTGAATAAGAGGTGCTATACTAATATTACTATAATTTTCTGGAGGTTTTTATTATGCCCAGAACTAAAGGTAGCAAGAATAAGCCCAAAACTGTAACTGCTGATTTTGCAACGCAGATTGCAGAAAAGCAGTCCGAAAAGGAAGCACTCTCTGCTGAGATTGCATCCATCACCGCAAACATTGACACTTTGAAGGCTGATCTGAAAGAGAAGAAAGTATCGTTGAAAGCTATCGACAAGGAAATTGTCAAGCTGGAAGCAAAAAAGGCAAAGGCAGATGCCAAAACTGCAGAAGAAGCAAAAAAGGCAGAAGCAGAGTCCGTTCTGAAAAAGCTGCTTGCCGAAGGTATGAGTGCCGATGAAATCCTTGCAAAACTGAAATAATACGAAAACCCGTGATGGACAGGCATAACGCGCCGTTCATTACGGGTTTTAAGGTTATAAGAACATAAGTTTATCCAGCGGCAACATCAAACTGAAAATGTGCCGGAAGGTTGAAATGTTTGATAAACGCATGGTGCTGGGCGTAATAGTGCCGTAGATCATATCCCAGATGATACGCCGTCCGCTTCTGTGCGTTGATAAGGTGGGCATAAAAATAGGATGCTTTTATGATTTTTCGCCTGTCAGCGTCAAAGAGCGTGGCAAAACTGTAATTTGTGCTTATAAAGTGAGATTTGTCTATATTTACAAAAGATATCACCCAGCATATAATAAAACTATAGCAAGTGCATAGAAAACCGCAAGGCGCCAACGGTTTTAGCACAACAATTCAAAATTTAAAGGAGATGCAAAACCATGAAAAAACAACTTAGTGCCCTGTTGGCGGCTGCGCTTTGTGCCGGTGCGCTGGCTGGCTGCGGTGCAAACAGCAATTCGGCAAATGCAGCAACAAGCGGTGCGGAAGATACCGTTACCTTGGCGGTCGTCAGCCCTGTTACGGGTGACAGCGCAGAATACGGTATCCACTTTAACGTCGGTGCGCAGATGGCAGCCGACAAAATCAACGAGGCCGGCGGCATCAACGGCAAGCAGGTCGTCTTGAAGAGCTTTGACTCCAAGAATGATGCCAAGGAAGCAGCGGAGGTTGCCCGCCTGATTTGCCAGGACAAGACCATCCTTGCCACCATCGGCGATTTCTCCAGCACCTGCTGCATGGCAACCGCCCCCATTTATGAAGAAAACAAGACCGTGCAGATTTCCCCCTCCGCCGGTCTGATCGACTTCCCCCGCGTAGGTCCTTACAACTTTTCGACCACCGGTGTACAGGAAAACGACGGCGGTTTCCTGATGAACCGCGTCATCAACGAGAAGATGGGCGCCAAATCGGTGGCGATCGTCTACACCAACAACGACTACGGTCTGAATATGCTGAGCTATATGACGCAGGAAGCTGAGGCGGACGGCGTTGTGATCACCGACACCGAGGCTATTGCCTCCGGCGAGAAGGACTTTACCGCCATCGTTTCCAAGATGCGCCAGACCGAGCCGGAAGCCGTTGCCATTATGGGCAGCTACAACGAAGTAGCAAACTGCGTCAAGCAGATTCGTCAGGTAGGCTGGGATGTTCCCGTTGCGATCTCCGGTTCTGCCCTGACCGACCAGCTGGTTGAACTGCTGGGCGACGACGTGAACGGCATCTACTCCAACATTGCCTTTGTTGCCAGTGACAACACCCCCGAAACGAAGGAGTTTAACGAGGAGTTTACCAAGCGTGCCAATATGCCCCCGTCCTTCCACAGCATCAGCACCTATGACACGGTTATGCTGGTATGCGATGCCGCGATCAAGTGCGGCGACAACCTGAACCGCGAAACCTTGAAGGACGCCATTCAGAGCTATAAGGGCTTTGACGGTCTGATGGGTCCCTTTGAGTTTACCGAGGACGGCGCTGTGTACCGCGGCTATAAGGTCGTTCAGTATCAGGACGGCGTACTGACCTCCGTATCCGATTACATGATGGTTCACGACTAAGGCACCTTGTACAATTTGCGGCTGACGGCGAAACGCCTGCGCCCCTGTGATTGCGTGGTACTGCCTTAAAGGAGCTGATCGTACCCGTGCCTTGACCCATGAAGCGAAAAGGCACGGGTATTTTCTATCCCTTTTTCAGCAGGAGGATAAAAAATGACCTATCTGATAGAACAACTTATCAATGGCATCTGCCAGGGCGCAATTTATGCGCTGTTTGCCATTGGCTACACCATCATTGTGGGTGTGGTGGGCTTGGTGTCCTTCACCTTTGGTGAGGTGATTATGATCGGCGCGTTTGCCGCGCTGTTTACCGCAACCCTGACCGGCGGAAATATTCTTTTGACGATTCTTTTCAGCTTTGCCGCATCGGGTCTGATCGGCATTGTGATCCACAAAATCTGCTATGAGAAATTTTTTGAGTCCGCGCGCTACATTCCGCTGATCTGCACCATCGGTATGAGTATGCTGATCAAAAACACCGTGCAGATTCTTTTCGGCAGCGAAACAAAAGCCATGCCGGAGGTCATCCCCTTGGGCGGCATTCAAATCGGGAATTATCGTATCACCTATGTGCAATGCACTGTTATGGTGGTTGTGACCGTGCTGTGCATCCTGCTCTCGATTTTCCTGAACAAAACCAAGCAGGGCGTCATCCTGCGTGCAGTCAGCCAGGACCGCAAGGCAGCGGCTATGGTCGGCATTGATGTCAGCGGCGCAACGCTGATGGGCAACGTGCTGGGCTGCGGCATCGGCGGCGTGGCAGGTATGCTGTATGCGCTGTATTACGGCTCACTATCGGCTTCAATGGGCGGTATGGCGACCATGAAGGCGTTCAGCTCCTCCGTACTGGGCGGTCTTGTCGATATACAGGCCTCTGCCATCGGCGGCTTGCTGATCGGTATTTCGGAAAACTACGGCATTGCGCTGTTCTCGTCCAGCTTGCGTGACATGATCGCGTTTGTATTCCTGATTATCGTTCTGATCTTTTTCCCGAAGGGACTTCGCATTAAGATTGGGAGGAAAGCAAAATGAAAGAAAAATGGCAATCCATCCGCGGCTTTTTCCGCAAAAACAGCCGCAAACTGATACCGCTTTTACTGCTGGCGGCAATTCTTCTGCCCATTGTGGTGGATAACAGCTATGTGCTGGGTATCTGCACAAAGATTCTTCTGTATATGCTGCTGGCAAGCTCGGTCAACGTCATCAACGGCTACAGCGGTCAGTTTGCTATCGGTCATGCCGGTTTTTTGTGCGTGGGTGCGTACACGGCAGCCATCCTGATGGCGCGCGCCAATGTTCCGTTCTTTCTTGCCATGCTGGGTGCCGGGGTGATGACCTCCCTGTTCGGGATGCTGGTTTCCTTTCCCATCGGTAAGCTGTCCGGCATTTATCTGGGCTTTGTCACCTTGGGCTTTTCGGAAATCGTGCGTATTATCTGCCTGAACTGGACCTCGGTAACAGGCGGACCTATGGGCATCAAGGCAATTCCCGGTCCGAAAATTTTCGGCTTCTCCTTGCAGTCCTCGCGCGGGTATTACTATATTATCTTCACCTTTTTGGTCATTATGGTTTTCTGCACCAGCCGCATTCTGAAATCCCGCACCGGGCGTGCGTGGATCTCCATCCGCGAAAACGGCGCAGCGGCAGCATCCATCGGTATCAATACGGCGCAATACAAGACGATGAACATTATGTACGCCACCTTCTGGGAAGGCTGTGCCGGTGCCTTTATGGCAACCTATTACCACTTTGTGGATTCCTCGATGTTTGTTACGGATGAAAGCTTCAACATTCTGTCCATGGCGATCATCGGCGGTATGGGTACCATTGCCGGTCCGTTGGTGGGCGCGCTGCTGATCAACATCGTTACCGAGGCTTTCCGCTTCCTGTCGGAATACCGTATGGTCGTATATGCGCTGATCATCATCGGTATGATGTGGCTGCGCCCGCAGGGCATTGCCGGCAGCAGTGACAGCGTGCTGGTCAGCGGCGGCTCCAAAAAAGGTCGTGCGCGGCGGCGTACCGCACATCCCAAACCGGTACAGCCGGAAACGGAAAAGGAGGGCTGATTTATGGCGCTGTTAAAGACAGTCGGGCTTTGCAAATATTTTGGCGGTCTGAAGGCGGTAAACCATGTCGATATGGAAGTGCAGCAGGGGCAGGTTTTTGGTATTATCGGACCGAACGGTGCCGGTAAGACGACCTTTTTCAACCTCTGCGCCGGGACTATCCCCGCCACGGAGGGCGAGATCTGGTTTGACGGAAAAAACATAACCGGCTACCGCCCCCATATGGCAGCGAAGGCGGGCATCGCCAGAACATTCCAGAACATCCAGCTTTTCCAGAACACGACCGTGCTGGAAAACGTTGCGGTCGGCTTCCACATCCACACCAACACCAATATGCTGGATGCCGTTTTGGGCAACGCACGCCAGAAAAACACCGAAAAAGAAATCTACGAAAAAGGCGCGGCGCTGCTGGAGCGTCTGGAGCTGGGGCAATACAAGGACACGCTGGCAAA
>ERZ857965.3282-NODE-3282-length-12309-cov-3.330586_pt1 | contig 12309 bp, 8 predicted proteins | sample MGYA00519758_ERZ857965 | MGnify/ENA primary metagenome ERZ857965 (study PRJEB31778, sample SAMEA3449381) | human gut metagenome | biome: human gut; feature: human-associated habitat; material: faeces | place: United Kingdom | collected 2010/2012 ...
AAAGCCGTGCAAAGCTTTCTACCGAGGAAGATAACCATATGACATTTGAGAATGTTGCCTCGCTTTCTGTCAGACGGCTGACCGGAATCTTTGTCCATCCAGCCACCACATCGGCAATCTCATTTTCGCCCACCACCGGAACTTTGTTTTTGGATACGCGGCGGTTCTTTTTTTCGAGTTTTTCCCTGGATGCCTGCAGGTTCTCCCGCGTCTCTTTCAATGTGCGGGCTTTCTCGATATCTCCCTCCTGCAGCGCATGTTCCATATCCAGTTCCGTCTGATGAATCTCACGGTTTAACTGCATCATCTCATCCGATCCATGCATCATTCCAAGCCGTGCTTTTGCAGCTGCCTCATCCATCAGATCAATCGCCTTATCCGGCAGGAAACGGTCATTGACATAACGGGCAGATAAACGCACGGATGCTTCCACTCCCTCATCCGTAATCTGCACATGATGATGCTTTTCATACAGCTTTCGCAGCCCTTTTAAAATCTCAATGGATTCTTCCTCTGTCGGTTCCTCCACCTGTACCGGCTGGAACCGCCGCTCGAGTGCTGCGTCTTTTTCAATATACTTGCGATACTCTTCAATCGTGGTTGCACCGATCACCTGCACATCTCCGCGTGCAAGTGCCGGTTTTAAAATATTAGACGCATCCAGTGCACCTTCTGCTCCACCTGCACCAATAATCGTGTGCAGTTCATCAATAAACAGCAGCACGTTCCCAGCCGTTTCCACTTCATTTATCACTTTTTTAATACGGTCTTCAAATTCCCCGCGGTATTTGGATTTTGCAACGAGTCCGGACATGTCCAGAGATACCAGACGTTTATCTGCCACAATATCCGGTACGTTTCCGTTTACCAGACTCTGTGCAATTCCTTCAACGATCGCTGTCTTACCGACACCCGGCTCTCCGATCAGACACGGATTATTTTTGCCTCTGCGGCACAGGATCTGGATCACCCGTTCGGTTTCCTTTCCCCTGCCAATTACCGGGTCTAACCGCCCGGCCCGCGCCATAGCTGTCAGATCGCGGGAATACTGATCGAGCGTAGGGGTAAGTGTTGCCTCCTCATTTCTTCCACGCTGGATTTCTTCCCGGTACTGTGCCGGGTCCTCTCCCATCGCAGCAAGAATATCCACAAAAAGTTTCTGTGGGTTGGCTCCCATTGTATTTAAAAGCCGGGAAGCTGCACAATCCCCCTCTTTTATGATGGCAAGCAGCAGGTGTTCGGTTCCGATCCGTTCACTGTCAAAACGGTCTGCCATCTCCCTGGCACGATCCAGCACCATCTGGGTACGCGGAGAATATCCGTCACGGTCTGCCACCGTCACCTCCTCACCTGCCGCAACCAGTTCATCAATCAGCTTAAGCAGCGCTTCCAGTTCCACATTATTGGCTGTCAGTACTTCTGCTGCTACACCGGTTCCTTCCTTGAGCAGCCCCGCCAGAATATGTTCGGTTCCGACATAGTTGCAGCCGGACGAACGGGAAAGGCGGTTCGCATAATTCAGAGCTTTTTTCGCCTTATCTGTATATGGAATCAAAATTTATACCTCCTGTTACAATTCTACAATTCTACAAATCAATAAATTCGATATCGTCATCGGTATCTTTTTTGGTTGTTTTCTTCTTTCTTCCGAGCATGGAGCTTCGAACTTCTTCTGCCAGTTCTTTCTGCAGCATGATATCTTCATCATCTGCATCCCGGTAATGGTCCTCTCGCTTCTCCCGCTCTTTTTCCCTGTCATCGGTATCTTCTTCCGGATCATCCAGGTCATCCTCCAGATCATCCAGGTCATCCTCTAGATCATCCTCAATACCCTCTAACAGTTTATGCATAAATCCGCCTTTTCTGCGGAATGTTTCCTTTCCGTAACGCTTGGATATCCCGGTGTCATCCGGATCATCCGTTTCATACAGTTTTTCATCGTCCGGATCATCGTAATCCTCATCGTCGTCATCATCATCGTCATAAAAATCATCATAAGGATCGTCATCATCTTTTTTTCTTTTGACGATCAGAACCACTATGATAATCAGAAGAATCAGTACAACCACAACGAACGCACAGAGAATCAGCCGCATCTGGCTTTCCGTACTCTGGAACAGGCCCGTTTCCCCTTCCTGGGTAGAAGCTTCTGCAGATGTTGTCTCTTCCCCTATGGTATGCTTATACTGGTTATAGTTCATACATACAAACGGATAAATTTCTTCCGGATCATCCAGATCCAGCATATACAAAGCACCGTTTTGTCCGTTTTCATCCACCAGATACAAAAGTCTCAGCGGTGTGTCTATTCCGTCTTTGCGCATGCACGGATACTGATTTTCCCACAAAGTCACTGTATCTTTGACAAAGCCATCCAAAACATAGCGATCCGGAATACTGTCTGTCAGATAGAGATTTGTTTCGTCAATCGTAAAATACTGCTGCCCGTCTGCCGGAGCCTGTGTCTCTCCTTTTTGCTGTGTATCCTGTGATTCCTGCTGCGCAGCTCCTCTGGTCACCTGAATGGTATAGGTCTTTTTCACACCATTTTCCGCCTGCACGACGATCTGTACTTTATTTACACCGGTTTTCAGTTTGTCTGCCCCACTGACCGAGATCACAGATGCCTTAGCATCATTTGGCTGTGCGCTGACTGTCACCTGATCTCCCACTTTTGCCTGATATTCGGTAACTTTCGACTGAAATTCCGGAGAAAGGGTTCCTTCGGAAATCGTCAGGGATGCCAGCGTATTGTCTTTTGATTTGTCATCTGCTGCCGCTGCCGAATTTTCAACAGCTACAGATACACTTGCACCTCCCACATCCACACGGTCCCCTTCCTGATTGCCCGCAGATGGTGCGGATGCGGCAAAACTTGCAGTTCCCGCCGCATCTGCTTTAAATTTAACAGTTCCGCTTGCACGTTTGTTTCCGGAACCGTAACTTCCCAGAGTCATAGAAACCGTGCCTGCATTTACACTGGTTTCCGCTGTTGCTGACTGATAAGTAAAAAGATCTTTGGAATATGTCAGATTTACCGTTCCCGTCACCCCTGCCGGAAGTGTCACTGTCACTGCCAGAGTATCTCCTATTTTCACGGATCTGGCGCTTAAAGCAATGATCATGCTCTCCGCCTGTGCATGCACATCCGGTGTCATGATACAACTGATCAGAAATACCAGTGCCAGTACCACTCCCAGTATCCGTTTTCCTTTTGCTTTGCTTTTTTGTCTCATATGTTCTGCCTTTCTTTTACTGCTGAATGGTGATCTTCCCCTGAAGATGTTTGTTCAGATATACCAGATCAAGCACATTGACCCCGTCTTTTTTGCGGTTTGTATCTGCGGCCTTAAGATAACATCTGGTAAGCTTTTGGGTACCATTCAGATGCCTGTTCAAACGGTTCAGATCTGTTTTGTTGATCTTTCCATCTCCGTTTACATCTCCATAAATCACAAGCGTATAGGAAGAAACTTTCTTGTTTTTGCTGTCATACACCTGCAGAACATTGCCGGTTGAAACGATTCCGGTAACACTCTTTTTGGATGCACTGAACAGTTTGACCGTTCCCGCGGTCACTTTAAGTTTTTTCAAAAATGTTGCCGCCTTTGTTCCCGGCGCAATCCCCGTAACCATTTTGTTTTTCAACTGATATGTTTTCGAAGTCACGGAAGTCTTCTTGGTCTCTGCCGCTGCACCAGCTTTCTTTACAATGGTAAGCGTATAGGTTTTGGATGCTCCGCTCTCCGATTTGCAGGTAACTTTACACGTATTGGTTCCCGTCTGAAGTTTTTTGGTGCCGGTTCCCGTCACAGAAGATTTCGCAGCTACCGGTGATGCACTTATGGTAACGGAGGAAACTTTGCTGTCCACGACGAGGGAATACGAAGTAGTATCTCCGCGAAATACCGGTGTCAGTGTCTGTCCGGTTACGCTGAGCGATTTCAGATAGTTATTCGGATTTCCACTGGCTGTAAATGTCACTGCAGATGCCGGCATACCGGAATAAACCGGAATACGGAATACAAATGCCTGCTGCTTGTCCGCATACCCCTGTCCAAGCTTTCTGCCCTCGTTGTAAGCAGCCGCAAGGTTTGCCATATACTGGTGGCTGTACAGATTCTTCTGATTCACTACATTAAACTTCTGGAAATACAACGTATCCTGGCCCACGCCAATGTAGTTTTTCGCCAGAATTTTTGCTCCTCCTTCAAGTGCTGCATACCGGGTATTCCATCCCGCTTTTTTTGCATATGCCAGTCCGTTTTTGATGACCAGTGTGGAGGTAATGCCCGCTGCCCCCACATTAAAATAGTTATAGTACCCCTTATAACCGCTATAAGTTCCGGAAATCAGGGAACTGGTTCCTTTTAACCCCTGCTCCTGGCGCACTCTCGATGCAAGATGATATGGGCTGACCCCGGTTTCCTCACCGATATCCATAAATGCCTGCGCATAATCCAGCGTAGATCCATCGCTGTCCTCAACCGTATTCTCCATAAAGGTTCCTTTCAGAATAGAAGAAACTCCCTGCTTGGTCTGCACCTTGCTGAAACTTAAACTTTCAAATTGAAAAATATCGGTTTCATTGAGAAAATTCCGTGGATCTAAATAATAAGCGATATAGTCTGCATCAGCACCGACCCACGAAGATCCGTCATAGACCGTCCACACATTGGTGGTCCAGTCATATGCACCGTCTGCGGTGGATTTGGTTGCGTCATTTCCAGTCTTCGGAACAAGATTGACTCCGTTTACGCTCTCTTTGCTGACCACGGTATTCCAATCAAGCCCGGTCTTAACCGCCTGAAACTGCCACTGCGGATATGCTGTGTGAAGCGCGGAAAGTGCACTGATGTAACTATCCGGAAATCCTGCCGCACGCAGCTGCACGGCATAACTGCTGGCTGCTGCATCTGTACGCACACTGACTCCGGCAAGTGTTCCTGTTATAAGAATTGCTCCGCAAAGCAGAGCACTCAAAAAGCGTTTTATCTTTCGCATATTCTTCCTCACCTGTTATGATCTGACTGCGCGGCATCCCAAATGCAGTGCAGTCTTTCTGTATCATTATATAGAAAAAGCATATCTGCGTCAATTCTGTGCGTTGTTCTTTTTGTTCCGGGTACAGTTACTCTCCTTTATGATATAATGCGGACGTCTTTTGACTTCCATATAGGTTTTTGCAATATACTGTCCCATAATTCCCATACAAAACAGCTGGATTCCGCCAATGCATGTCACGATACATACCAGCGACGGCCAGCCGGCAACCGGATCCCCGAATACCAATGCGCGTACGATTTCCGCGATGATTGCAATAAAAGAAACCACGGTGAGCACCAGCCCCAGATACGAGGAAATCTTCAGCGGAACATCCGAAAAATTGATAATCCCATCAAACGAATAACGCACAAGTTTCCAGAAACTCCACTTGGTTTCTCCCGCAGACCGTTCTACATTTTGAAATTCCAGCCATTTGGTATCATATCCGACCCAGGCAAAGATTCCCTTGGAAAACCGGTTGTATTCGCTGACGGAAAGAATGGAATCTACCATTGCACGGTTCATCAGACGGTAATCCCTTGCCCCATCTGCAATCTCAATGTGGGAAAGTTTCCGCATAACTTTATAAAACATGCGTGCAAAAAACGAACGGATCTTCGGCTCTCCCTGCCGGTTCACCCGCCGGGTTGCCACATTGTCACAGTCTCCGGCTTCTAACATCGCAGCCATCTGTGGCAAAAGAGTGGGCGGATCCTGCAGATCCGCATCCATCGTCGTCACATAATCCCCCTTTGCATAGGACAATCCTGCCAGCAGCGCCGCTTCTTTTCCAAAATTGCGGGAAAAAGAAAGATAGTGCACGCGCTCATCTTCTGCTGCAAGTTCCCGGATCTTTTGCAGTGTTGCATCCTTCGATCCGTCATTGACAAATAAATATTCAAAATCATAATCGCCCATTTCCCGTGTCACGCGGTTTAATTCCCGGTACAAAATCTGCAGAGATTCCTGCTCATTGTACATCGGTACGACGATGCTGATGCATTTTTTCCCCATATTTCCCCCTTATCTTATATCTTATCCACATACTAAACAGGAATAATAAAAGTGCTGCTATGCTGATGACAGCTCCGATCTGTACGCCCGGTGTGGTATAACGCAGCTCGATCTTATGCGTTCCTTCTTTTAAGTGTACACCAATGAGTGCATCCGCGAAAGGCTTTATTTTCGTCTTTTTACCGTCTACATACAGACTCCAGCCCTCATCTGCCGGCACTGACAGAATCAGTCTTCCCGCCTGCCTGACATCGATACTTCCAACGATCCTGCGATCTGTCATTTTTTCGAGTGACATGGTCTGTTCGCTGAGCGTCTCATACGCAGTGCACATGGCCTTGAAATTCAGGCGGTACACATGGTATTCGATCGTTTCTGCATTGAGATTGGTAATATGGACCTTTGTTCCGGCTTTGCACTCTCCCAGATCCAGCAGATACCGGTGTGTGGTCTTTCCATACTGCTGCGTCCATCCGTCATCTCTTGATACTGTCAGGGAATCCGCATTGCAGGTCACATAATCCGCATAATAATATCCATCCTCGGAAATATCAATTGTCGTATCCCCGGCTGCCTGCGACTGTGTACAGGCTGCCGGATAAAGCATGTCTCCTTTTGCTCCCAGCTGCTGTGCCAGGGAATTCAGGGAACCGATCCTATCAAGCATGGAAGATTCCCAGCCTTTTATTGCCTTCTCGCTCATCATATAGCCAAGTGGCAGGCAGTAGTTATTCCGATAAAGATAATTTCCGTTGCTGCTTCCCACAAGTGTCCGCAGTGGACTTTCATCCACCGGATTAGAGGAAAACATATACTTCACCGAAAACATGGCTGACGGAAGCGGGGAAGCACCATTGTAACAGTAGAAATTTTTTCCGCCCTCCATATACAGGCTCTGGAAGAGATGGCTGACATCCAGATTCATCAGGGAAGAAAATATGGTTGCCGAACGGTATCCGTACAGGCTGTCATCGTTTTTGGTTTTTCGCCCGCTGTCCTCCACCCGGTAAAATCCGTCATTTCCGTTATCCTCTTTTGCCTGTTGCAGCAGATCTTCGTAGTACCCCTGTTTATCCGTATATGCCACGCGGCTGGTAACGCCAAGCCCGGTTACCGCCATATTGACTGCCAGTTCTGCAATGGCAACACAAAAGGCAGCTTCCCGCAGGGCTATCCGCATTTTCTTCGGGGCAATTTTAAGCAAAAGAAGCAGGATTCCATAAACTAGGATAAACAGCATGGTAATCACAACTGCCATGTACTCCGTCACCAGTTCATCCCCGTAATATCCGGAGAGAACCATCAGTGTCAGTGCTGCAAGCACTGCTATGATGATATGCCAGCATCTGGTTCCTTTCCATTTGCGGATCGTTGCAAATCCCATGACCAGAAGCATAAAAATATAAAGGAACGACTGTCTGCCCGGCAACGCCTGCGGAAAATGCATACCATGCCAGATATAATCCAGCTGATTATCCGCAAAGCTCACAAGGAAAAAGACAAGCATCAGCATACGCGGAACTTTTTCCTTCCAGGAGATTCTGCGGTTCAGCACATACAGCCATACCAGTACCAGGGTAAATGCCCCGGCATACAGATTCGGCCAGTGATCATTTCCCGTATAACTTGTAGTGACGGCTGCCGCACGCCCCAGCTCCGCAATAACAGAAAAATACCACTCCAGCGTTTTCGGAAAGCTGTCTTCAGCAGACCCGGAAGCAGAAAGCACGGCGATCTCCGGCAATAGCAGTACCATCGAGACAGACCCTGCCAGCAGGGAATACCATGCGAACCGTAAAAATGCTTTCAGTTTTCCTCCTTTCTGCGTAAAAAAGAGAAGAATAAAATAAAACACCAGAAAGATGCAGATCATGATGGAAATGTAATAATTTGCAAACACCGACAATGCAAGTGTCACAAAATACAGTCCCGGTTTCTGCTCCCGTACCAGTTTTTCCAGTCCCACCATGATCAGAGGAAAAAGAAGGATGCAGTCCATCCACATGATATCCCAGCTGTAGGCTGCCACAAATCCGGACAATGCATATGCCGTAGAAAATACAAGTGCCGGAATCACCTGATTTTTATGGAGTTTTGAGTCTTTTCCAATCAGATGAAAATGATATTTTAAAAATAAGAAAAAAGTCAGTCCGCACAGGGCAATCTTTGCCAGCACCAGTATCGTCATAAACTCGATCACATAATGTTTCGGGCAGAGCACGATCAAAAAATTAAGCGGACTCGCCAGATAATAGGCATACAGGGAAACAAAATCCGATCCCAGTCCCAGGTTCCAGGAATACTGCAGACTTCCGCCGGTTCTTAATTTATGAAGAAACTCTGTAAAAAACGGACAGTACTGATGATACATATCGATATGCAGAATACAGTTATCCCCGAAAGGATATACCCCGTTTCCGATACAGATGACCACACAGATTATAAATGGCATAAGAAATGCCATCACATAAGGAAATGACCGGTGCGACACCATCCGCGAAATCATTTTTTTCATGTTCTTACTCATCCTTTTCCTTGTTTTTTTCAAACAACTGATAATACTGAAGCTTCTTGTAAGTCTGAAGCTGTTTTTCATCGGCTCCGATCCCTTTTGTCTGCCCTGCTGCAGAGATCACCGGGTAAGTTTTGCTCAGACTTAAGAGGTAATTCTGGTATGCATTCGTTGGCACTCCTGCTGCGGTAAGTACCTGCGCCGCAAGATAATTCAGACTCGTATTTTTATCTTTCGCTCCCTCGATCCCATAATTACTCCACACCAGATAAGGTACGAGATAACGTTTTTGTGTCTCTACCTGTGCCCCGTTTTCCACGACAGAAGCCACTGTATCATTCGGCTGATGATCCCCGAAAAATACGATGATCGTCCTGTCATCCACTTTGGAAAAATAATCAATCAGATTTTCGAGTGCCTGATCGGTCTTGTGGATCAGTGTCAGGTACTGATTGAGCGGTTCGCTGGCATATTGTGACTGGATATCATTCGTCAGATTCATATAGGTATCGGTATATCCGCCATGATTCTGCATCGTCACATTGAAAATAAAGGCCGGTTTGCCAGAGGCTTTGTTTTTCTCATAAGTTTCTATCATGTGCTCCATATCCGATGCATCGCTGATATAATTGCGCACATAGGAGACATCCCTGTAATCTTCCATAAAATCCAGATTGTCAAATCCAAGCAGAGGATACACTTTATCCCGGTTCCATCCGCTGGCCTGATACGGATGCTGTGCATAGGTCGCATATCCTAAGGATTTCAGATAACCTGCTAAAGACGGTGTCCTGCTCTTGATGTACTGCTGATACGGAATACTTCCGTTCGGAAGGAATGCCATCGTATTGCCTGTCAGAAATTCAAATTCCGAATCCGCAGTGTTTCCCCCACACACAGATGTCTGGACATATCCCGTGACCGTGTTTTTCTCCCCCTGCTGCATCCGGTGCATAAACGGCATGTAATCCTCATTGGTTTCTAACGGTCCCAGCACTTTTAAATCCGAAAATGCCTCATCCATGATGACAATGATGTTGGGCAGATCCTGTGTGTCGGTTTCTGTTGTTTTCGTTTCGTATTTCGCCAGCGTCTCTTTTGCTTCATCCGCATCGTATCCTGCCGGACGCTCCACTGCCACATAGGCAAGATCCATGGCAAAGGTCACCGCCATGCCATTTACTTTTGTCATATATGCCGGTGTGAACAGAAACGGATACAGATAATGTTTTGTCTGAAACGATTCCTGCTGCAGGGCATTGACAAATGTACACAATACCAGTCCTACCAGTACGATACTCCCCAGCCTTATTTTCCAGGAAAAACGCGGGCCTTTTTTAAAAAACCGGGTCAGCACAAATAATGCAATAAAAACAAGTGTAACAATCACCATGCGCCGGTCCGGTGTAAAATCATAGTTTCCAGCCACACTGGCTGCTGTTCCAGCCGAAAACAGATCCCACGGAACAAACGGTGTGGAACGGAATTTCATCACATAATGATTGGTAATTCCAAACGCCACAGCAAGTCCATACAGCACTCTGGACGCAAAACACATTCTTCCGGTCAGAAAATATAACATCCATCCGATCAGCTCAAACAAAAAAATATTAAAAAGCTGTGCTCCCACACGCACTTCCGCAAACGGATTGTGTTCATAACACTCCATCAGGTAAAAAGCAAACACCGGAACCACGGCATACCATAACAGCCATATGCCCTTCTGTTTCCACCCTTCTGTCCGTTTCTGTGCGTTGTTTTTTTCCCTTTTTGTCTGCTTGCGTGCGACTGTCTGCTCCATGTTCCCTAACATAAAAATGAGTATGGCTCCTTCCATTCCTTCCATTTCCATCGCTTTCATACGATTTTATCTGAATAGAATTTTACCACACTCATTCTGCTTTTAAAACGCATTTCACATTTTTATCATAATTTCATTCTAGTAATTGGATAACACCAGACACTCCCGGTATGCACGATCCATACCATCGATCACGCGGCGTGCCTGCCCGTATCTGCGTGGATTGATGGTGATCACCCAGAGGGTATCTGCCCCCTGGTAGATTTCCCTCTTGAAAAAAGGAATCTTTTTACTGTTCTTTGTAAATGGAATGTGCTGTTCAAGCAGTGCCTCCGCCGTATGTGTACTCACTCTGGAATTGGTGGTACGGCACAGTTCCACGTCGTTATCCTTATAATTTCCAAGTTTCATCGTCATGCTTTTTGCATCTTCCTCCTCACGTGACTTTTACCTCAATCTCCCTGCCAAGTCCTCCTGCAACTTTTTCCAGAAAGTCCAGACTCGGATTATATCTCCCGCTCTCCAGACGGGAAATATTTGACTTTCTGGTACCGACTTTTTCTGCGAGCCGTTCCTGTGTCATCCCCTGCTCCTTTCGCACCTGCCGAAGCTGGGATGCAATTTCCTGTCTGGCGTGATTATGTTCCTGCATATCCGCCCCCTTACACCTTTATAAATCGTGCTCATGTATTCTAAAGTTATCATATATGATAACTTCTGTCAATGAACCAAAAGTCCTATTCCCGAAATCATAAAAAGGCTTGCAAATGCGTCTTTCATATGTTAATATAATATTTGTTCGCGCCGGCATGTCGGAATTGGCAGACGAGGCAGACTCAAAATCTGTTGATGGCAACATCGTGTGGGTTCAAGTCCCACTGCCGGCATATAAAAGACCTCAGGTTTCCAATCGGAAATCTGAGGTCTTTCTTTTTGCGGCACATCGTTTTCTTAAACAAAAAGAGGACGCATCCCGTTTTCCCCGGGATTTGCGTCCTCTGTTATTTTATCTGTACATCCTAACTCTTTTATTTTGTAATCCTGAATCGTATAATAGTCGGGATCACATGACATTGAAGGTCAGTCTGGATGACGGAAAAACATGGCCGGAGGAAAGAAAAATTCTGCTTGATGAATATGGCGGTTTCGGATATTCTTGTATTACTTCTGTTGACGGGGAAACTATTGGGATATTGTATGAAAGCAGCCAGGCACAGATGGTTTTTCAGCAAGTAAAAATAAAAGAGTTAATCGGAGATTAAAGAATAAATAAACTTCTGTTTCTTATCTCCGGAAAAGGTGATATGGAATACTGCAAAAGTAAATTTGCTTATCATTTTATCATTCTGAACAATAGTGAAGAATCTGTTAGCAGCATACTTTATGTATGTACATTCTTCGCAAAGTTCAGAATGATAAAAATGAAATGATAGCATTTCAGAGTCTTGATATACTCTTTTGTATTTATTTATTAATGATTTCCATTTGTTGCCTTACGCTTTCTTCGTGGATGGCTTCGAATACTTTTTTGATGAATTCTGAATCCATGCCGCACAATGAACCTTGTGCACCGCGCTTGTCCAGAATCTCATTGTAACGACCTGTCTGTAGAATGGTCATATCATGTTCTTTCTTGAATGTACCGATTTCACGGCAGACACGCATACGTTTTGCCAATACTTCGATAATCTCATTGTCGCAATCATCGATTTGGTTACGCAGTTCGCCCAGGTTTTCGGTGGTTTGGGTTTCTTTGCGGATGACTAGCAGATTTAGGATATAGTCCAGCACATCGGGAGTGACTTGTTGGGCGGCATCGCTCCATGCACAGTCGGGATTGCAGTGTGATTCTACGATTAAACCGTCAAAACCTAAGTCCATCGCCTGCTGGCAGAGGGGAGCTACCAACTCGCGCTTGCCACCGATATGGCTGGGG
>ERZ857965.3288-NODE-3288-length-12286-cov-3.118388_pt1 | contig 12286 bp, 14 predicted proteins | sample MGYA00519758_ERZ857965 | MGnify/ENA primary metagenome ERZ857965 (study PRJEB31778, sample SAMEA3449381) | human gut metagenome | biome: human gut; feature: human-associated habitat; material: faeces | place: United Kingdom | collected 2010/2012 ...
GGGGGGGGACCCCCGATTCCGTAGAAATAGAAGAGGGCTTTACCATGCAAAAGATTCTTTTCGTGTGCCACGGCAGGATAGGAGCCTGACGGCGGGAATGCCTGATATGTCAGCGTTTTTCGGAAACGATCTCTGCGATTTACACCACACTTACACCACTTACACCTAAAAACTACCATTCAGGAGCCCTGACAAAAAGCCCCAGATCGAGCCGGTTCTGCCGGCCTGACCTGGGGCTTTATGTTTGCTTATTTAGGAGATTCTGGAAGGTTTTTTCGGTAATGTGTATCAGCTTCTTGACTGTACTGATTTTCCAAGAGAATTTACTAAAAAATGAGAATCAGCCAGAAAAATAATATATTTACCAAAAAATACCATACGACATTGCAGATGACCATTTAAGAAAAGTGGTTGAGAATGCTATTTAATTCTCTTCGTCCTCTGCATCTATATTCATTTCAAGTTTATAATAAATGTCGATATCACGAATAATGCCGTCAATGTCGTTATTATTAAGCTCTGAAGTCCACATTTGAAGCTCATTGATGGTAATGATTTCTTCAATCGCTTTATGATATCTTTCTTCCAAAACAATCATACCACTTGAACGCTGTTCGATGTATCTTTCCAATTCATCTAAAACACTTTTCTTGCTCTGCTTAGTCTTAATTACAAAGCTGATCGGGAAGTGCATGACTTTATCGATATCCAACAGATACTTATCGTAGTTGTTTACCTCAGTCACTTGGAAGAATCTACCTACTGGCCTCATAACAAAATCAATACCACCGTCATTTGCATTGGTCCTTCCTGTTTTGAACAATTCGAGAGCTACTTCATCAATAGTATCTCTTGTATACCCAAAGAATACGGTAATTTTTTTATAGTGATTTTTCAGAATGGCATAGCTGATAATCTCAAATATACGAGCTTCGGAATCCTCTGTAAGTAAAGCATTGATTTTAGTTTTTTTCTCAGAATAGTCTGTCAGACCTCTCAATTCTTCCAAGATACTTATTAAGGCATGATCTTTTGCCATCAAAAGGTCGATATACTTTTTAATGATTTTACAGGAAACAAGGCTTATGTCATGTCCCTCGACATAGATGTAGTCAATATGGATAAGATACTTTCCGTTATTAACGATAATTAGGTCATTGACTGTATCCTTAATTTTGTTGTGAAATTCACCATTCACACGGGAGTTTAACGCATGATTCTGCAATTTACTCCCACCATAGAGACTGCGATAGAAATTGAACAGTCGCATATAATCATATCCCTCAAATTGGCGATAAGCTTCTTTTTTGTTATAGAAATCCTTTTGATAAAAGAACAGGATAGAGTAAATCGCATAAATGTTCGCCAAACTTCTACGAGTTTTGCTATTACCGTGAACCGCTTTCATTTTCTTGTCCAAATACTGAAGCATGGGACTTTTATCATAAATTTTTTGATAATCTGTAGGATACTCTGCTTTGAGAATATCTGCAACAAAAGTTTCTGTAATTTTCATATCATTCACCTCTTACATACTTTGATTTAGCATTTGTCTTACGTGTTTTCACTTTTTCAAGACTTTTTCCGTTCCTTGTCATGGTAATGCCGGTGCGTCTTAGGCCCATTTCATAATATTCCTCATTCAGATCAATACCAATTCCTACTCGTCCAAGGCGAACTGCCACAGCCGAAGTGGTAAATGAGCCTGAAAATGGGTCAAGAACAACATCTCCAGGATTGGATGATGCTTTGATTATACGTTCCAAAAGCGCTTCTGGTTTTTGCGTTGGGTGGTTTTCGTACTCCCCCATCTTGAACCTCACTCTACTAAAATCCCACACATTTCCGGGAACTTTTTGGGAACTGTAGGGCTGGGGCGGATTTTTTCTGTAATCGATCAATTTTCGTTTGGCTCCTGTTTTTGCTTCGACAAGAATATCTTCGTAATTGAAGGTGTAAGAAGCCTTACTTGTCTTTGAGATCATTAGGATAGGTTCATAGAGAGAGCCATACATTTTCTTTGACTGTACTCCGGAACTATCATACGACCAAATAATTCGACATAATACGTTATATTTTTCCGATGCAAACACATCCAAATACGGCATGTGCTGTGTCGCTGTCATAAAGTACATTGTTCCATTATCTGAGAGAACCCGCATACATTCATCAATCCATGTTTTACACCATTCTATGTAAGCATGAACACTGTCCCACTTGTCACTGTTGTTACCAAAATCCTTGCCAATGTTATATGGTGCATCAGCAAAAATAAGCTGCACGGACTTGTCTATCATTTTTTTTAGAACAGAAAGACTATCGCCGAGAATGGCCATTGAATTATTGTTATTCATATTCTCTTCTGTTAATTGAGTATTGAACAATGAATTGAAATCAAAGACTATCTCTGGATATGTTTTCTTAGTTGGCTCCGAAATAGATATATCGTTATCAAATGTCAATGTCAGTTGTCCTTCACTACAAATATTCATGTTACTTTCCTTCCTGTGCTATTTGCTGATTAAACTCGAGAATATCTTCTGATTTGAATTTTTTATTTTCCTGCTTGCTCCATCATTTTCTTTGCCAACCGCCGGAACTGCTCTGCCGTTTCCTCGTCCATCGTAATGAGTTGCTCAAACTGTCCAGCAATCATCCCAGAAACATCATCCATGGATACCGGCTTCTGCTGTTGCACTGCCAGTGTTGGATCATTGCAGCGGTGGCAGCTTCCCCTGACCCTCGTACCGGGGCAGCAGGGCTTTCAGCGCCTCCAGGTTGTCGCCCCGAATGATCATGTTCTCACTGCCGTTGTCCTCGCCGTGCTGTCCAGCCTCGTCATAACTGTACCGGTGCTCCAGCACCCGGAAGGGCACCTCCTGGTGGTGGTTGATGACTTTATCTTTTCCGATCCATTCAAGTGTTGGCATATGAATTCTCCACTTCTACATAATCTTTTGAGGGATAATAAAAGATTGGTGTTTGCCCATACAGATTGTCAATTGCACAGTCCATGGCTCTTTCAATATCTTTTCTTAATTCTGCAATTTCGGCTTGATCAAGAGAGAATTTATAAGAAAAATCCTTTATTGCGTCGTCTCCATAATGTACAGAAATCCTAAGAACGTATTGTGAGACCTTCCAGTAAAAACTTTCGAGCAACTCTTCTTTGGCCTTTTGATACTCAGGAGTTGTCCTGAAATTATATCGTGCATTCTCCAACGGAATAGTGGGTCCAGCGATGGTTCTGGCTCGTCCCATTAAGGAATTGTGTATCTCAGCCAGTTGATTTAAAAAGATGTCATCTATATTAGCAAACTCAACAAAAATAGGGGAAAGATCATTTGCTTTGACCTTAAACGGACGAGCAGTTTCAGTTGTTGTAACAATATTCCCTGCAACATTCTGAAAAACTGGGGTATTGAAAGAACTCCAGTCCAGTTTTAACTCTGCATTATCGGAAAGCCGTGTAATTTTAGCGGAGATATCACGAACGACAACAGACTGATTTTTTGCTTCTATGACACCGCCGATTTGTACATATGCGCCACTACGGTTATAGAAAAGTTTAAATTTGCCTGACGGGATAAAAGTTATTTTTAATTTTTTAAACAACGTATTCCACAACTTAATCGCCCATGGCTGTATCAGTGCAATTACTGCAATAACAGTAGCAATAATTTCATAGGTTGACATTACATTGCTTGTTTCTTGCGGCATACTGTTCCTCCTTATCCACTCAACACGTTTTCGATTTTATATATTTCCCGCTCTTAATCCTTCCGTCCGCCGGTTTTTCCGCATCCTCCGGTATCCCCCAGGTGCGGCCAATCATAATAATGCCGGGGATACGGCTCTCTTTGCAGAGGATCTGGATGCGGCGGGTGGAGATCCCCCACTTCTCGGACATTTCTTTGATGGACAGATACTTCATAAGAACCTCCCGGGACTCAGACATGTATTGCGTTGGGTATATTATAATCGAAAAAGCGAATAAAATCAACAGTATCGTCAAAACAGGCACAGCACCCACGGCAGAAACTTTTTGCCGTGGGTGCTGATAGTTTTTTCGGGATTTGTATATCGTAAGTCAGACCCAATTTGGCAAAGAGAAACCAGGTCACAAGTACAGGGCGGTTCTTCATCGCAAGACACATCAGGCCCACATCAACAGCGGGCACGGCACTATGCCGTATCAATCTCAGGAATCAGAAAAGGAGGTCAGACAGGCAACAGGTTTCTCAAGCGCAGGTGTTACGACAACAAGGAGATTGACCACATGGCAGCCAGCCATGGAGGACCAGAGAACCCCAGGGCAACGAGGGTCAAGCGGTTTCCAACTGGAAACCGCTGACGGTGGGGGCGATAACCCCCCAAAACCGTTTCCGTGTCCCGTTTTCTCCCGGCCCCCAGCCGGGAAAAACGGGCACGGAAACGGAATCCTGATGGAAGCGCAACCATCTGAAAAAATGCGCTTGTCTCAACACCTTGCTTTTTGGATTTGCGCTGAAAAATCCATTTTTATCATCGGAGGAGCGGCAAGTAAACGGGCGGGCATGAAATGCACGCACGGTTATTTGTCATGCGTACAAGGAGGAACCTACTGTGAAAAAGCTAAAAGGTGCAGCAAAACGGATTTTGGGCGGCTTGCAGAACCGGCTGTCAAAACTGGCACGGTTCGGCCAGAGCAAGCACGAAGCCAAGCAAGCGGCACGGGAAGCGTACATAAAGGAACACGGAACTCTGGACGGGTATAATCCGGCCAAGGTGGACGGGATTTTCAGCATCGGCACCATGGAGACCTACCGGGCCGCTATGCAGCCCTTCGCGGAGTGGTGTTCCGCCCACAAGGTGAAAAATGCCGCTCAAATCACCAGGGCTCATGCCGCCGCTTACCTGTTGGAACGGGAGGCTAAAGGGCTGTCCTCCTGGACAGTGAGCCGGGACATGGCCGCCATCAACAAGGCGTTGGGCTTTAATCTGTCGAAGAAAGAGTTGGGTCTGCGCTCCCGGAAAAAGTCGGAGATCACCCGCAGCCGGGAGGAGACAGAGAACGACAGGCGGCGGTTTTCCAAATACCAGGATCAGATCACCGTTGCCAGAGCCTGTGGGTGCCGCCGTGCTTCTGTTACCAGGATTACCCCTAATGACTGCGTGCGGAATGGAGCGGGCCAGGTGGTGGGAATCAGGCTGGTGGAAAAGGGCGGGAAGGAGCGTGTAGCGCCCGTTCTCAACGACTTTAAGGAACGGGTGACCTCCATCGTGGACAAGGCCCAGGAGGCCAGCAAGCCCCTGTTTACGGCCTATGACAGCCACATCGACAACCACCGCTTCCGGGCTGAGTACTGCGCCGCTCTGCTCCGTCAGTTGGAGCAGGAAGAAGCCCTGGGAAAGCCCTGGTTCGGCGGCGATCTTAACCCCAAGAATTACATTCACCTTTCCGGCCGGGACAAGCACTGCGGCGACACTTACCGAGGACACCCTACCCAGGTGGTCGCCGCCGTCAGCGGGGCCATGGGCCACAACCGGCTGGAGATCGTCTTTTCTCACTATAACTACACGGAGTAGCCGTCCCCTGATAGCTTGGGAACTGTTTGTATATCGTAAACCACCTAAGTTTTTAGGAATTCAACAAAGGTGGTGTTTTCCATGCTGACGGTTCCCATTTGGGAGAAGGCAAACCTCTCTTTAGAGGAAGCGGCGGCCTACTACGGGATCGGAATCAACAAGCTCCGGGCCCTGACAGATACAGATCGCTGTCCCTTTGTGCTGTGGGTGGGCAGCAAGCGGCTCATCAAGCGCAAGTCTTTCGAGAAGTATCTGGAAGGTCTGTATTCTGTTTGACTGTAGTGGCAATCGGGGCCCTGATATGGTATAATACCACCTGTCAGGGCTCCTTTTGAAAAGGAGCGATATTGAATGGCTGAAAGGAGAAAAGACAGCAAAAACCGTGTCCTGCGGAACGGAGAGAGCCAGCGCAAGGACGGCACCTATATGTACCGCTACACCGACGTCAGGGGCAAGCGTGTCTGCGTCTACGCCCGCACCCTGGAGGATCTGCGGGTCAAGGAGCAGACGATCCAGAAAGAGCTCAACGACGGGATCGACTACGCCGCCGGGGAGATCATCGTCCTTGACCTTTTGAAGCGGTATATCGCCACCAAGACCGGCGTGCGCTATAACACAAAGGTGGGGTATCAGTTCGTCTTGAACCTGGTGAGCAAGGAGAACTTTGGCTGCTTGAAGATCCGGGACATCAAGCCCTCGGACGCCAAACAGTGGTTCATCAAACTGTATCAGGATGGCCGGAGATACAGCACCATCACCAGCGTCCGGGGCGTCCTGCGTCCGGCCTTTGAGATGGCGGTAGAGGATGACATCATCCGGCGCAATCCGTTTTCCTTCCAGATCACCGATGTGGTGCCCAACGATTCCAAGACCCGCCAGGCGATCTCTGGGGAGGTCAAAGAGCGGTTCCTGACCTTTATCCGGGAGAGCAGGCATTACTCCCAGTATTACGACGAGATCATCATTCTGCTGGGGACGGGAATGCGGGTCAGCGAACTCTACGGACTGACCCGGGCGGATCTGGACTTTGAGGCCCGGCGGATCAAGGTGGAGCGGCAGCTGACCCGGACCAGACACTGCGAGTACTATGTGGAAAAGCCCAAGACGGCCAGCGGAGAGCGGTACATCCCCATGACGGACGAGGTATATCGAGCCTTTCAGAACGCCGTCCAGCGCCGCAAACAGCCCAAGGTGGAGCTGCTGATCGACGGGCACACCGGCTTTCTGTTCCTGGACAAGGACGGGAAGCCCAAGGTGGCCATGCACCTGGAGCATGTGATGAAGCGGATCGTGGACCGGTACAACGAGGCCCACGAGGACAAGCTGCCCTCCATCACGCCCCACGTTCTGCGCCACACCTTCTGTACGGAGATGGCCAACAGTGGGATCGACCTCAAGAGCCTGCAGTACCTCATGGGGCACTCCGACGCGGGCGTGACCCTCAACGTCTACACCCATGCCAGCTACGAGGCGGCGGAAAACGCCATGCGGAAGGCGGTTGGGAGCGGCTGAGCCGTACACCAGATTTACACCAAATTTGTGAACAGTGGTGTAGATTCTTGTAGAGTTATGGAGAGGGCAAAAACAGAAGTTGCTTGAAAAGTTCTGAAAATGCGGAAATATTGAAAATCAGGCTCATATTTCCGAGAAATAGAGAGGGAAAGAAATGGTAAAAATCCTGTTCGTATGCCACGGCAACATCTGCCGCTCCCCCATGGCCCAATATCTGTTGGCCCACCTGGCGGCAGAACGGGGGCTGGCCTGCCGCACCCAGTCGGCGGCCACCAGCCGGGAGGAGATCGGCAACCCCATCTATCCCCCCGCCCGGCGGAAGCTGCGGGAGAAGGGGATCCCCTTCGGGGACCACCGGGCGGTCCAGATGACCCGGCAGGACTATGGGGCCTATGATCTGCTCCTGGCCATGGACCAGGCCAATGTACGCAACATGACGGCCATCGCCGGTGGAGACCCCGCAGGGAAGATCCACCGCCTGCTGGACTTCACCGATCACCCCCGGGACATTGCCGACCCCTGGTACACCGGCGACTTTGAGGCCACCTACGACGACCTCCTCCAGGGCTGCCAGGCCCTGCTGGACTGGCTGGAGGGGCAGGATCCCCCCTGCGTTTGACCCAAGAGGTATGATTCCAGCCCCTTCCTGGCACACTATGCCGTAAGGCGCTGCGGCGCCGGGAAGGAGGGTTGCCTGTGAAGGTAACGGTCAAGGAGGGCTGCATCAGCTGTGGCCTGTGCGCGGAGGAGTACCCTGACCTCTTCCACCTCAATGGGGAAGGGGTGGCCGAGTCCGTGGGCCAGGTGCCTGCCGGCCAGGAGGACCAGGCCCGCCAGGCGGCAGAGGCGTTTTTCATGGCCCGGGAGGCGGGGTTCGACAATCTGAATCTGGATCTGATGTACGCGCTGCCGGGGCAAACGCAGGAAGCATGGGAAGGCACCCTGGAGGTTTGGAATGGATTAGGTCTCCTGGAACATGGGGGTAGAGAGGTACCGGTCTCCCGTGTCGGGGAGAAGGACCACGATCTTCTTCCCCTGGTTCTCCGGCCGCTTGGCCACCTGGATGGCCGCCCACAGGGCTGCCCCGGAGGAGATGCCCACCAGCACCCCTTCCGTCCGGCCAATCTGCCGGCCGGCGGCATAGGCGTCCTCCTCGGTGACGGGGAGGATCTCGTCGTAGATTTCCGTGTTGAGCACCTTGGGCACGAAGTTGGCCCCGATACCCTGGAGGCCGTGGGGCCCGGCCACCCCCTTGCTCAGCAGGGGAGAGGAGGCGGGTTCCACCGCGATCACCTGGACCTTGGGATTCTGAGTCTTCAGGTATTCTCCCACGCCGGTGATGGTGCCGCCGGTGCCCACGCCGGCCACGAAGATGTCCACCTGCCCGTCGGTGTCCGCCCAGATCTCGGGGCCGGTGGTGGCCCGGTGGGCGGCGGCGTTGGCAGGGTTGTCAAACTGGCCGGGGATGAAGGCGTGGGGGATCTCCTTGGCCAGTTCCTCTGCCTTTTCAATGGAGCCGGCCATCCCCTTGGCCCCGGGGGTGAGGACCAGTTCCGCTCCGTAGGCGGTCATCAGCAGGCGGCGCTCCATGCTCATGGTGTCGGGCATGACGATGATGGCCCGGTAGCCCCGGGTGGCGGCCACCACGGCCAGGCCGATGCCCGTGTTGCCCGAGGTGGGCTCGATGATGACGGAGTCCGGCTGCAGCAGGCCGCGGGCCTCGGCGTCGTCCAGCATGGCCTTGGCCACCCGGTCTTTGGCCGAGCCGGCGGGATTCAAATATTCCAGTTTGGCCAGGAGGGTGGCTTGGAGGCCCTCCTGTTTGGTGATCCGGGTCAGTTCCAGCAGGGGGGTCCCGCCGATGAGCTGTTCCACGGAGGTGTAGATCTTACCCATGGTATGTATCCTCCTTTGTATGGGATGGAGAACTTTCTACCCAGCAGAGCAGTTGGTTATTCCAGTACCATCATAATGCGGAGGGGATCGGTTTGTCAAGGCGCCAGGTTGCCCTTGACAGACCGGGCCGCCGGCTTTACAATAAAAACTATAAGAATCCTGAGAAACTTGCCCCTGCCCCCAAGGGGCAGAGGGAGGCGACGTCCGTGGAATATCAGGTCCAAATGGTATACGAGCGGGAGGATGTGAGTGCCCTGGTGCGCACCCTGGACTTCCGCCGCCGGCCGGAGAAAAACCTCCGCCGGGCCCGTAAGATCGGCTATCGCGTCTTCGGGGTGCTGCTCATTGCCGTGGCAGTGTTTACGGTGGGGGCCATGGTCTATGCCGGGGTGTTTTCCCCCATCGCCATTGTCACCGGGATCATTGCAGTGTGCTGCCTCCTGGGAGGGGTGGCCCTCCTTCGCCGGTCTGACAGCAAGGGGATGGAGCGCCGCTCCTGGAACAAATACCCCAATAAGGGGATGACCATCACCTACACCTTCTACAAGGACCACTTCGAGGAAGAGGACGCCGCTTCCGGCAAGCACGAGTTTCCCTACCTCAGCATCAAAAGCGCCAACGAGGACGAAGGGCACTTCTTCCTCTTTACCAACGCCAACGCGGCCCACATGCTGCGCAAGGATGGGTTTGTCCAAGGGGACCCCGCCGCCTTTCCCGCCTTCCTGCGGAAAAAGGCAGCGGTGCAGATGGACCTGGTGGACTGACCACCCCCCACAGCCCGCCCCCAAACCGGGCCGGGCGGAAAGGAGCCTGGAATGAGTATTTTTAACAACGAGAGCATCTTGGCTTGGCTGAAGTATTTTGCGGAGAATACCCCCATTGACCTGTCCACCGTCCGCATCCTGGACATCACCGGGGAGGACCGGAACCTCCTGCCTGCGGTCCAGGCCAACCGGTCGGTGCTGGTGTTCACCGACGGCAACCGCCCGGAGGTCTTTTACTCCATGTGGGACAGCGGCATGGGGGACTGTGAGATCTGGTACAACGAGGGCTCGGAACCCGCCGGCCCCATGAAGCACAACCTCCTGTCAGAGATGATCGACCGGGGGGTCAACGTCTCGGCGGCCATGCTCATCAACAACCCCCGGGCCCACACCGGCTACCGCATCGGCCTGGACAACAGCAGCTTCTCCCCGGGCACCATCCGCTATGTGGCCCCGGAGATCCGGGCGGTGATCCTGAAAAAGCTCAACCTGGACGAGGGGGAGAACATCTGCTGCGTCTCCGGGGAGAGCATCGCCGTGGAGGCCGCCATCGCCGCCCACCGGGGCAACGTGGTGGCCGTGGAGTACAAGGCCGGGGACCGGCAGACCATGGAGGAGAACGTGGTCCGCTTCGGCCTGAACAATGTGCAGATTGTAGACGACATGGAGAGTTACTCCCACCGCTGGCCGGTGCCCGATGTGGCCTTCCTGGTGGCCTCGGATAAGCTGGACTTGGAGCTGAAAACCCTGGTCCACGTCAACCCCAAGATCCGGGTGGTGATCTACACCCTGGAGTTCAGCATCATGAGCCGCATCCCCGGGATGCTGTGGGAAAACGGCATCGAGCCCACCGAGATCATGCAGCTGGAGGTCTCCAAGGTGGGGCGGAAGGACGAGATTGAGGTCCAGCCCGCCCCTTGGATCTTCTCCGGCCAGGCCGGCCGGGAGTGAGAGACAAAAAACCCCGGCAAAATCCCCCAAAAACAGGAGGATTTGCTGCTTGACAGCCTTTTTTCCCCTGCCGTATAATGGCAATAGAATTCCATAGCCAACCACAACAGCGATGACGGAGACAGTAGGGTCCGCAGAACCCTCCAGCGATTCGGGGACGGTGTAAGCCCGAAGGCAGTAAGCGGAAGTCTGAAAATCCCTCCTGAGCTGCAGGCCGAACTTCCCATCGGTTCAGTAGGCCCTGCCGGTTTCCTCCGTTACAGGGAGCGCGTATGTTGGTACGCAGGTAATAAGGTGGTATAGCGAAGTGTGTTTTCAGCCTTCGTCCTGTTTCCAAGGACGAAGGCTTTTTTGCCCCAATGGGCCCAAGAGATTCTCCACAGGGAGGTTACAACCCATGAAAGACAACGGTTTGATCGAGTTCCGCTGGCACGGCCGGGGGGGCCAGGGAGCCAAAACGGCTTGCCTGCTCCTGGCGGACGCCGCCTTCAGTTCCGGGAAGTTCGTCCAGGGCTTCCCCGAGTACGGCCCTGAGCGGATGGGGGCCCCCATCACTGCCTACAACCGCATCAGCGATGCCCGCTGTTCCATCCACTGTAACATCGACGAGCCCGACTACGTGGTGGTGGTGGACGAGACTCTGCTGGACTCCGTGGACGTCACCCGGGGCCTGTCCCCCCAGGGGGCGGTAATCGTGAACACCGCCAAGTCCCCGGCGGAGATCCGCCCCAAACTCTCCGGCTGGGCAGGCCGTGTGTGCACCATCGACGCCCGGCGGATCTCCGAGGAGACCCTGGGCCGGAACTTCCCCAATACCCCCATGCTCAGCGCGGCGGTGAAGGTCAGCGGTGTGCTGGAGGAGGCCAAGTTTAAGCAGGACATGGAGGAGAGTTTCCACCATAAATTTGCCACGAAACCCCAGGTGGTGGCCGGCAACATGGCCGCCCTGGTCCAGGCATGGGAGGAGGTGCAGGTAGGATGATCCGCCCGGCAAGAGAGATTGACGAACACACCCCCTGGCAGGAGATGACCCTAGGCGGGGAGATCTACGAGCCCGCCACCGCCCGGTACGTGAACACCGGCGCCTGGCGCACCGACACCCCCGTGCTGGACACGGCCAAGTGCCGCCACTGCCTGCTGTGCGTGCCCTACTGCCCGGACAGTTCCCTGCCCGTCCAGGACGGCAAACTGGCCGGGATCGATTACATGCACTGCAAGGGCTGCGGCATCTGCGCCCAGGTCTGCCCCTTCGGGGCCATCACCGTGAAGGAGGGAGGACAACCATGAACTACAACGAGCGCCTCTCCGGCAACGAGGCCATCGCCTTTGCCATGAAGCAGATCGACCCCGACGTGATGGCGGCCTTTCCCATCACCCCCTCCACGGAGATTCCCCAGTACTTCGCCCAGTACGTGGCCAACGGGGAAGTGAACACCGAGTTTGTCCCCGTGGAGTCGGAGCACAGCTCCCTGTCCGCCTGCATTGGCGCCGAGGCCGCCGGGGCCCGGGCGGTGACCGCCACCTCCTCCGCCGGCCTGGCTTTGATGTACGAGATGATGTACGTGGCCGCCTCCAGCCGGCTGCCCATCACCCTG
>ERZ857965.3289-NODE-3289-length-12286-cov-2.781784_pt1 | contig 12286 bp, 5 predicted proteins | sample MGYA00519758_ERZ857965 | MGnify/ENA primary metagenome ERZ857965 (study PRJEB31778, sample SAMEA3449381) | human gut metagenome | biome: human gut; feature: human-associated habitat; material: faeces | place: United Kingdom | collected 2010/2012 ...
CTTGATGATCCAGCCGACGAAGATGCACGTGAGAAGCGCCACGATGGGCATGAGCACCGAGTTGGAGATGAAGTCGAAGAAGTCGAGCAGCGTGCTGCCGTCGCCCAACGGCTGAATGAACGACAATCCGTTGTAGCCGGCATTCACAAAGCATCCGACGCCCACAACCCAGATGATGACGGCAATGAGCGACGTGCGCCTGTTCCATCCCAGGCCGTCGCAGATGATGGATACCAGCGTCTCGATCAGCGAGATAGCGCTGGTCAGAGCTGCGAACAGCACCAGCAGGAAGAAGATGGTGCCCACAACGGTGGCTACGCCGCCCATCTGCTCGAACACCTGGGGAAGGATGATGAACATCAGCGACGGGCCGGAATGCTGTGCAACTGCATCCGCAGAACCCAGCGTGATGAACGCCGCAGGAACGATCATCATGCCCGCCAGCAAGGAAACCACCAGGTCGGAGCCGCCAATCCAGGACACGCTCTGCGGCAGATTCTCCTTCTTGTCCAGGTACGATCCGTATGTGATCATGATGCCCATGGCAATGGACAAGCTGTAGAACATCTGCCCCAAGGCGCCGATGAACAATTCGGGCGACAGCTTATCGAACTCGGGGACCAGGTAGTAGGCAATGCCCTCACCTGCACCCGGGATGGTGGCCGTGAAAATGGCGATGCCCACGGCGAATACCAGCAGCAGGGGCATCATGACCAGGTTCGCCTTCTCGATGCCGCCGTTCACGCCCAGCGACACCACGATGAAGCAGATGGCCATGAACACCAGCATCCATAGCGTGCTGTTATCCGGGCTGACAATGAAAGCGGTGAAGAAGTCCCCGCCGTCGGCAGCGGAAGCACCCGCTCCGGAGAAGAACGAGAAGCAGTATTTCGCCACCCAGCCGCCAATAATGCAGTAATACGGCGTAATGATGAACGGCACGATAGAGGCCAACACGCCGATGAACTTATATTTCTTCCCGAAGCTGCTGAATGCGCCGATGGCAGACTGCCCCGTCTTGCGTCCCAGCGACGTTTCGAGCAGCAGCATGGTCACACCGAAGGTGAATACCAGGCAGACGTACACGAAGATGAATGTGCCTCCGCCGTACTTCGCTGCCAGGTACGGGAAACGCCACATGTTTCCCAGGCCGACCGCCGACGCGGCGGCAGCCAAAATAAACATCCATTTGCCCGACCAGGATGCGCGGGCACCGGTTAGTTCTGCCATGGTCTCGATAGTCCTCTCCCGAGGCAGCCGTCTGCTGCCAATTTTTCAAGTCGATACAGCTCTCCTGCCATATCGCAGCGTGGGCATTATACCGTTTGCGGAAATATCCGCTTTCGAGAACAGCCAAACGTGCACGTACCCCTAGATGAATGGTCGAATCCGCTCCAGCACTATAGAGTGCCATAGCGGTCGCGCGCGAGACGCAGCCGACAGCGCGGCATTCCCTTGAGTCCTCTTGTACCCTTTGCGGTTTTGCCTGCGTCTGCAACCCGATTGAAATGTCAGAGGCTATCATGGAGTTTCGAATCAATCGAGTTCGCCGGGAGGCTGCGCGCCGATGCGAGCATCCTCTCGACGTCAACAGGAGGAGTATCTGCATGTGCGGCATCTGCGGTTTCACCGGGGCGAAAGCCCACGACTTCCCCATCTTGAAGAAGATGTGCGACATCATGGCCCATCGCGGCCCGGACGGCGAGGGCCAGTACCTCGATGATGGCATTGCCTTGGGGCATCGGCGCCTGTCGCTTATCGACCTTGCCGGAGGCAACCAACCCATGGTCCGCGCCAGCGGGAATCACGAAGCCGCAGTGACATCACCGGCCGCCGAAGGCCAGGACGCATACACGCGCGGCCAGTACGCTATCGTGTTCAACGGCGAGATTTACAACTACCGCGACCTGAAGGCGGAGCTGGAAGCCATGGGCTGGACATTCCAAACGAACTCCGACACCGAGGTGCTGCTGGTCAGCTACCTTGAGTGGGGCAAGAGCATGTTCAAAAAGATCCGCGGCATGTTCGCTTTCGCCATCTGGGATGCCAAGACTCGCGACCTGTTCTGCGCACGCGATTTCTTCGGCATCAAGCCGTTTTACTACACGCAGGTCAATGGCCACTTCATTTTCGCAAGCGAGATAAAGTCGATTTTGGAGCACCCGCTCTACATCCGCGAGCTGAACCAGGAAGCACTCGAGCAGTACCTCAGCTTCCAGTACTCCGTACTGCCTGAGACGTTCTTCAAGGGCATCTTCAAGCTGTCGCCGGGCCACTGCATCACTGTGCACGAAAACGGCCGCATCGATGAGGAGGAATATTGGAAGGTCGATTACGACATCGACCAGAACTTGACCGTGGACCAGGCCACCGAGGAAATCCATGCCGCCGTGCAGGATTCCGTGAAGTACCACCGTGTGGCAGACGTGGAGGTGGCAAGCTTCCTGAGCTCCGGCGTGGACAGCAACTACCTTACCGCCAGCCTGAACGACCAGGGGTCGGACATCAAGACGTTCACTGTGGGCTTCGAGACGCCCGACGGCGAGAAGTACAACGAGATCAGCTATGCCAAGGAAGCCAGCGACTGCCTGGACATCGAGAATTTCAGCCATGTCATCACGGAAGAGGAATTCTGGTCCAGCCTGCCGCGCGTGCAATGGCACATGGACGAGCCGTCCGCCGACCCGGCAGCCGTGGCCCTGTACTTCGTGGATAAGGAAGCCGCGAAGAAGGTCAAGGCCGTGCTTTCCGGCGAAGGATCCGACGAATTCTTCGGCGGCTACACTATTTATGAGACGCCGCTGGAGAATGAAAAGCTTGCCGCCATCCCGAAACCGCTGCTGCGCGCCGGCTCGAAGGCCCTGAAGGCGCTGAACATCCGCGGCGGCAACTACCTGTATCGTGCCGGCACGCCCATCGAGCAGCAGTTCATCGGCAATGCGAACATGTTCTCCATGGCCGAGCGCAAGCGCCTGCTGAAGCATCCGCAGTCCACGCAGAGCCCCGCCGACATCTGCGCGCCGCGCTATGCCGAGGTGGCGAATCTGGACGATGTCACGAAAATGCAGTACATCGACATGAAATTCTGGCTGATCGGCGACATCCTGCTGAAGACGGACAAGATGTCCATGGCCCACAGCCTGGAAAGCCGCGTGCCGTTCCTGGACAAGGAAGTATGGAAGGTGGCCCGCACGCTGCCCGTACCGTGCAAGGTGAACACGGAGACCACGAAGGTTTCCCTGCGTCGCGCCGCCATGAAGCTTCTACCGGAACGCTTCTGCGTGAAACGGAAGCTGGGCTTCCCCGTTCCCACGCGCGTGTGGCTGAAGCAGGACAAGTACTACAACAAGGTGAAGGCCACGTTCACGGGCGAGGTTGCCGAGCGCTTCTTCAACACGAACGAGCTGGTGAAGCTGCTGGACGACCATATGTCCGGCAAGGCCGACAACAGCCGCAAGATTTGGACCGTGTACAGCTTCCTGATCTGGTTCAACGTGTACTTCGTGGAGCGCACGGTGCCGCCGAAACCCGTCGACTCCGCCGCGTAGCATACCGCGCAGCACGCATAGGAACCGCTCATCGGGTACGCAGCACGCGAAGCCGATGCGAGCAATCCGGCCGCCGGGAGCCCTCCGCTCCCGCGGCCTTCTTGTTGCCCCGGACAACACCGACGCTCCCCCTCGCCGCCGTGCGCACCTCCCTCTCCCTCGCCGCCGCGTCCTTCCCCGCTGCGCGCACCTTCCTCTCCGCAGCCACTTCAGCAGTTGCTGCGGGGTTATTCGCAATGCGGGATGCTTTATACCTAAACCGTATTGGCATTTCCATTCATTCGGGCGCATCATCGAGTTAGCAATGAACGCCCCGAGGACCGAGGACAGGGGCGAATCGCGCAAGGGAGGTAGAGCGCATATGAAGTTGAATCCATATCCCGGATATGAAACGCACGTCTTGATGAATATCGGCGGACCCGAGTACCACTACACCATGGAGGAGATCCAGGCCACCATTGCCGAAGGCAAGCCGGCGCCCGGCACCACCATCACGGACACGCAGATTCCCGGCCCCGATGACGGCCAGCAGTTGAAGCTGCACGTCATCAAGCCCGCGAACCTGCCGGAGAAGGCACCCATCGTCATGGACATCCATGGCGGCGGCTTCATCTCCGGACGCGTGGAGATCGACGACAGCCGCAACCTGCTGGTGGCAGAGAACATGCCGTGCATCGTGATCTCCGTGGACTACCGCCTGTGTGTGAACGGCATCCACTACCCGAAACCGCTGCAGGATTGCGTGACGGCATGGCGGTGGATCCATGACCATGCCGAAGAGCTGGGCGGCGATCCCGAACGCATAGGCCTGATGGGCACGAGCGCCGGCGGCACGCTGTGCGCGGCGCTGCAGCTGTACGTGCGCGACCACGGCCTGCCCGCACCGAAGCTGACGGCGTTGGTCTGCGCCGCCCTGAAGCGCGGCAAGACGTCGTCGAAGCTGAAGTTCGGCGAGCTGGGCCCGGACGGCACACCGTTCCCGGACAGCCCCGATTACCAGTATTTGCCCGCCGACGGCCAGCCCACGCCCTATTACGCGTTTCCCGGTTATTGCGAGGACCTGTCTGGCATCGGCCCCACATTCGTCATTGCTGCAGAATACGACCCGCTGCTTGCCGATGACATGGAATATGCCACGCGCCTGATGGAGTCCGAGGTTCCGTGCGAGGTATTCGTGGCGCCCCGCGTCACACACGGCTATGCCGTCGTCGACCACCCGCTCACCCGCCTTACGCAGCGCATGATTACCGCCGCCTTCAAGCGGGAATTCGGCATGGAAGTCGGAGAGATCTAGCAACAGGCAGCGGGCTGCGGACAGCCTGCGAATCTCTGCATCCGATGTATGAAAAGGGCCGCCTCGAACGAGGCGGCCCTCTCACTGCGTTAGGTTGCTTGGCTACAGCCTGCCGTTTGGACGCTCTACACGCGGGCAGAATATCCTAGTGGCAGTTGGGGCAGGCATGCATGCCCATTGACCGGGCGTTGGAAACGCTCGTCTTCACCGGTACCGATCGGCTGAGCGAACGGCAATTCGGAGTGGAATGGTAGGCAACGCCGTTGCCGCTTGCCGCAATCCAGCATGTGCCACCGGAAGCCGCCGACCCGTTTGAAGCGCTATGGTGCGCCACCTTCTTCGCCGGCTTCTTGACCACCTTGTATTTCAGGATTTTCTTACCGGAGTAGTTGCCCTTGCCGGTAACCGTCACCTTATACGTTCCTGCAGAAACGCCGCTTCCTGAATACCTCACGCTGAAATCACGGTTCTTCTTCAGCTTTTTGCCATGCGATTTCACCGTAACGCCCGGCCTATGGGAAGAGCCATTCGCATAGTACTTCGCATGGGAAAGCTTCGCGCTTGAAATGCGCGCCTTGGAAATCCGGAACTTCGCCGTCTTCGTGCCGGCGAAGTTCCGCTTCCCCTTCACGACCACCTTGTACGTTCCCGCTTTCTTGCATCCCTTCGAATACTTCAGCGAATAGTCGGACTTGCCTAGCTTATGCCCGCCGAAAGTCACGCGCACCGATGGCTTGTGCTTCTTCCCGTTGTAGGTATAGCTCTTCTTCGAAAGCTTCACCTTGACCTTCGAAACACTTGCCCGATGGATGCGGTACGTAAGCGTCTTCGTGCCGGCGAAACCACCGTGTCCGGTAATCTTCACCGAATATGCGCCGGCAGATTTCCCGTTTCCCGAATATGAAACGAAATAATCGCTTGCAGTAATGCCGTTACCTGCAATCACCTTCGGACGCTGCGTCTTCCCCGAATACGTAAAGGAGGTCTTCGAAAGGCTCCAATTGATGGTTGCGATATCCGTGGGCTCCGTCGATACGGGCTCGTTTCCGGAAGGCGCCTGTTCGTCGGCAAATGCCGGAACGGCGATACACAGCACGCAGGAAAGCAGCGCTGCCGCAACAATCCCATAGAATCGGTTCATGCGTATGGCCATATAATCTCCCCTCTCCCTGGAATGGCACATATTGTATTCTACGGGTTTGGGAAGGCGGGAAACCGGTCCGTCTCCCTTTGGTAGGCAAACGGCGGCATGCTGCCGCAGGAAGGGCCTCCGTGCAAACAGCTATACCAGGCGGGCAGAATTCACTGCGGTGATGCGGCCCTCTGCATCGCGGAAGAAACTGATCCTGCCGTCGCGCGAGGTGTGAAACAGCTCGAATGAAGCCGGCGCCACCCGTCGATCGAGTTGGTCTGCGTCAGCAGGATGCGCACGGCCCGCTGCGCCGTGCGCAGTCTTTCCTTTCGCCTCCGCTGCCCTTTGATCGTTTGCACGGAATTCGGCTCCGTGGCCCTCCGAATCGTCCGCCTCGCCGGCATCCTCGGAATTGCCGCCCGATTTTGCATGACCGGGCGTATGGGAACGTTTCTCCTGCCCCTTGCGTTTCGGCGTTTCCTGCCGCTTCTTCTCCGCTGCAGCACGATGCCGATCGGATACGAACAGGTCGTCCGGCGCCTCCTGCGCCTTGCCGCGCGGAATGACAAGGTCATCCTTGTCCTGGTTCTTGCGACCGAAGATCTTCGAGAAGCGGTGCTTGCGCGCATCCTTCTTCTCGCGCTTCACCGCCTCCTTGCGCTCGCGCTCCGCCAAGATCGCGCGTTCAGCACGCGAGTGCGACGAGAAGCCCACAGACACGCTTGGCTCTCCTTCCGCCGGTTTCGGGTCCGCCGGCTTCGTGCCGCCCGCACCGGGAGCGCCGGGCACTTTCACCGCGGGAATCTGCAGGCGGTCGACATCGTCGCGCTTCGCATGCGCATGGCCGCCATGGACAGCCTGCGCCTTCTCGTCTTTCTTGGGAGCGGCGCGGCCGTCCGCCTCCTTCGCTGGCGAATCCGATGCCGCAGCAGCGCTTTCATGCCGGTCTTCCTGCGCAGGCTCCGCCTTCTCTACCGATTCCGATTCGCCCTGCGCGGCGGGTTCCTCCGCCTTCTTGGCCGACAGCGATACGGGAATCCGCCCCTCCAGTTCGTCCGCCGACGGCAATATGACTGCCACGGGATCATCGTACAGGCTGGCTTGCGCCGCTGCGGCGGCATAGCGGTCTTTGTCGTCCTCGTCTTCGGATTGATACACCATCTCCGCATTGAGCATCTGCACGATGTTCACGGGAGCCGTGTTGCCGCGCCAACGACCCTTTGCATCGTAGTCGTCGTTTTCCGCAGGGTCGGCGGGTGCAGCGGGTACGGCAGAGACAGACTCCTCGGGAGCATCGCCCTCCGAAGGCTCCGCCGCATCGACAGCTGTTTTCAAGTCCGGCGCTTCGCCCGCATCCGCATCGGCAATGGGCACCGCGTCCGTTGCCCGGCGTTCCGTTTCGTCATCCGTTGCCAAGCCAACGGCGTCCATGAGAGAATCCAGCTTCCGCGATACGCGCTGGGCCAGCCCGGCCGCGCTGTCGCTTTCAGCCAAGTCCGGCACTTCGGGAAACTCGGGATGCGAGAACCCGCCCGCAGCCCCAACGGGCGCAGAAGAAACCACGCGTGCGGAACCATGTGCCTCCTGCGGCTTGCCGCCCGGCTCGGACTCTGCCTGAATCTGCGAAAGCACGGCCGCAGAAGCGCTTGCAACGCGTGCCTGCTGCGCCGCATGCTCGTCGGGCGCGGGGTCGTCCTCCCCTTCGCCTTCCTCCATGGCGGACAGCACTTGCTGCCGCTGGACCAGCGCCAGGTTCGTGGCGGCGATGGAATCCAGCTCGCGCGCATATTCCAGCCTCTCCGATGCTGGCAAATCGCTAGCGGCAAGTTCCACGGCAATCTCGCGGATGCGCGTCCAGGAAAGCTGGCGAAGATCGCTATCCAATGCCATGATCTTCTCGGCTGCAGCATTGATGCGCTGCTCGGCAGCGTATGCGTTCTGAGGCTTCACCATGCCAATTCACTTCCTAGGAAAACCGCGCGATCATGTTTCTTCATTATAAGCGGATTGTCTGGATGTTCAGACCGATGGCATCGGCAATATCGTCCTGCGAGCAGGCAAATAGGCATAGGACGGCCCCTGCCATACGACAACTTCCGAAGTTGCTAGCTGGGAATGCCGTCTTTATACGATACACGCCAGAATACCAGCCCGCGCGCCGGCGCGTTCTCGCCCGCAGCGGCCCGATTGCGCGCCGCCAGCACGTCGCGCACCCATTCCGCCTCGCGCTTGCCGCGGCCCACCGCCACGAGCGTGCCCACGATGGCGCGAATCATGGAATGCAGGAACGCGTTCCCCACCACGCGCACGCACAGGGCGCGCTCGCCCAAAGCAGAATACGGCTCCACGGTAATGGAATGCACGGTTCGCACGGTATTGCGGTCCTTCGCCGATACGGCAAGACAGAAGCTTTTGAAATCATGCTCGCCCTCAAGGATGTGCGCCGCCTGCTGCATAGCATCCGCATCCAAGTCGCAGCTCACGTGCCAGGCATAGTTCCTCAGGAACACGGGCGGTACGGCGCCGGGCACGATGAAATAGCGGTATTCGCGCTCATATGCGGAAAAGCGCGCAGAGAATTCAACGGGCATAGCCGTCAGGCTGCGGATGGCAATGGCCTCGCCCGACAGGGCATTCACAGAACGCCGCAAACGGAACAGGCTGCGCTCGTCCGCCTCGCGCGCCGTGATGGGCAGGTTCACCACCTGGCCCAGCGCATGCACGCCGGCGTCCGTGCGACCGGCGCACGTCGTCTGCACCGGGCGGTGCAACGCAGTGCCGAACGCCTGTTCCAGCCTTCCCTGCACGGTCTCCAAACCGGGTTGCCGCGCGAAGCCCGCAAACCCGGTGCCGTCGTACGACACCACCACCGCAAGCTGCGCTGCGGCGGGCTCGTGCGATCCATCCGCCAGCTCCACCGGCTCCGGTGCCGGCATCTGGAATCCGGGCGTCTCGTTCAATGCGTGCGGCTGATCCATGTTACGAGGCATTCTTCCACACCGCGCGGCCGAACAGCGCCGCAATGCGGCTCAGCAGCGCGGAATTGTGCGCGTCGACGGTCGTAGGCAGCTCCGCCCGGAAGCAGCGGCCGTCGTTCTGGGACACGAACAACACGACGCCGTCATGACCCGGGAACTGCTTCAGCAGCTGCCCCAGCTGGATGGAGACGGTCTGGCTGAAATCGCCCGCGCCGATGCGCAGCTCCAGCTTCTCCGGCAGGCGGTTCGCATCCGCTTCCGAAAGCTCGATCTCCTTCACTTCATAGCAGATCATCTGGTTGCCGCGGTCCGTATGCTCGAACTTGCCCTTCACCTGGACGATGGCATCCTCGAACAGCGCATCCGCATTTTTGTCGTAATCGAAGCAGATGGCCTCCACCTGACCGGTCGTATCCTCCAGCGTGAACGTGGCCATCTTCTTGTTCTTCTTCGTCAGGCGCGTGCCCACGCCGCTGATCATGCCGGCGAACGTGCCGCTGCGGTCCTTCTCGGCTTCCAGCAAATCGCCGATGGAGTACTTCGCAATGCGCGCAAGCGCGTTCTGGTACGGGTTCAGCGGATGGTCGGAGACGTAGATACCCAGGATCTCCTTCTCGAACGCCAGCAGCGTCTTGCGATCCCATTCCACGCCGTCCGGCTCCGGTACTTCGTCGCAGAAACCGGATCCCTCTTCGTCCGCGAACATGTCGAAGAAGCTGACCTGGCCGTTCATGCGGTCCTTCTGGCGCTTCGCCGCGCTCTCCAACAGCGGGGTCTCGTCCACGAAGTACATCAGCTGCTTGCGCGTATAGCCCGTCGAGTCGAACGCGCCGGCCTTGATCAGCGACTCCAGCACCTTGCGGTTGTACGCCTTGCTGTCCAGACGGTCCACGAAATCATGCAGGCTGGTGTATGGGCCGTTCGCCTCGCGCTCTGCAATGATCTCCTCAGCCACCTTCTCGCCCACGCCGCGGACGCCCACCAGACCGAAGCGGATACCGTCTGCCGTGGGCGTGAACTCCGTGTTCGACGAGTTGATGTCGGGCGGCAGGACAGAGATGCCGGAACGCGTGCAACTGGACACGTAATGGATCAGCTTGTCGTTCTTGCCCATGTAGCTGGACAGCACGGCCGCCATGTACTCATTCGGATAGTGCGCCTTCATGTACGCCGTGCGCATAACCAGGATGGCGTATGCGGCGGAGTGCGATTTGTTGAAGGCGTACTTTGCGAACTTCTCGGCATCTGCCCAGATCTGTTTCGCAATCTCCAGCGAGTAGCCGTTCTCCACTGCGCCCGTGTTCCAGTCCTCCTGGAGCATGCGCATGATGTCCAGCTTCTTCTTGCCCATTGCCTTGCGCAGCTTGTCTGCCTTGCCGGCGGAGAAACCGCTCATAACCATGGACACCTGCATGATCTGCTCCTGGTAGACCATGGTGCCGTACGTCTCCTCCAAAATGGGACGCAGGCGGTCATCGTAGTAATGCACAGGCTTCTTGCCCTGAACAACCTTGACGTAGTCCTCCACCATGCCGGACTCCAACGGGCCCGGACGGTTCAGGGCGATGGATGCGACAACGTCCGAGAAACGATGCGGCGGAATCTGATTGAACAGGCTCACGTATAGCTGGCCCTCCACCTGGAACAGGCCGTCCATGTTCCACGGCAGCTCACCGCGCATCAATGCGAACGCCTTCTCGTCGTCCGTCGGAATCTCCTCGGCAACCATGTGCTTGCCCGTGGTGTGCTCGACGTTCCGGCACGCGCGCGACAGCACGCCCAACGTGCGCAGACCCAGGAAGTCCATCTTCAAAAGGCCCAGGTCAGGCGTGTAATGGCCATCATATTGCGTAATGATGCCGCCGCCCTTCGTGTCGCGCTTCATGGGCACGTGGTCGGCCATGGGGTCGCGGCAGATGATGGTGGCGCACGCGTGCACGCCCTCGCCGCGGATATTGCCCTCGATGGAGCGCGCTGCCTCGATGACCGCGCGCGAATCTGGCTCGTCCTCGAACGCCTTCTTCAGGTCGGGGTTCGTCTCCAGCGCCTTGTCGATGGTGATGCCCAGCTCGCCGCCGATCATCTTGCAGATGCGGTCGCCCACGCCGTACGGGAACCCCAGCACGCGCGCCGCGTCGCGCACGGCGTTCTTCGCCTGCAGCTTGCCGAACGTGATAACGCCGGACACGTGGTCCTCGCCGTAGAACTCCTTGATGTGCTCGATGACGTCCTGACGATGCTGGTCGTCGAAGTCGACATCGATATCGGGCATCTCCACGCGCTCCGGGTTCAGGAAACGTTCGAACATCAGGCCGTTCGCGATGGGGTCCAAGTCCGTGATGCCCATGGCATACGTGCAGATGGCGCCTGCCGCAGAACCGCGGCCGGGGCCGACGCCGATGCCGTTGTCGCGCGCCCACTGGATATATTCCTGAACGATGAGGAAGTACGCCGGGAATCCCTGCTGGATGATGATGCCGGCCTCGTACTCGTAGCGCTCGGCGACGGAGATCTCCTTGCCCATGTTGTCCTTGATGACCACGTTGCGCCAGTCTTTGCCGTAACGGCGCTCCAAGCCCACTTCGCACTGATGCCGGAACCACGATTCCTCCGTCTCGCCCTCCGGCAGCGGGAATCGCGGAAGAATGGAATCGCGCTCAAGCTCCACGTGGCTCTTGTTCGCCACCTCGACGGTGTTGTCGCAGGCCTCTGGGAACTCGCGCATGGCCTCGCGCATCTCCTCCTCGGTCTTCATGTAGAATTCCGAGTTTGCAAAGCGCATGCGGTTCGGGTCGTCCATCTGCGAGTTCGTACCGATGCACAGAATGATGTCCTGTTTGCGCGCGTCTTCCTTGTTCAGGTAATGGAAGTCGTTCGTGGCGATGCATTTCAGCCCGGCGGCCTTCGCCACCTTGTCCAGCTGACGGTTCAGCTCTACCTGCGTCATGCCGCCGTCCGTGGTGATGCCCTGGTTCTGCATCTCAATGTAGAAATCGCCCGGAGCAAAGCAGCTGGCGAATTTCTTCGCCCACTTCACGGCATCTTCGAACTGGCGGTTGTCCAGCAGGCGCGGGATGATACCCGCCACGCACGCCGATGTGCCGATGAGGCCTTCACCGTATTTCTGCAGCATCTCGAACGTCGTGCGCGGCTTGTAGTAGAAGTTGTCGACGTGCGACTCGCTGACCAGCTTCACCAGGTTGTGGTAGCCCTCGTTCGTCTTAGCCAGCAGAAGCAGGTGGAAGAGCTTGGGCTTCGTGTCCTTGCGCAGCTCCTCGTCGGTGGTGAAGTACACCTCGCAGCCGAAGATGGGCTTCACGCGCTTGCCCGTCTC
>ERZ857965.3293-NODE-3293-length-12275-cov-3.777578_pt1 | contig 12275 bp, 9 predicted proteins | sample MGYA00519758_ERZ857965 | MGnify/ENA primary metagenome ERZ857965 (study PRJEB31778, sample SAMEA3449381) | human gut metagenome | biome: human gut; feature: human-associated habitat; material: faeces | place: United Kingdom | collected 2010/2012 ...
AGCAAAACTCCCTGCGGTCTTATGGTTCTGCGGTCAAGCGGATTCATGCCGACCCATTCGGACAGAAGCCGATCAAGACTGTAAAGCTATCCGACGCAAAGGGCTGGCTTGTGTTCCTGCACGACAGCGGCATCAAGCAAAACACCATCGGTGTGTTGCAAAGCGTTGTCAGGCCGGCGTTTGAAATGGCGGTGGATGATGACATCATCCGCAAGAATCCGTTCAAATTCAAGCTGTCTGACGTGGTGCCGAAGGATGCCTATGTGCGTGACGCGCTGACTAAGGAGCAGCAGGAGAGATACCTGCAATTCGTGCAGGACTGCGGCGGAAATTACTACGATGACATTGTGATTCTGCTGGGAACCGGCTTGCGTGTGAGCGAGCTGTACGGTCTGACACGGGCAGATATTGATTTCGACCGGCGCTGTATCCATGTGCGGCGGCAGTTGTGCCGAACGGCGGAGAAGCCCTATTTTGTCACACCGCCCAAAACCAAAAGCGGCATCCGAAATATCCCCATGACGGATGCGGTTTACATGGCGCTGATGCGAGTGGTGAAAGCCAGAACACCCCCTAAGGTGGAATTGCTGGTGGACGGTCACAGCGGCTTCCTCTTTCTGGACAAATCTGGGATGCCGAAGGTCGCTATGCACTTGGAGAACTATATGCGAGGTCTGCAAGCGCGATTTGAAAAGGCATACGGCAAGCCTGTCCCTCGGATCACGCCTCATGTGCTGCGGCATACGTTCTGCACCAACGTCCAACAGGCGGGGCTTGATGTGAAGAGCCTGCAATATCTGATGGGACATTCCAACGCCAGTGTGACGCTGGATGTCTATACGCACAGCAGCTTTGATTCTGTCGAGAGAGCCTTTGAACAGATTGCCAGCAGCCTATAATTTTCATTGTACGAAGTTGGCTGGCTTACGCCACAACTTACGCCAATTCCCTGCCGAGTGGCGTAGATTTGCGTAGAAATATGTGAATTTTCTTAAAATCAAGGAGACTTCAAAAAGCGGCTCAAAGCATTGATAACTCTACGAAAATCTACGTTTTCCGTTATATTCGTTTTGCTTCAAAAAGTTGCGATTCTGAAGGACGGTATGTACTAAGAGACACCGCAAAGCAGCCACGATAAACAAAACCCCCGACGCCCATTTGTACGGGCGTCGGGGGTTTTCTGCTGTCACTTTACCGGTAGTCGTTTGCCTGCGTGAGCACCGACGGCCGGCAGGGCAGCGGCTCGGCGGCGAACTTTCGTTTGAAGTCACAATAGCCGCCGCCCATGTAGGCGTGCGCCCAGAACAGCGGCGCGCCGAGGATGCCGAACATCACGCGGACGAATCTCAGCACAGGCCGAGACAATGGCGCAGCTCGCCGACGCTGTAGAGCGAGCCCCACGCGCAGACAGCGTCCTCGGGACCCGCGAGAGCGAGCGCGGCGTCCAGCGCCTCGCCGATGGAGGCGTGCGCCTCGGCGGGGACGCCCTGTGCGCGGACCCACGCGGCCAGCTCGTTTTCGTCCTTAGCGCGATCGCTTTCGGGGCGGACGGTGACGATGGCCTTGGCCAGCGGAAGGACCTCGCCGACCATGCTTTGCCAGTCCTTATCGGCGAGCACGCCGATGAGGAAGATGAGCTTTTTTTCGCCGTAGAGCCCGCGCAGCGAGGCGGCAAGCGCCTGCGCGCATTGCGGATTGTGCCCGCCGTCGATGATGAGATCGGGGCGGCGGCGCACCAGCTCCAGCCGTCCGGGCCAGCGTGCGGCGGCAAGGCCGCGCGCAACGGCGTCGGCGGAGATATTCCGGCCCTGCGCGCGCAGCGCATCCACTGTGTCGAGCACGGTTATGGCGTTGCGGAGCTGATAGTCGCCGAGCAGCGGCAGGAGCAGCGGCGCGCTGCCGCGGTAGGTGAAGTGCTGCCCGTCGAGACCGGACGAGAGCAGCGTGAGCTGCGAGGCGTCCGTGACGGTGAGCGGGATCTCCTTTTCCGCACAGACGCGGGCAACGACCTCCCCTACCTCGCGGCTCTGACCGTAGAGCACGGCGCGGCAGCCGGGCTTGAGGATGCCGGATTTCTCCGCGGCGATGGCGGCGAGGGTGCTGCCGAGGATGGCGGTGTGCTCCAGCCCGATGTTGGTGATGACCGCCGCCTCAGGCGCGGGAATGACGTTGGTGGAATCCAGCCGCCCGCCGAGACCGACCTCGACCACGACGAGGTCACAGCCGGCCTCCGCGAACCAGAGAAAGCCGATGGCGGTCATCAGCTCAAACTCGGTCGGATGCTCCGGAAGCGTGTCCGCCGCAGCGAGCACGCGCTCCGCGAGGCGGTCAAGCGCCGCATCGGGGATGGGCGCGCCGTTCACCTGAAAGCGCTCGTTGAAGCGGTAGAGATGCGGCGAGGTGAACAGTCCCGTGCGGTATCCCGCCGCCACGAGAACGGAGACGAGCATCGTGGCGGTCGAGCCCTTGCCGTTCGAGCCGGTGATGTGGACGAATTTGAGGGCTTTTTCGGGGTTTCCCAGCGCGGCGAGCAGAGCGCGGGTGCGCTCCAGCCCCGGCTTGCGGTCGGTCCATGCGTAGGCGTGGACGCGCGCGGCGACGTCTTCTCCGGTCATGCAGCTCCCTCCCTCAGCGGTACATCTGCGCAAGCATCAGCTTCGCGCTGCCCTCGACGGTGAGCTGCGCGGGCGCGTCCTCGATCAGGGCGCTTTCATGCGCGGCGAGCGTCAGCGTTTCCGTGCCCGCGCGGAGCGTGACGCTTCCCTCGCCGCAGAAAAGCAGGGCCGTTTCGCCCGCGTGGAGAGCAAGCGTTTCCGTGCCATGCGGAAAATGCGCGGTGACGCAGCCGCGGCACTGTCCGCGGCGCAGCATAAGGTTGAAGTCTGTGCAGCGGCCCCAGGAGTGGGTATCGTCCGCGCCGGAGAAATCATGGATCTCGTAGGGGTGGAGCGTCAGTCGTTCCCCGCCGTTGTGCGCGAGGACCATGTCGCCGCGCAGCGTGGAGATCACGCGGTCATAGTCGGGCAGGGGCGTGAAGTCGGACTCGTCGAGCTCGACGGTCGCGGAGCTCAGCCGCCAGAGAAAATCGCGGTCGGCATACACCGCGCCCTTCGGCGCGATGGCGAGCTGGGTGGTCGCGCCGCCGGACCACTGCGTGGTGACGTAATCGGCGGGGGTCAGATGGGTGAGCGTCATAAAAGGACCTTCTTTCTGTCGAAAAGGCTTCGGTACAATGATACCGAAGCCTTTTGCGTTTGGCAAGATAAATTTTAGCCGTCGATCAGCTTGACGATCTCGGCGTAGCACTCGTCGGCCAGAGGCAGCGCGTGCGCGAGCAGCTTCTCGCCGCGGGCACGGTACTCGGCGGCGAACTCCTGATCCTTCAGCGAGCCGACGTTGATGAGCACGTTGAGCCACGCACCCTGAATACCGGCCTTGAGGGAGAGGAACGCAACGCCCAGGTCGCTCGCGGAGGTGTCGTTGAAGCGGCCGAGCAGGGAGTGGGCGAGGGTGAGAGTCTCGTCGATGAGCTCCATCATCTCCATGGGCGTCTTGGTGCAGCCCTTGAGACCGTTCTGAATGGCGGCGGAGCGCTCAGCCTTCTGCTCGTCGGTGTCCTTGGGCATACCGAAGGCGGCGGAGACGACGTTGAACGCATCGGTGTCGCGGTCCATCACGTCGAGCAGACGGGTCTTGAGCTCGTTGCCCTTGGCCTCGACCTCGGCGGCGTGCTCGGCGTACTCGGCGTACTTCTTGCGGCCCTGGGTCAGACCGCCGACCATGGCGGTCAGCGCGGCGCCGATGGCGCCGTAGAGCGCGGCGCAGGAGCCGCCGCCCGGCGCGGGCGCGTCGGAGGAAACGATGTCGGCAAAGCCGGTAACGGTCAGTTCAGCAAGTTTCATAGAATTCAATGTCCTTCCTTGTGGCATTTCGCGCCCGCAGGCGCGAAACAAAGTGGGATTGTCGCGGAGGGCGCTCGCGCGCGTCCGCAGCGACACCTTGCAGTGCACGGCGCAGTGAGCGCCGCGCGCTGAAGCCTTTCTCAAAAAAGCGGCATAACCGCTTTTTTGAAGCTTTTACTCCATGTCGATCAAATGATACTCCATGACCTGCTTCTTGCAGTCGAAGTCCTTGGCCTTGAGGTAGAACTCGGCGCAGTCGATGAGCGCCTTGGCGGGAGTCAGACCGACGATCTCGCTCTCGATGACGCGGGTGCCGTAGCGCTCGGCCAGAGCCTTGATCATCTCATAGGTGACATACAGCGGGGTATCCTCGTAGTTGACCATGTTCATGGAGACCTGCGCGATGCCGCGGTCCTCGAGCATGAAGCCCATGGCCTTGCAGCTGCGGAAGCCGCCGGAGGAGCCGCGGATGACCTTGGCGATCTTCTTGGCGACCTCAACGTCACTGGTCTCGAGGTTGCAGTTGAACGCGACGAGCGGCATACGGGCGCCGATGGCGGTGATGCCGGCGGTGGGGTGGATCTTGCGCTCGCCGTAGTCGGGCGCCCACTCGGGCTGCAACAGCTTCTCGGGCATACCCTCGAACTCGCCCTTGCGGCAGGTGGCGAGGTTGCGGCGCTCGGGCCGGGTGGCGCTGTCCTCATACAGGAAGGAGGGGACCTTCAGCTCGTCCCAGATGCGCTGGGCGACGCGCTTGGACATCTCGACGGCTTCCTCCACGGTCACGTCCATCTGGGGGACGAAGGGGATGACGTCGGTCGCGCCCATGCGCTTGTGCTCGCCGTGGTGCTTGTTCATGTCGATGCGCTCGGTGGCGACCTTCGTGAGCTGGAAGGCGACCTCCTCGATGGCCTCGGGGGAGCCGATGAGGGTGAAAACGCAGCGGTTGTGGTTGCCGTCGGTCTGGGCGTCGAACAGGGTGCAGCCGGGGACGCTCTGCGCGGTCTTGACGAGCTCGTTATAGGTGGCCTCGTCCTTTTCCTTGGAGCAGCTGAAATTGGGGATGCATTCGATCAGTCGTGCCATGATAAGTTTCCTCCGTTTTTGTCAGGTCAGACAATTTCCAACCTGTATTTTGATGCTTACGCTGTCATTATACCGTGTGCCCGGGCGGGCGTAAACAGGTTTTCTTTCTCTTTTGTTTCGGGGCGCTTAATTTTTTTAAGTAAAGCCGCGCCCGTCAGGATTCCGCGATGAAGCGCTGCACGCAGGGCGCGCCCTGCACGTCGTCGCTCCAGACAAGGACAGGGTAGGACTTGGCGGGGATGCCGCGCAGAGGCTTGGCGTAGATGCCGGAGTTCGGGTGCGTCTCGACGATGGAATGCGGCAGGAAGCTGATGCCGAAGCCCGAGCGCACGAGCTGCATCGCCATGGGCGTATCGTAGCACTGGCAGGGCACGTTCGGCTCAAAGCCGCTGCGGCGGCACTCCTTCATCAGATAATCGTTGTAGCCCCAGAGGTCATCCGAGCGCAGCAGGCACATCGGCACGCCGCGCAGCCGCTCGATGGGCACGGCGTCCAGCTCCGGCGCGGGGTCGGTCGCGGCGGTCATGATGAGCTCCAGCGCGTCCTCGCCGAGGATGCGCTCGTGCAGGCTGCCGGACTCCTGCGTGGAGCGGCGGAGAAAGAGGACGTGCAGCTCGCCGCGATCCAGGTCGTTCAAAAGGTCCTGCGGGGAGCCGAGACGGATGTAGAACTCGACCTTGGGATAGCGGGCGTGGTACGCCTCCAAATAATGCAGGGCATAGGGCATGGCGGAGTAAATGACGCCGACGTTGATGCGCCCGCCCTCGCCGGCACCGATGCTGCGGACGTTTTCCTCCACGCGCCGGAGATTGAGAAAAAGCGAGCGGCTCTGGCGGTAGAGGGCTTGCCCGGCCTCGGTGAGCTTCATGCCGCGGCTCTCGCGGGCGAAAAGCTGTACACCGAGCTCGGCTTCAAGCTGGGCGATCTGGCGCGAAATGGGCGGCTGGGCGACGTGCAGGGCGCGGGCGGCGGCGGAAATGCTGCGCCCCTCCGCGACCGCGCAGAAGTATTCGAGCTGGCGAATGGTCATGGAAAGGCGCCTCCTGACAAGCTATACTAAAAAAGTATGATAACAATACAATAGAAGTTCTTTTCATTATAGCAGCTTCTTGCTATAATGCAAGATGTAAAGCAAATTGCACAAGATTCTTTTGAGATAAAACCGAAAATTGAGAGAAATCGAAAAATTTTAGAAAGTGAGGAACACCCCATGATCAATCTCGCTGACGAAGCCATGACGATCAAGCTGGACTACGATCTTCCCGAGTACCCGAAGATGGAATCCTGCTATCGCCGCGCACCCCGCCGCGAATCCCACCTGACCGAGGCCGATAAGGCGCTCGCCATCAAGAACGCTCTGCGCTACATCCACCCCGACCATCACGAGCAGATGGCCAAGGAGTTCGCCGCCGAGCTCGAGGAGCACGGCCGCATCTACGGCTATCGCTTCCGTCCCGAGGGCAAGCTCTACGGCAAGCCCATCGACGAGTACAAGGGCAAGTGCATCGAGGGCCGCGCCATTCAGGTCATGATCGACAACAACCTCGACTTTGATGTCGCGCTCTATCCCTATGAGCTGGTCACCTACGGTGAGACCGGTCAGGTCTGCCAGAACTGGATGCAGTACCGCCTCATCAAGAAGTACCTTGAGGAGCTGACCGACGAGCAGACGCTGGTCGTCATGTCCGGCCATCCTCTGGGCCTGTTCCACTCCCACAAGATGGCGCCCCGTGTCATCATCTCCAACGGCCTGATGGTCGGCACCTTCGACGATCAGGAGAACTTCAACCGCGCCGCCGCGCTCGGCGTCGCCAACTACGGCCAAATGACCGCGGGCGGCTGGATGTACATCGGCCCTCAGGGCATCGTCCACGGCACGTTCAACACGCTGCTCAACGCCGGCCGTCTCAAGCTCGGCATCCCCAACGACAAAGACCTCGCCGGCCGTCTGTTCATCTCCGCGGGCTTAGGCGGCATGAGCGGCGCGCAGGGCAAGGCTGCCGAGATCGCCGGCGCCGCGTCCATCATCGCCGAGGTCGACGATTCCCGTATCGACACCCGCTACACCCAGGGCTGGGTCAGCCACCGCACCGACTCCCTCGAGGAAGCGACCAAGATCGCCCTCGAGCACCAGAAGGCGGGCAAGCCCTGCGCCGTTGCCTACTGCGGCAACATCGTCGATCTGCTCGAGTACCTCTATGAGCACAACGTTCACGTTGACCTCATGAGCGACCAGACCTCCTGCCACGTTCCCTACGACGGCGGCTACTGCCCGCAGGGCCTCACCTTCGCCCAGCGCACCGAGATGCTGGACAAGGACCCCGAGGGCTTCCGCAAGCTCGTCGACAAGACGCTGCAGCATCACTATGAGATGATCTGCAAGTTCCACGAGCGCGGCACCTACTTCTTCGACTACGGCAACAGCTTCCTCAAGGCCGTGTACGATACCGGCGTGAAGAGCATCTGCAAGAACGGCGAGAACGACCTCGACGGCTTCATCTTCCCGTCCTACGTCGAAGACATTCTCGGCCCCTGCCTGTTCGACTTCGGCTATGGCCCGTTCCGTTGGTGCTGCCTGAGCCGCAACCCCGAGGACCTGCACAAGACCGACATGGCGGCCGCCGAGTATATCAAGGCGCACAACCGCCGCTATCAGGACTACGACAACTACGTCTGGGTCCGCGACGCGGAGAAGAATAAGCTGGTCGTCGGCACCCAGTGCCGCATCCTTTATCAGGACGCCATGGGCCGCATGAACCTCGCGCTCAAGTTCAACGAAATGGTCCGCAACGGCGAGATCGGCCCCGTCATCCTTGGCCGTGACCATCACGATACCGGCGGAACCGACGCGCCCTTCCGTGAGACCAGCAACATCAAGGACGGCTCCAACATCATGGCCGAGATGGCGACGCAGTGCTACGCCGGCAACGCCGCGCGCGGCATGAGCTACATCGCGCTGCACAACGGCGGCGGCACGGGCATCGGCCGCGCCATCAACGGCGGCTTCGGCATGGTGCTCGACGGCTCCGAGCGCGTCGATACCATCCTGCGTATGTCCATGCCTTGGGATACCATGGTCGGCGTGGCCCGCCGCAGCTGGGCGCGCAACGAGAACGCCATGACCACCGTGGCCGAGTACAACAAGATGTACGAGGGCCAGGATCACATCACCATGCCGTACCTCGCGGACGATGCTCTGTGCGAAAAGGTCGTCAAGGAATACCTCGACTAAAAAATAAAATCAAAAAGGGGCATAGCAATATGCCCCTTTTTGTGTTATTATCAAAGAAACAAGTCCCTTTACCGTAAGAAAGGAACCGCTTTTATGAAAAAGTTACTGGTGAAAAACATCGGCCTGCTCGCAACGCCCGAGGGCACGAGCGCCCATCGCGGCAGTGAGCAGGGGAAGATCAAATTCCTCAAGGACGCATGGGTGCTCATTGAGGACGGCGTGATCGCCTCCGTCGGCACCGGCGAGGCTCCCGCAGCCGAGGGGGCGGAGATCGTCGACGCCGAGGGAAAGCTCGTCACGCCGGGTCTCGTGGACGCCCATACGCACCTTATTTTCGGCGGCTGGCGGCAGAATGAGCTGGGCATGAAGCTCCACGGCAAGACCTACCTCGAAATTCAGAACGCCGGCGGCGGCATCCAGTCCACCACCAACGCCACGCGCGGAGCCACCGAGGAGGAGCTGACCGCCAAGGCGGCGAAGGCGCTCGACGAGATGATGGCCTTCGGCACGACCACCTGCGAGGCCAAGAGCGGCTATGGTCTTGCCACCGAGCATGAGCTCAAGGCGCTGCGTGTGATCCGCGACCTCGACGAGCAGCACCCGATGGACATGGTCGCGACCTTCATGGGCGCGCACCTTGTGCCCGCCGAGTACAAAGCCAACCGCGCCGAGTACATCCGCCTTGTGTGCGAGGAGATGATGCCGCTCGTTAAGGAGCAGGGCATCGCGAAGTTCTGCGACGTGTTCTGCGAGGCCGACACCTTTACGGTGGAGGAGTCCCGTCAGGTGCTCGAGGCGGGCCTCAAGTACGGTCTGCGTCCCAAGATCCACGCCGACGAGATCGAGGCCATCGGCGGCAGCCAGCTCGCCGGCAAGCTGGGAGCGATCTCCGCGGAGCATCTGATCGTCTGCCCGCCCGCGGGCATCGAGGCGATGGCAAAGGGCGGCGTGATCGCCTGCCTGCTGCCCGCGACGAGCTTCAACCTCGGCGCGGTGTTCGCGCCCGCGCGCGACATGGTGAACGCGGGTGTGCCCGTCGCGATGGCGACGGACTTCAACCCCGGCTCCTGCCCGTGCCTGAATATGCAGTTCGTCATCAACCTCGGCTGTCTGAAGTATCGGCTCACGCCCGAGGAGGTGCTGACCGCCGTAACGCTCAACGGCGCGGCGGCCATCGACATGGCTGACAAGGTCGGTACGGTCGAGGCGGGCAAGCTCGGCGACCTCGTCATCTGGGACGCGCCGGATCTGGACTACATCTGCTACCGCTTCGGCAGCAACCTTGCCAAGAAGGTCATCAAGCGCGGCCGCGTGATGTAAGGGCAAAGAGGGAGAAAGAGAGAAAGCTATGGATCGAACCGATTATCAGATCCTCAATATCCTGCAGGCGGACAGCCGCTGCACCCTGCGCCACATCGGCGACCAGGTGGGGCTGACGCCGCCCGCCGTCTCCGAGCGCATCCGCCGCATGGAGGAATGCGGCGTGATCCGCAGCTACCGCATCGACATCGACCGCACGCGGCTGGACTGCAACATCACGGGCTTTATCTCCGTGTCGCTCGAGCCGGAGAAGTACGCCGCGTTCTGTGTCTTCTGCGAGCAGAGCCCCGCGGTCATCAGCCACCACCATGTGATCGGCGTGTTCAACGCACTGCTCCAGTTCGCCGTGCGCGACACGAAGGAGCTGGACGCGCTGCTCGCCGAGATCAAGACCTACGGCGACTCCCGCACGTCGGTGGAGCTCAAGACGCTCTTTGACATCAAGGAGATCCCGCTGCCGTAAGAAAAGAGAACAAAAGCGTCCCGCCGACGGCGGGACGCTTTTGACGTATCAAGAAGGCTCAGACGGCGGCGCGGCGCTGCCGCTTCAGCCACAGCGCGACGCCGAGGTGGACCAGACAGACGGCGGCGCCGAGCAGGAACACATACTGGGGTCCGACATACTTCCACACCGCGCCGAGCAGGCCTGAGACGGTGACGGCGAGGACATGGTCCACGCTCAAGCCGAAGGAAAGGTTTTCCATCACGTCCGCGGGCGACTCGCTCAGCTCGCGCATGAGCATGACGTGGACGGAATTGAAATGGTCGGTGAGGAAAATGAGGATGTAGGAGGCAAACGCGGCGGCCATGCCGCCCCAGCCGCGCAGCGAGCCGTTCACGATGCCGGAAGCGGCCCATGCGGCGAAGAGAAACACACCGGCGACGCTGGTGGACTCCAGCACGAGCCCCTTCTGCACACCGTATCGATCTAAAAACTTTCCGATGAGCGGGGCGACCCAGCCGCCGCAGAAATAGGCGGCGATGCCGAGCAGCGCCACCGTGTCCGCGCCCATCGAGAGAAGCTCGATGATGACCCACGGAGCAAAGACAAGGCGCATCCGCTTCTGGAAGCCGTAGACGGCGGTGACGATGTAATAGGGCAGGTACCTTCGGCGGACGGGAAGTCTCCTGCGCTCGCCGCTGCGCTTGCGCACATCCAGCGCGGGCAGCGTTTTCCGCAGGCGGCAGAGAAGGGCGAGCGCAACTATGAGAAATACCAGCGCAGCGCAGAACGAGGGGATGACTCCGGTGCGGAAATAGAAAAAGCCGACGCGGAAGCCCACGAACACAAGCGCCGAGGCCAGCATGGAGCCGAGCGTCATCATGCCGCGGTAGCGTCCGAGAAATGTACCCGTCTTGCCCTCGTCGGCGAGGTCCATGGCGATGGCGTCGCGGATAGGCATGACCATGTGGTCGCCGAGCGAATAGGTGAAGACGAAGAGCTGCATGACAAAGTAGCCCGGGGAGAAAAGGCCGAGCACGAGCAGGCCGACGCAGTACAGCGCGAAGCCGAGAACCGAGAGCGAGACGTTGCCGAGCGAAGGGAGCGCGGCGATGACGAACACGCCCACAACACCGGGCAGCTCGCGCGGGATCTCCAGCAGGCCGCGCTGAACGGAATCGACCTGAAAAACATCCTTGAAGTAGTTGGAGATGATGGAGCCGCTCAGGCCGTTGGCGAGCGCGAAAAGGAAAAAGGCGGTGAGAAAAAGCCGCCGGGCTCTCTCTTTATCCATGCGTGATACCTCTTGAAAGCAGTGCGTTTTGGCGAGCCGCCGGCCCGCGCGATGATTATATGCCGGAGGAGCAAGGCTGTCAAGAACGCGCAAAGAGCAAAACAGAGATTGCTTTTTGCGCCCGATTCCCATATAATGACAACACATTGCGGACATTCGGCGCCCGCGCCGCGCGGATACGGCGCGGACCGGCGGCGGGCAGACGAACACCGGAAAGGACGGAACAAGATATGATGCGTCTTTGGAGGTGCCTGACGGCACTTGTGCTGGCGCTGCTGCTGACGCTGAGCGTCGGCGCGGCGGGAACGGCGGGCTTTTCCGACGTGCCGGAAAGCCATTGGGCGGCGCAGAGCATCCAGCGCTGCGTGCAGACCGGACTGCTGCAGGGAGTCGGCGGAGGCAGGTTCGGCCTCAGACGGACGATGACCCGCGCGGCTTACGCCACAGCGCTCTGCCGTCTGATGGGCTGGGAGCTCGTCACGCCGGAGAAGGGCAGCTTTACGGACAATCAGGATACGGCGAAGTGGTATTACAGCGCTATTGAGACGGCCTATGCCCACGGCGCATTGACAGGCGAGAGCCGCCAATGCCGTCCGAATGATGCGATCACTCGCGAGGAGATGGCGAAGATGACCGTGCGCGCGCTGGGGCTCGCCGTGCTGTCGGGTGCGGCGGCGGACGACTGCCCGTTTTCGGACGTCTCCGTGGCGCAGGGCTATGTCGCGCTTGCCTACCGCATGGGCATCATCAAGGGCGTGAGCGCATACAACTTCGAGCCGAAAAAGGAAGCGACGCGCGAGCAGGCGGCTGCCGTGCTGCTGCGCACCTATGACCGGCTGCACGCCGCGATCAAGGTCACGGAAGCGGCGGACGGAAGCGCGCCGTCCGGCTGCGTGACCGCCGGGAGCATCACGGAGGAGTCCGGCAGCGTGCCGGTCAGTCCGCGCGCGCCGATGGAGGAGGTCTACGCGGCGGCGGTCAGGGCGGGCGAGGGCGGCA
>ERZ857965.3335-NODE-3335-length-12153-cov-4.296330_pt1 | contig 12153 bp, 10 predicted proteins | sample MGYA00519758_ERZ857965 | MGnify/ENA primary metagenome ERZ857965 (study PRJEB31778, sample SAMEA3449381) | human gut metagenome | biome: human gut; feature: human-associated habitat; material: faeces | place: United Kingdom | collected 2010/2012 ...
GTGGTGGTGGACGGCCTGAAGGAGATGTGCTTTGGCAGCTTTGAGGGCCGCAATTACATTGAGATGGAGCATGACCCGGACTATCTGGCCTGGGTGGCCGCCAACTGTGAGAGCCCCTGCCCGGACGGCGAGACCAAGGCCGCTTTTTCTGAGCGCATCTGCCGCGCCTTTTCGTCACTGGTGGACAAGGCACTGGCCGACGGTGAGGAACTTCTGGTCATCCTGGCCCACGGCGGCACCCAGATGGCCGCGTTAGAGCACTACGCCCTGCCCCATAAAGACTACTACGAATGGTGCGGCCCCAACGCGGGCGGCTTTGTGCTGGACGCCGCCGACTGGGCCGACAAGCGGGTACTGCACCTTGTAAAGACCGTGCAGTACACCAGGGAGGCCGACGTATGACCGGGCTGGCCGTTCTGGGCGGCTTTGTGCTGGACACCCTCTTCGGCGACCCCGCGTGGCTGCCCCACCCGGTGGTGCTCATGGGCAAGGCCATCTCCGCGCTGGAAAAGCGCCTGCGCGCCCGCCTGCCCAAAACGCCCCAGGGCGAACTGCTGGGCGGCGGCATCGTGGCTTTTTGCCTGCCGGTGGGCACCTTTGTGTGCACCGGCCTTGTCTGCCTGGGCGCAGCAAGGCTCAGCCCGTGGCTGGGGCTGGCCGTGCAGATGTTCTGGTGCGGGCAGGCACTGGCCGCAAAGGGCCTTGCGCAGGAGAGCATGAACGTGCACAAAGAGCTTGTGAAGGGCGACCTGCCTGCAGCCCGCAAGGCCGTGAGCCGCATCGTGGGCCGCGACACCCAGAATCTGACCGCTGAGGGTGTGACCAAAGCCGCCGTGGAGACCGTGGCCGAAAACGCCAGCGACGGCGTGATCGCGCCGCTGCTGTATATGCTCATCGGCGGGGCACCGCTGGCGCTGACCTACAAGGCCATCAACACCATGGACAGCATGCTGGGCTACAAAAACGAAAAGTACCTCTACTTCGGCCGCATCCCCGCCAAGCTGGACGACGCGGCAAACTATCTGCCCAGCCGTCTGGCGGGTCTGCTGTGGTGCGCGGCGGCGGCCCTGACCGGCAACAGCGCCAAAGGGGCGTGGCGTATCTGGCGGCGGGACCGGCGCAACCATGCCAGCCCCAACAGTGCCCAGACCGAGAGCGCGTGTGCCGGAGCACTGGGCGTGCAGCTGGCCGGGCCTGCCTACTATTTTGGGGAATATTACCCCAAGCCTACCATTGGCGACGCCCTGCGTCCCATTGAGCCGGAGGACATCCGCCGCGCCAATAAAATGATGTATGCCGAAAGCCTGCTGGCCCTGCTGCTGGGGCTGGCGATCCGAGGGGTGATCTTATGACACAGCTGACACACGGCGGCGACTGGGCCGGATATCGGGCACAGTACGGGCACGACGCGCTGGATTTTTCGGCCAACGTGAGCCCGCTGGGCCTGCCGCAGGGCGTGGCGAACGCCATTGCTGCCGCCCTGCCTCACGCCGACCGCTACCCCGACCCCCTGTGCCGGGCACTGCGGGCAAAGCTGGCCCCGCACGAGGGGATCCCGGCAGAATCTATCCTCTGCGGCAACGGCGCGGCAGACCTGATCTTCCGGCTGGCGTGGGCGGCAAAGCCCCGCACCGCGCTGGTGACCGCCCCCACTTTTGCCGAGTACGCCGCCGCGCTGGAAGGTGCAGGCTGTGTGGTGCGGCGACATTTTCTGCAGGCAGAGGTCGATTTTGCCGTAACGGATTCCATCCTCTCCTCCATCACGCCGGAGGTGGACATGGTATTTCTCTGCCAGCCCAACAACCCCACCGGGCAGCTCACGCCGCTGCCCCTTGTGGAGCGCATCCTGCGCCGGTGCGAAGCCTGCGGGGCACTGCTGGTGGTGGACGAATGTTTTCTGGATTTTCTGCCCGACTGCGACGCCCTGACCGCCAAAGCCCTGCTGGACAGCAAAAATCTGCTGATCCTCAAGGCCTTTACCAAGCTGTACGGCATGGCCGGGGTGCGGCTGGGGTACTGCCTGTGTGCCAACACGGCCCTGCTGGAAGCCATGCAGGCCGCCGGGCAGCCGTGGGCGGTGTCCAGTCTGGCGCAGGCCGCCGGGCTTGCCGCACTGGACGAAACGGCCTATGTGGCACAGGTGCGGGCACTCATTGCGCAGCAGCGGCCCCGGCTCACGGCCGGGCTGCGGGCACTGGGCCTGCGGGTGCTGGACGGACGCGCAAACTACCTGCTGTTCCAGGGGCCGGAAACGCTGGACGATGCCTTGCGGCAGCGGGGCGTGGTGCTGCGCAGTTGCAGCAACTACCCCGGGCTGGACGGCAGCTGGTACCGCACCGCCGTGCGTACCGGGCCGGAAAACGATGAACTGTTAAAGACCCTTGCGGAGGTACTGGCATGAACAAAGCAACCTGCATTATGGTGCAGGGCACCATGAGCGGTGCAGGCAAAAGCCTGCTGTGCGCCGCACTGTGCCGCATTTTTGCACAGGACGGCTACCGAGTGGCTCCTTTCAAGAGCCAGAACATGGCCCTGAACAGCTTTGTGACCCGGGACGGGCTGGAAATGGGCCGGGCGCAGGTGGTGCAGGCGCAGGCCGCCGGGATGGAACCGGACGTGCGCATGAACCCCATCCTGCTCAAACCCAGCAGCGACACCGGCAGTCAAGTGATCGTGAACGGCGAGGTGCGGGGGCAGATGCCCGCCGCCGCCTACTTTAAAATGAAGCGGTCACTGATCCCGGACATCCTTGCCGCCTACAACAGTCTGGCCGAAGAGGTGGACATCATCGTCATTGAGGGAGCTGGCAGCCCGGCCGAGATTAACCTGAAAGCCGACGACATTGTGAACATGGGCCTTGCCAAGCTGGTGGACGCCCCTGTGCTGCTGGCCGGAGACATCGACCGGGGCGGCGTCTTTGCACAGCTGTACGGCACGGTGGCCCTGCTGGAGCCGGACGAGCGGACCCGCATTAAGGGGCTGCTCATCAACAAGTTCCGGGGCGACGTGGAGATCCTGCGTCCCGGCCTTGCCATGCTGGAAGAAAAAACGCAGCTGCCGGTGCTGGGGGTCATCCCCTACCTGAAGGTGGACATTGAGGATGAGGATTCCCTTTCCACCCGGCTGGAGGCAGGGCGGGCCGTCAAACCACTGGATGCGGCCATTCTGCGCCTGCCGCACATCTCCAACTTCACCGACTTCATGCCGCTGGAACAGCACCCGCTGCTGGGGGTGCGCTATGTGCAGAGCCCCCGCCAGCTGGGCACGCCGGATGTGGTGATCCTGCCCGGCACCAAAAACACCATAGACGACCTGCTGTGGCTGCGTCAGTGCGGGCTGGAAGCGGCGGTGCTCAAGCTGGCCGCGCAGGGCACCCCTGTGCTGGGCGTGTGCGGCGGCTACCAGATGCTGGGGCACACCCTTGCCGATCCGGACGGCGAAGAAAGCGGCACCCCCTGCACCCTGCGCGGGCTGGCGCTTCTGCCCACGGACACCGTGTTCAACGCCGAAAAGCAGCTGCGCCAGACCCATGCCACCGCCGAGGCCATCCCCTTTGCCGGGGCAAAGCTGACCGGCTACGAGATCCACGCCGGGCGCACGACAGTGCAGGGCAGCCCGTTCTGCATTCTGGCCGACGGCACGCCGGAAGGGTGTGTGCAGGCCAATGTGTTCGGCACCTACCTGCATGGGCTGTTTGACACCGGCGAGCTGACCGAAAAGCTCACCGCATTTTTGTGCAAAAAGAAGGGCATCTCCCCCGCCGACGCACCGTTGCTCTCGATGGAGCAGTACCGGCAGCAGCAGTTCGACCTGCTGGCCGACGGCGTGCGGGCCGCGCTGGACATGGATGCCGTATACGCCGCCATGGGCATGGACCGCAAAGGAGGGAACCGCGTATGACCCCGCAGCATCATCTGCCCGCCGACATCGAGCGGACAAGCCTTTCCATCATCACAGCCGAGCTGGCGGAACTGGGCCTGACGCCTCCGCCGGAAACCGCCGCCGTGGTCAAGCGGGTGATCCACACCACCGCCGACTTTGACTATGCCCGGAATCTGCGCTTCACTCCCGGTGCCGTAGCGGCCGGGGTGAAGGCCCTGCGGGCGGGCACTCCCATCATCACCGACACGAACATGGCGCTGGCCGGCATCACCAAGCCCGGCCTTGCCCGCCTGGGCGGCACGGCCCTGTGCTACATGGCTGACCCGGAGGTGGCCGCCCTTGCCAAAGCAGGCGGCACCACCCGGGCGGTGGCTTCCATGCAGCGGGCCGCGCAGGAGCACCCCGGTGCCGTGCTGGCCGTGGGCAACGCCCCCACCGCCCTGCTGACCATCGCCGACCAGATCGAAGCCGGGCTGCGTCCTGCACTGGTCATTGGCGTACCAGTGGGGTTCGTGAATGTGGTGGAGAGCAAGGAGCGGCTGTTTGCCACCTGCGAAGCCTTTGGCGTACCCGCCATCGTGGCCATGGGCCGCAAGGGCGGCAGCAACGTGGCCGCCGCCATCTGCAATGCCCTGCTCTACTCTGCCGCCGAAATGCTGGACCCCGCGGCCCGGGGCTGGCGGTGACCTATTTTTGACCGGAATACGCAAAAAGGACAGAACTGCCGCCATGCAGTTCTGTCCTTTTTCTTGTATTCGTTCAGGGGCTCACCGGGTAAATCTCGGTTGACGGTCTCTCATTTTCGGGGAGGGGTAACAAGGTACTTCCGGACAGCACGCTCCAGCACCGCAATGTCCACCGGCTCGGACAGATGCTCGTCCATGCAATAATTCCGCCCAATCCCATAATCTCGTCCTCTATGTTTTTAATGTAAAACCAAACATTCCATTCAACTTCTTTCAATAGAACAATATTTTTTTACGAGAGTGTCTTTTTCCACTGCCCGATCTCACTGCTCTTATAAGGCTTCGTTCTAACACTCTTCAAAAAGAACTGGTCGTAGGAACAACTTTTTATCGAGCCTATCTGGTTCAGCATAGAAGAGTATAACGAAAAAACGGTGACGTTCCGCATTGTGGAAAGCCACCGTTTTCTCTTATGCTGTGCAGTGGTCGTTCACTGCACAGATTGATAAGAAGGAGAACTTAAATTTCATACCATCTGATTTCATTGGCATCCAGATGCAGGTCAAAGCTGTTGCCATCAGTCGTATAAACTGTGGTATCCTGCGGCTCGTAAGTGTTATTCACAACGCAATACTTGCCATTTTTGACATAAGCATGGACTTCCACATTGTAGTTGGAACTGAACCAAGTGTGCAGTTCATCCTCGCTGTGGGCACTCCACAAGATGGCTCGGTAAAGGGTGCGGCTGTTGGCAAAACTATACGGTACACCGCTGATGTATACGGCACGTCCCTTGCCGAAATCATGCGCCGCCATCTGCACTTCCTTATTCCGCTGCACCAGCACTTCCGTGCCTTCCAGGGCATAAATGTTCTTCTTTCCCTCACCGAAGTCGATGGGCTGGTCAGCATCCTGCAAGATGAAATGATTCGGATGCTCTTCCCAGTTGTACTTGTCGTAGTTCAGGGTAAAGCCATTTTCTTCCTCCACGCCCAGAACACTGGCCATCTGGAGGATATGACCCTGATATGGATGACCGGACGGCTCTCCAACGCCGATGAAGCCGCCGCCGTTCCAGACGAACTTGCGGATAGCGGAGGAGATCTCCGGGTCTTCCCACCAGATGCCGCCGGTGTGTGCGGTGTCGGCATCGCCGACATTGATAATGACATCCAACGAATCCAGCAGATGCGGGTCGTTCTTGATATCCTCAAAGCTGATAAACTTCACATCAAAGGGCGCACCGGACAGCATCTCAATGACACCGGCATAGCTATAGTTCTGCTTGTAATAGAGGGCGTGATGCACCATGTGACAGCCCCAAGCCCGCATTTTACCCCAACAGTTCAGCACGGCCACTCGCTTGACACAGTAGGGTGTGGTGCCCTTGATGTTCTCGTACAGTTCGCGGAACTCGTTGCAGACGCTCTCCACGTAGTCCACGAACTCCGGGAACTGCAAGGCCAGTTTCAGATAGCCGCCATAGCCGATGCGGTCGATGGGCTTGCGCAGGATAGCGCGGCGGGCTGTAACCCAGTTCTCCTTGGCTTCCCGCACCGGGTCGCCGCCCTCGTGGAAGGTGTCGGGGAAGAAGTACGGCAGGAAACGGCCCTCGGTGTACTTCACGCCCTCAATGTCAGAGATCAGGCGCAGGGTGGAGCCGTTGCCCACGCTGCCCACTACGGCATCCAGTCCGATGGTCTTGAACTCCGGCATGAAAGGTTCGGTGCCGATCCAGTGATCGCCGAGGAACATCATGGCTTCGCACCCGCACGCGTGGGTGATGTCCACCATCTCCTTGGCAAGCTTTGCCACCTCGCGGCGCTGGAAGGCCTGAAAATCCCGGAATTCCTTGCTGGGCACCCGGTACTGGTTGTTATAGTAGCCCTGATCGATGATGTACTCCGGGCGGAACTTGTAGCCCACCTCCTGCTCAAACTGGTTGAGGATATAAGGGCTGACCGAAGCAGAGTATCCGTACCAGTCCACGAATTTCTCCCGCTTCAGCTCGTCGAAGATCAGGGTGAACTGGTGGAAGAAGGTGGTGTAGCGGATGACGTTAACATAGGGGTGCTCTGCAATGAACTTGCGCAGGCGCTCCATGGAATACTTGTGGGTCTTGGGCTGACGCACATCAAAAGTGATCTGGTGCTCAAAGTTCGTCCAGCCGTTGGTGGTAGCGTTGTACATATGCACCGGGTCCCAGATGAGGTAAGCCAGAAAACTGACGGTATACTCATGGAACGGTACGGCCTGTACGGTCACACTGCCGTCGGCGTAGCTCCACTGCTCCGGCGGCACGGGCTGACCGGTGGTTCGATCCATGACCTCCCACCAGCGGGTGATGTCGTCGTTGGTGTTCACCTGCATCAGCTCCGGGCTGATGCCCTTCATCAGCGGGATGGTCACGGTGTCGCCGGGGGCGGTGTAGAAGCCGGTCATGATGTAGCACTGCTGTACCTCGTCCGGGTTTGCCTTTGCCCATGCGTTGTCCTTGCGGGTGGTATAGTAGGTGGAGTAGATCTTGGCGTCAGCATCCTTGAGCTGCTGCGGGAAGTCGGTGCCGTCGCAGTCGCGGATGGCATCAGCACCCCACTTTTTTAAGATCTCCAGCGTTTCGGGCACAACGTCCAGGTCTGTGGGAATGGTCACGCGCCCGGTCTTTCTCAATTCGTCCATGGGAAACTCTCCTTTTGCCTCTTTTTGAATCGTAGGGGGTCAATCGTAGGCGGCGTTATACAGCGCCAGCACAGCCAGCAGCAGCGCTACGCCCACCAGCATGATGCCAAGCCCTGCCAGCTGCCCGGTCATTTTCCAGCCGGACACCACCAGCACCAGTGCCAGTACGAACAGCACCAGCATCAGGATCATGCGCAGGGCGGGATGGTCTTTCCAGTATGCTTTCATCGTTTGTCACCTTAACCTTTCAGGCCGCCCACGGTCATGCCCTGCGTCAGCTGCCGCTGCACGCAGATGTACAAAATCAGGGTGGGCAGCATCACCAGCACAAGGCCTGCGTACATGGTACCGTACTGGGCGGCGCTCTGCTGCGCCTGCATCAGGTTCAAAAGACCGACCGGCAGGGTGCGGGGTGCCTTGGTGGAGCTCATCAGGGTCATGGAGATGATATACTCGTTCCAGAAGGACAGGAAGTTGAACAGGATAATGGTGATGATGGAGGGCTTTGCCATGGGGAAGATGATGCGGGTCATGGTGGAAAAGTAGCTTGCACCGTCGATGTAGGCGGCCTCCTCAAAATCGTGGGGCAGGGTGGCAAAGTAGCCCGACAGCAGGTAGATGGTAAAGGGCAGCGCGGTGGCGGCGTACACCACCGCCAGCACCACCAGATTGTTCAGCAGAAAGCCGCTGCCGAAATGGCCTTTCAGCCACACATCGCTGTCCCGCAGCATCAAAAAGATGGGCACCACGATGTAGTTCACGTTGATGAACAGGCCCGCCATGAACAGGGTGTTCAGCAGCCTGCGCGCCTTGAAGTGGAAGCGGGACAGGCAGTAGGCGGCGGGCAGGGCAACGACCAGCAGCAGTGCCAGCGCCAGCGCGGTGACGATGACCGAGTTGAGCATATATTCGCCCATTTTGGCACCGTTCCATGCGTTGACAAAGTTCTGCCAATAAAACCCGGCGGGCAGTGCCCAGGGGTTGCCGTAGAACTCGGCGTTCTGCTTGATGGAGGCCATAAACACCCATGCCACCGGCACGATGATGGTAACGGCCAGCAGAACCAGCACAAAATAGATGAAAAACTTGTACAGACCTTCCGCAGAGCGGGAAGATTTTTCGGTGGTATTCTGCATCTTCTTCCCTCCTTAAAATTCCAGCGTATCGCGGTTGGTGACCTTGTTGACACAGGCGGACAGGGCAAACGAGAACAGGAAGATGACCACGCCGATGGCCATACTGTAACCATACAGGCCAGCGTCTTTCTGGCTGTACATATAGCTCAGCGCCACATCCGATGCGCCGTTGGGCCCGCCGCTGGTCATGGCCTTGACGAACAGGAAGGCCATGTTGATGGTGGAGATGATAAAGAAGGTGAGGGTGGTGCGGATATTCGTCCAGATGAGGGGGATGGTGATCTGGAAGAACTGGGTCAACCGCCCGGCACCGTCCAGATTGGCGCTCTCGTACAGGCTGATGGGCACGGCAGACATGGAGGCCATGTACATGACCATGTAGTAGCCGATGGCCTGCCACACCATGGCAATGATGATGGAGGGGATGACCAGTTTTTCGCCCTTCCACAGGATGGGGTCGCTCATGTTGCGGAACAGGCCGATGATGCTGTTCAGCATGCCGTTTTCCGGCTTATAGATGGCAGAGAAGATGCCGGAGATGACGACCACCGACAGGATGTTGGGGATGTAGAAGATGATGCGGAAAAAGTTCTGGCCTTTGATCTTCTCCCGGGTGAGGATGGCGGCAAATACCAGTGCAAAGGCGAAGGTGATCAGGGTGACCGTTACCACCAGCAGGATCATATTCTGCATGGAGCGGATGAACTGGGCGTCCCGCAGCAGATGCTGGAAGTTTTTAAGCCCCACAAAGGTCTCGTTGGGAGAATAGGCACCCCGCTCATACAAACTCATGCGGAACACGTTGAGGGTGGGCAGGATCATAAAGAGGAAAAACAGGATGGTAGCCGGTGCCACACAGAGGAATACGAACCGTTTGCGGCTTTTATCCGTTCTCATAGGGGATTGACCGCTCCTTTCTTGATGGTACTGTACAGCCCAAAAAAGCGGAGGCGGTAAAAACCGCCCCCGCTGGGCAGGGCTCAATTACTCGATGATGTTGGCGCGCATCTGGTCGCTGGCGGACTTGATGCCGTCGATCCACTGCTGCTCGGTCATGCTGCCGGACACCAGAGAGTTGACGGGGTCAAAGAACACCGTGCGGACTTCCACACCGGGGATAGCGGTGAAGGAAGCAAAGTTGCCCATAGCTGCCTTTGCGCCGTTGTCGTAGATGGAGTAGAACATCTTGTTGTCGCCTTCCAGACTGTCGGCGATGCCCAGCACAGGCTGGATCGCACCGCTCTCGGCAAACAGCTTGCAGGCTTCGTCGCTGTACAGGTAAGCCACGAACTGCTTGGCGGCATCCAGATGCTCGGCACCAGCCGGGATCCATGCCTGCTCGAACCAGGTGTAGCTGTACTGGTCGCCGCCGGCCTTGACAGCGGGCAGGGCGGTCATGCCCCACTCAAAGCCGTCTGCACGGGGAGCCTCGGCCATCTCGCCCACGATCCAGGTGCCGTTGGGCATGAACAGGGCCTTGTTGTCCAGCACCAGCTGCTGGTTCTGGGTAAAGTCCTGATCGTTGGCCTGTGCGGGGGTGATGGGGTTGGTGTAGGAAGCCAGCTTTGCCACGATATCAAAGCAGGTCTTTGCCTCGGGGGTGTCCCAGATGCCTTCTTCGTAGTGGGTGGCCTTGTTGAAGAACTCCGGGCCGCCGGCAGCGTACATCAGCGCATAGAAGAAGGCGTCGAAGTAGCCGGTGGTGGGGTAGGTGAACAGGTAGGTGCCCTCAGCGGCAGCCTTGTCGCCAAGTGCCCACATCTCGTCCCAGGTCTTGGGCACGTCCCAGCCCTTTTCCTTCAGGAAGCCGGCGTTGTAGAACAGGCCGCAGGGGCTGTAGAACATGGGGGCCAGGTAGGTCTTGCCATCGCCGTAGGGGTTGGTGAGAGAAGTGTCGGTAAAGCCGCCGGCGATCTTCTCGCTGACCTTCTTGCTCTCGCCGGGCACGGTCATGCTCAGCACATCGGTGATGTCAGCGATCAGATTGCCCTTGATGAACTGCTCGGTCAGAGCAGCTTCACGGCCGGTAGCCAGGTGGATCACGTCGGGGTAATCGCCGCCCTGCATGGAGGGGCCGATGACATCTTCCAGGTTCTTGTCGGTGGTCAGTTCCACCTTGATGCCCGTCTGGGCGGTAAAGGCTTCGGTGACTTTCTGCCACATCTCGGAGCCGTAAGCGGTCTCAATGGCAGCGACTTTGATGGTCACATCCTCAGCTGCAGCAGAAGCAGCGGAAGAAGCGGTGCTGGAGGCAGTGGAGCTGGCAGCACCACCACAGGCAGCCAGGCTCAGTGCAGCGGCACCCACGCCAGCCACCTTCAGGAAATTGCGACGAGAAATGCGTTCCATAATGTGTTTCCTCCATTATTTGGTCTCGTTCAAACACAGCCGGGGCAAACAGGCTCTGCCCGGGAGGGCTGTGTGTTTTTCTGTCTCCAATATAAGTTTTTTCGCCTTCCTGAACAAGGGGTTTGTTGTTTCTTTTTTTATAAATCTTGCTCTCTGGAATTTTCTTTCAGCAAAATCACTAAATTCAAGAGGTTGCTTTGGGCAAGTTGCCCTTGCTTGTAACTTTTTTGACATATTTAAAAGTTTTTCCGGAACAAAAAATAGAGGACCCACCGAAAAACAGGGCTTGCTTTTTTCTCACTTTCCCTCTATAATGGAAAAAAGCCCACGAGGCATCGTATCATTTTAGCGTTTCTTTTTAATTATCTTGTCTTTATTTTTATGTTTTTTGCATTACTTAAAGGAGCCGTTGTGTTATGAGCACCCAACGCTTTGACATCCAGCACGCCCCTGCCCCCCGGGAGTCCTTCCGGCTGCTGTACATCAGCAAAAGCCGGTTTGGCGGCGACTGGAACAGCACCGCCCACACCCACTCCTGCACTGAGCTGTTCTACTGCCTCAGCGGCGAGGGTCAGTTCTACCTTGCCGGGCAGCTGTTTCCGGTAAAGCCCGACGACATGGTCATCGTGAACCCCCAGGTGGAGCACACCGAGCTGAGCCTCAACGCCTCCCCCCTGGAGTATATCGTGCTGGGGGTAGCCAGCATGGAGTTCTTGTTCAGCCAGGCCGACACCTCCTACGCCATCTTCAACTGCCGGGAGAACCGGGAGCGGATGGTCACTCTGCTGCACATGCTGCTGGCAGAGGCCGACCGCAGCCTGGACGGCTGTGAGACAGTCTGTCAGGACCTGCTGGAGGTACTGCTGATCTGGCTGGTGCGCTGCACCACCCTTTCTCTGCAGCTGGAGGAGGCCCCCCGGACAGAGAACCGGGAGTGTGCCGAGATCAAGCGGTATCTGGACACCAACTACCGGGAGGACATCTCCCTGGACCGTCTGGCAGAGATCGCCCACCTGAACAAATACTATCTGGCCCATACCTTTCAAAAGGAATACGGCGTCTCCCCTATCACCTACCTGAACCGCCGCCGCATTGAAGAAAGCAAGTATATGCTGGGCAACACCGGCTACAGCCTGGCCCAGATCAGCGAGCTGATGGGCTTTTCATCCCCCAGCTACTTTTCCCAGTGCTTCCGCAAGTCGGAAGGGCTGACCCCCAACGAATACCGCCGTCAGGCACGGCAGGGAAAACGCCCTGCTCCGGCAAAACGGCATGAAGGATAAGGAAACGAGGATCACATCATGAAACCTGTAACAGAACCCATTCTCCTGGCAGCAGCAAACGCCTTTGATTTTGGCGGACCGGTGGTCTGCGACGGCCGCCACTACGGCGAGGGCCATATCAACGACACCTATCTGGTC
>ERZ857965.3343-NODE-3343-length-12136-cov-3.586541_pt1 | contig 12136 bp, 12 predicted proteins | sample MGYA00519758_ERZ857965 | MGnify/ENA primary metagenome ERZ857965 (study PRJEB31778, sample SAMEA3449381) | human gut metagenome | biome: human gut; feature: human-associated habitat; material: faeces | place: United Kingdom | collected 2010/2012 ...
TTTTTCATATTTTTCAAGATATACTTCTTTATATTTAAAATCAGGATATGCAGGACGCTTATACTCAACAAAGATTTCCGCAGCTTCTCTCAGCGAGTTAAAGCGTCCAAGAGCACAGCCCGCCATCATCGCGCAGCCTGCCGCTCCGGCTTCATCGGCCGCAAGCGGAGCTATAGATTCAATTCCGCAAAGAGAACCGAAAATATCAGCCTTGATTCCGAGCCAAACCGAAGAAGAAGCTCCTCCACCCGTCGCCATAAGCTGTCTTACAGATATTCCCTGTTCAGAAAGCTTTTCAAGATTATACGCCATAAACCACCTCTCCATTCCTGCACTCTTTTTCTTTTTATGAATGATACTCCTATGAATGATGCTCCCCATGATGATTCATCTGTTCCATGTACACCAGCAATACGGAAACATCCGACGGCGATACACCGGAGATACGCGACGCCTGACCGATCGATGTCGGGCTGTACAGCTTTAACTTCTGCCGCGCCTCAATGCGCAGACTCGGAACCTCATCATAATCGAATCCTTCCGGTATTTTTTTCTTCTCCAGCTTCAGCGTCTGCGCTGTTGTTCCAACACCCTCCCCATAGTGTTCCAACGCTTCCCGGATCACCTGATTGGAAGACTGATATTTGTAAATTGACGGATACTCTTCATACCCCTTTGACACCACTCCATCCGATAAGATCAGAATCTGCCCGATCTTCGCCTCACGGATCTCACTGTTCATCGCCTTTTCGGAAATCAAAAGCAGCTCTACCGGATGCTCCTTTACATATTCCCGGAAACCTGCGGCACTGGTGAATACCCGCACTTCAAAAGGGATATTTTTCTTTTTGCTCAGATACTCCATAAAATGATAGGCGTAATCCACATCCAGATCACACACTGCAAAAATATTGCGTTCGCTCATCCTTATCCTCCTAGATACAACAGCAGCACGCTGCCTAAAATTGGTATTGTAAAATGAATATTTTCCGGTCTTTTCCCCGGCACCAGATACGGTGGAAGTGATCGTTCAACGTATGCCCGCTGAAGATACTGAAAGAAATATAAGAACCGCTGCCGCCAGTCACAGCGAAAAAAAAGAAGAAAAAGGGATTCCACGGCACCCAGAAGAAATGCCATCACGATGCAGAACAATATTTTCCGGGGTCCCAGTACGCTGCCGAGTACCGCCAGCACCTTGATATCTCCGGTTCCGATCATCTTCCCCAGAAACAAAGGAAAGAAAAGAAAAAGAACCAGAAATATTCCTCCCCAGAAGCGAATGACCGCACTGCCAAGCCCCTGTATCACCTCTCCGGACAGATGCTCCGCCATACTGATCTGAAGCCCGGCTATAATCCACAGATTGGGAACTTTCTCCCACTTACAGTCGAAAAGCACTGCTCCCATGGTAAATACAATGCAAAAAAGCATAGAAAAACTCATAGTAGTCTCCACTTGTCTATATTTTGTTAAACTTATATTTTGGAAATCTGCAGCTGAACCGCTGCATCTGGATTTGTTATGGGCTCATTATATCCACACTCTTTAGATTTGTCCAGTGTATTTTTCTGATTTTCTTCTTTTTGTCAAAAGTTGCTAAAATTGACGGGAAAATTTCAGTGGATATTGCCCTGAAGAAAAAAAATGTGTATAATCCTGTTGAGGTGATGAACATGAGCAAAGAAGTAAAAACAAATGCCATGCGTATGCTGGACAAACACCATATCCGGTACGACATGATTCAATACGAATGCGATGAATTTATCGACGGTCTTCATACCGCAGAAAAAACAGGTGCACCTGTGGAACAGTCTTTCAAGACACTGGTGGCACAGGGAAAGAGCAAACAATATTATGTTTTTGTGGTTCCCATCGCTGAGGAAGTTCAGTTAAAACAGGCTGCCAAAGTAGCCGGCGAAAAGTCCGTGGAACTGATTCCGGTAAAAGAAATCACAAAGATCACCGGCTATGTCCGGGGCGGCTGCAGTCCGCTGGGAATGAAGAAACTCTTCCCTACCTTCATCCATAACAGTGCGGAAAACTTCGATAAAATCTATGTCAGCGGCGGCCGAATCGGTACTACCATCTGCCTGGATCCAAAAGAACTGGCGGAAGTAACCCGGGCACAGTTTGCGGATATTATTGTCCACGAAGCCTGAGCTAGAGCGTGTCTGCATAATATACCACACAATAAAATGCCTGAACGCTTGACTTACACCAGACGTTCAGGCATTTTTATTGCACTGCATATCAATAACCGGTCCGGTGGACCAGTTTTGATTCTTCACTTATTCTTTATGATCAGCCAAATTCATATCCCGGAACGTTATTGTTCACATAGGAATTTCCTTCCAGAACATCCAGGCCGCTCACCTGCATCTCTACAACCTTCGGCAGAGCATTCCAGTTATCCGGGAATGTAAATACAAGGTTCGTTCCGTCTTTTTCGGATACAGCTTTTGTTCCATCTTCCACAAACGTAGCCGTTCTGGTATCCAGAATCATCTGTTTGTTACCGTCTGTCAGCTGATATACGGCAAAATCAAAGGTCTGATCTGTAATATTTGACACTTCGATCTGGCAATAGGAATCGCTCTCTCCACCCTCTGCAGTTGCCTCATAGATATTCATGTCATAGTATGTTCCTGCATACACCTGATACTGTGCATTCACCGGTGTTACATCCTGCGGAGCTTCCTGCGCTGTATCATTCTTCTGTGCTTCCTCATCTTCAGGAGCCGCTGTCACGGTCGGATCCTGTACTTCCTCTGTTTCCTCCTGAGACTCCTCAGGTGTAATTGCCTCTGTATTTTCTTCCTCTGTGGTATCTTCTTCCGCTTCCGTGGTATCCTCCTGTACAGTCGCAGCATCTTCCTGCTCTACCTCTGTAGATGCTTTGGAACCACATGCAGCAAATGTCATGCTCATCGCAAGCAGACATGCAAACCATATTCTTTTTCTCATAAATCTGTATCCTCCTCTCTATGATAAAAGATGTTTTTTATGTGCGTTCTTTTTTTCATTATCCCACAAAACCGTCCATATGGAAAGTATATTTTGTAAAATCCTTATTCTGCACATAATTGTTTTTATTTTTCCCGTTATTATGAGGCAAAATCCGGGCAGCAGATCCATTCCCCCTGGATCTGCTGCCCGGACTTTCCGGCGTCGGAGTTTCTCCCCTCTCCTTTGCCGTCTAATACTTTTGTATGCTCTTACTCATCATGGTCTTTTTACAATTTTTAACCCTTATTTATACTTGCTCCTTTTGATTTTTCAAACGCTTTCAAATGCTGTCAGCCGAATTCATGTCCCGGGACAGTATTGTTCACATACATACAGCCGCCCATATCCTTTAAACCGGACACCTGCATACATACAACATCCGGAAGTGCTCCTCGGTCATCCGGGAACGTGAATACCAGATGATATCCATTTCCATTATATTCCGCCTGTGTTCCATCTCCCGTAAATACTGCTGTATGTGTTTTAAACTTCAGGCTGCGATTTTGTCCGTCTACATCATAAATTGTGAAATCAAACGATGTGTCTGTTGCATTTGAAACATTAATTTCACAATATGGTCTTACCTGACTGTCATCCATGGACCAGGTATAAATCACCTCGTCAAAATATACTCCATCATACATCTTATATTTTGTCTGAACTCCAGTAGGCTGCGTATCCTCTGTACTTTCCGATACGGTCTGTGTATCCTTCCCGGCAGATGAAGCCGTATTGTTATTTGTCGAACCGCTGTTGTCCGTTGCTGTATTTCCTTCGCCGGAAGTATTGCTGCTACCCGATGCTGTATTACTCTCTGTCGCCTTGTTACTTTCCTTCGTTGCATTGCTGCTTGTTGAAGAACTGTCTGTAGCTTCCTGTGATTCCTCTGCGCTTTGTGTCGCATCCTCTGCTGACTCTTCCGGTTCCAGTGTATCCTCCTTCGTCGGCGCTTCCGATACCGTCGGATCCTCGCTCACACTGGTCGCCGTCTTTTGTCCACAGCCGCCCATGATCATACTTGCCATCACAATCGCTACGATCAAATTTTTTTTCTTCATAGACTCCTCCATTTCCGCCATACTCTCCTTATGGCCAACCACATTTTCCAGCAGGTTCAACCCCTCCGTATCTACCGGTTTTCTTTCCCCTGCTCCGGCGCTTTACCCGCCTTTCTTCTGAATAATTTGCATATCAAAGTATTTAAGCGGATTATAGTTCCCGTTCTTTTCAAAGTCAATAGACTTTCAAAAACGTAATTGAAACTTAAATATTCTGTATTGCAAACTAACATTTCTTATCAAATTGTAGCATCTTCTGTTATAACTCGTAACAATTCGGCATAAAATGCAATCTAAATGCAACAATTAGATCAGGAGCCTGATGATAATATATCTTTGTCCCATATCAGAAAATAAACTGTATTTTTTTATATTATAATATCCACCTGGAAAACCGAATGATCCGTCCGCACTTCCATAACGCCACCATAAGCATCTACGATCCTGGTTACAGATTGCAGTCCTATTCCATGATTTTTCGTGTCACTTTTTGTGCTGATGAAATTTCCGCCTGTGTCTTTCTTTATCTTTCCGGTATAGTAATTCTTAACCGTTATTTTCAGTTTGTTCTTGACATATACTATTCGTACATCTATTTCCTTGTTTTCACTGTTTTCCGCCGCTTCTATGGCATTATCCAGCAGATTTCCCAGTATTACACAGAGATCTGAATTTTCATATGGGAGATTGATCGGTGTCTGTTCTTCTAAAATAAGACTAAGACCTTTACTTTTTGCAATCATATTTTTATAATTAAGCATCGAATCTATAGAGAAATTTCCACTTTTCGAAAACTCATCTGTCTTTTTTGTTGTCTTTCCTATGAATTTTTCCAGGTATTTTTCTGCTTCTTCCGGATTTGCTTTTAATAAATTTTGCAAATAAATCATATTATTTTTCATGTCATGTTTTACTCTTCGGACTTCATCTATAACCATTTGTTTTTCACTCAAATGCTTATCATACATAATCAATTGATTAGCATACTCCTGTTTCACCCGCCTCATCTCACTTTGTTCTTGGTACATCACGTACAGCTTAAAAGCGCTTATATCGGATATTAATAATACGAACGCTATGAATATAAACAATGTTTGCAGCATCCCACCAGATGTCTCTTCTGTTACTTTTAAAATGCCTAGTAACGAACTACTATTTGCAACTACCGCAACCGTTAAAAATACCCCATATGATTTTTTACGAACCGTCTCTATTTTTCCTTTATACAGAATTGATAAAATGCGAATTATACACCAAAATATGATTTTTGATATTATGGAATATAACATTGTATTCCCGTTTATGTTCCCTTTTATTATTATTAAGATCGCTGCTACAATTCCTTCCGATATTGCACTCAATGATATTGCTAAAAAAATCATCATTTCCTTTATTGCAAAAATTTCCTGATACGCAAACCAACAAATAATACTTAAGGCAATTAGATTTCCTAATATATTTTCTAAATATCCATCCATTTTTTTCATAACAGTCATATGGAAGAAAAAAAAGAACAACCATATACTTACATACTTCCATTTTTCAATTTTCTTCCTTAAAAATGTAGAAAAAAAATCCTCCATCGTAATAACTAGTGTCGAGACAGCAATAATATCCCACATATCTATATTTCTATCCTCCCCTTTTTGTTCATAATCTTCGCCTTTCAGCGGTCTATATAATCACACATATTTCAAAAATCTGGTCCTCCGTATGAATTTCCATAACACCTTCATACTTCTCCACCACTTTCCGCACCGATTTCAACCCGATCCCGTGATTCTCACGATCCTTCTTTTCTGATATGTAATTCCCTGTGCGATCTTTTTTAATGTCACCTGTGTATGGATTTCGAACTTTGATAAGCAGCTTTTCTTTCCGGTACATCAGACTCACAAAGATATCTTTTTCAACTTCAAGTTTCTCCGTCGCTTCAATCGCATTGTCCAGCAGATTGCCCAGAATGATACTCAGATCTGTAGATTCATACGGCAGTTCCGCCGGTATCTGGCTTTCCAGGTGGATGGTGATTCCTTTTTCTCTGGCTGTCATATTTTTATAGTTAATCAGTGCATCCACTGCCAGATTTCCGCTTTTTGAGATTTCATCCGTAGCTTCACTTTGCCCAATGTATTCATCTAAAAATTTCCTGGCTTTTTCTGCATCTGTATTTAACAGTTCTTTCAGATAAATCATGTTATTTTTCATATCATGTCGGGTTCTGCGGACTTCCTGAATCATTGCCTGACGATCTTTGATCTGTTTATCATAATACTGTACCTGATAGGCGTATTCTCTGTTTTCGCGTTCTACATCCAACTGCATTTTATGCATCGCATATACTTTAAACACGATAATATCCAATAACAATATTATAAAAACAGATATCAGCAACCACATCTGTACGGTGCCATCCTGAACACTGTTGCTTATCAAAAATATGATATAATTTGATATCAGAGTGCTTCCTGCCGTTAGCAGTAACAGATTTCCATATCTGCGTTGTTGTTCTATTGCCTCCATTTTTCCTTTATATATCATCGATAGAACCCGTGTACATAACCAGAATAATTTTACCCATCAGGGAATACAGCATAATATTTCCATCAATGCTTCCTTTTATATTTATGAGCAATACAACTATGATTTCTTCTGACAATGCTCCTATAGCCACCGACAACACCGAAATCAGAATCTTTATCCTCAGAGCCGCCTCATACCCCAGCCAGCATACAATTACTGTCACAGTTGCATCTTGTATCAGGTTTATGATATAGTTTTCTACTTTTGTCATAAAATGAAACAGGAAATAGAACATCCATACGCATATAAAGATCCAACGATTCTTTTTGCGCTTTAAAAACGTAGACAGAAAATCTTCTTTTACAAAAACAACTGCCAGACAATTCATAAAACTCCACAGTACGGAACTCATTCCATCATCCCCATAAACTTCTTTAACGCTTCATTCTTATATTCCCCGCTCACCGGAAGTTTTTCTCCTGTCAGGAGTTCTTCCTCGGTGGAGCTGAGGGATTTGATGTAGTAATAGTTCACCACATAGGAACAGTGTACACGGATAAACATATTTCCGGTATGGCTGATTTCTTCCAGGAGATCCTTCATTTTTTTATAAAAACGATATTCTTCTCCGTTTCTTCCAAACAGATGAATGACTCTTCTTCTGCTCTCCATATAAACGATATCGCGGTAGGGAATCTGGTACAATCGTTTGTTGAATTCAAAGTGCAGGCGATCCTCGAGGCTTGTCAGTTTCGTATATGCAACCCGGAAATATTCATCGAATTTTTCCGGATCTATCGGTTTGTGGAGGAAGCGCAGTGGTTCGACTTCAAACAACTGTTCGTAATAGCTGTCATAACTGGATATAAAGATCAGAATGGCATATGGATCGCGCTCCCGGATCTTTCTTGCCACGGTAATCCCATCCATATTTTTCATCTCGATATCCAGATAGACTACATCATAGGAGCCGTTTTTCTCGATTGCTTTCCATAGTGTCTCACCATCAAAAAATATATCTGTTTCAAAAGAAATACCCGTTTTTTCACGGATTTTCTGTAATTGGCTGTCGATTTCTCCTGTCAAAAGCCTGTCGTCATCACATACAGCTATTTTCATTCCTTTTTCCTCCGTTTGGTCATATATTTTATAGTAACACATGCCTACGGACAATTCTATATTTTTTCTATATATATCTTTGTTACCTGTAACATAAAACAGTCCCACCGGAAAGTCATGATTCCTTCCGGCAGGGCTGCCTGTTCTCTTTTTCTCTATCTCATAATCTTTTTCCTTTTCTCTCCCACAACCCGTTCCACTCGCTCCTTATAGATCCGGCTCACCGGTATGCGGGTTCCGTCCATCAGGCCGGCTTCCTGATTCCAGAACCAGGACAGGTAGCGGCTGTTGACCAGATAATCTCTGTGAACTCTGATAAATCTCTCCTGGATCCCGGTAAGTTCCTGCTCCATATCTGTCATTGTAACAGGGATCCTGTATGATTTTTTCATGGTATCAATGACCACGGAACTGCCACTTTTTCGAATATATTTGATATCACGATACAGAATACGTCCTTTCTCCTCCTGTACGGCAAAAGAAAGATAGCGATGCCCCGGTCCCAGATGGCTGAGCGCGCGGTAGAGTTCTTTTCGGAATTCGTCTTTCTGCAATGGCAGATGAAGATGCGATATCGGTGCGATGTTCTGTGTCTGGTCCGGTGTCAGCCGGTTCCAGCCCAGAAGGAAAAATATGGTTTCCCTGTCTGTCGTACGGATGCTGGAAGCTAAGGTATAGCTGTCAATATCCCACAGTTTTCTCCCAAGACAAATAATATCATAGTATTCCCGGCGCAGAATCTTTTTCGCCAGTGGATAGCAGTTTTTCATTACTTCCACTTCTATCTCAACATTTCCTCTTATCTCAAAACCTGCCGCATATTCCCGGATCTGATTCCCGATATAAGGATCCTGCGCGCAGACTGCTATTTTTATGTATGCCACATTTCTTTTCATCCACTGTTCGCCTCTGTTGCTAGAGCGTGCCTGAAAAATCATTTCCGCAAACTGGGACTCGCAACTCGCGAAAAGCCTTTTTCAGACATGCTCTGGAGTATTTCTTTGATTATATCTGATTTTGTGGATCAACTTTGAAATATGACATTTTTTACAGTCTATTTGTAATAAGACAGGAAAAAATAACCCGGCAGCTTACGAATATTTCTGTCCGCAAGCTGCCGGGTTCTGGTTTATACAATATTCTTTTTGTTCGTCGCACTCAGTCTGGTCATCGCACGGGCGAGGGATGCTTTGGACATGTAGTATTCCTGCATACTCTGCTTCTGACGAAGCTGCTCCTCAGCTCTTGCTTTCGCTTCTTCCGCACGCTTCCGGTCGATGTCTTCCGGGCGTTCTGCGGTGTCTACCAGAATGGTCAGACGGTTATTGATCATCTCTGCAAAGCCCAGACCTACGATCGCCTCATGCCAGTTTTCTTCCACATCGCGGAAACGAAGTTCGCCCTCTCTGATGGAAATGATACTGTCTGCATGATGGGCCAGTACGGTACGTTCACCATCATCACCCGGGAGAGTCACTGCTTCTACCCTTCCCTGGTAAAATACATGGTCACTGGCAAGAACTCGCATATAAAATCCACTCATGCCGGTACCTCCTTATCTTAAGCCTCCTGTGACTTTGCTTTCTCGATAACATCATCGATGGTTCCTACATTAAAGAATGCCCATTCCGGATATTCATCCATCTCACCGTCAACGATTGCTTTAAAACCGCGGATGGTCTCAGCCAACGGCACGTATTTTCCGGGAACACCGGTAAAGGTTTCTGCTACGTGGAACGGCTGGGACAGGAAACGCTGGATCTTTCTTGCACGGAATACGGTCAGTTTATCATCTTCTGACAGTTCTTCCATACCAAGGATCGCGATGATATCCTGCAATTCTTTGTATTTCTGAAGAATCTCCTGCACTTTTCTTGCCACGCGGTAGTGTTCTTCTCCTACCACATCCGCTTCCAGAATACGGGAAGAAGATTCCAGCGGATCTACTGCCGGATAGATACCCTGTTCTACGATCTTACGGGAAAGTACCGTAGTGGCATCCAGATGGGCAAAGGTAGTCGCCGGAGCCGGGTCTGTCAGGTCATCGGCAGGCACATAAACAGCCTGTACGGAAGTTACGGAACCGTTCTTTGTGGAAGCGATTCTCTCCTGCAGTTCACCCATTTCATTGGCCAGAGTCGGCTGGTAACCTACTGCGGAAGGCATACGGCCAAGCAGTGCGGATACCTCGGAACCTGCCTGTACAAAACGGAAAATGTTATCAATAAACAGAAGCACGTTCTGATGTTCTTCATCACGGAAATATTCTGCCATGGTCAGACCCGTCTCTGCTACACGCATACGGGATCCCGGTGGCTCGTTCATCTGTCCGAATACCAGAGCGGTTTTCTCCAGTACACCGGATGCTTTCATCTCACTCCACAGGTCATTACCTTCACGGGAACGTTCTCCTACACCGGTGAAGATGGAATATCCACCGTGTTCTGTTGCGATGTTACGGATCAGTTCCTGGATCAGTACGGTTTTACCTACACCGGCACCACCGAACAGACCGATCTTACCACCTTTGGCATAGGGTGCCAGAAGGTCGATTACTTTGATACCTGTCTCCAGGATCTCTACAACCGGGCTCTGTTCCTCAAAGGTCGGGGGATCTCTGTGGATTACCCAGTGCTGTTCTTTCTCCAGGCTTTCTCCACCATCGATGGTGTCACCCAGTACATTGAACAGACGACCCAGTGTCTTTTCTCCTACCGGCACCTGAATACCTGCGCCTGTAGCTGTTACTTCCATATCACGGTGAAGTCCTTCACTGGAATTCAGCATAATACAACGAACCATATTGTTTCCGATGTGCTGTGCTACTTCCATGACACACTTTTTCCCACCGTTGTCAACTTCCAGAGCATCCTTGATGGACGGGAGAGTCTGTCCTTCGAAAAGGACGTCTACTACAGGTCCCATGACCTGTACGATTTTTCCTGTCTGCATATGGATTCGCTCCTCCTCTCTTATCTCTCTATATATTTTTGCCTCTACTTGTGTTTGTTTTTCTGTGCTTTCGCACCTGCGATAACCTCGGTGATCTCCTGGGTGATCGCTGCCTGTCTTGCCCGGTTATACTGAATCGATAAGGCTTTCAGCATCTCGCTGGCATTCCGGTTCGAGGCATCCATGGCTGTCATACGGGCGTTCTGCTCGCTGCAGTAGGATTCTACCAGACAGCCGTATATCGTTCCCACTACATAGTTCGGAATGATGGTATTTAACACTTCATCTGCGGACGGTACCAGCATGATCTCCTCATGATGTACATCCGCCGGAATTCCCATTTTCAGTTCGGTATGGAACGAAGCTTTCTTTAACGGAAGCAGCTGAAGAGTCTGTGTCTCATTGGTCACAGCATTTTCCATGTTGGTGTAGATCACATGGATCTCATCCAGTTTTCCTTCCAGATATTCCTCTACCATACGCAGCCCAATCATACGGGCACGGTGCATGGAAGGCTTCTGAACCGTAAAGTGGAAATCCATATCCACAGACACGTCCGGCAGTGTTTTCTTTGAAAAATACTGCCGACCCAGTTCTCCAAGAACAAACAGACTGTGTTTTCCTTCCCACTGCAGCTGCTCTTCTGCCATCTTGATCACGTTATGGTTATAAGCACCTGCCAGTCCTTTGTCTGCTGTTACGATGATGTGACCGATCTTCCGGTCTTTTTTCGGAATCTCCGGTCTCTCATCGAAGAAAGCATGCTCAATATCCGGCACATGACGCAGGATACGGCGGATCGCGGACTGCATCTCAAAGAAATAGGGCTCTGTATCTGACAGCGCTTTCTTTGCTTTCTTCATCTTGGATGATGAGATCATGTACATCGCATTGGTGATCTTCATGGTGTCCTGGATACTCTTGATCCGGTCCTGTATCTCTTTTACATTTGCCATATTAACACCTGCTCTTCTTGAATTCCTCTGCCACTTCTACGATCTTTTCTGTCAGTTCATCGTTGAGAACTTTTTTATCATTCAGTTCATCGATGATCTCTTTATGCATATCTGCAAAATACTGCAGCATATCCATCTGGAATGCTTTCAGTTTGCTTACTTCCACATCTACCAGAACTTTATGTGTTGCAGCTACCAGAGTGATAACCTGCTGTGGCATGGAAAGCGGATTACATAATGGCTGTTTTAACAGTTCCATCAGACATTTTCCATACTGTAACTGCGCTTTGGTTGTCTCATCCAGATCGGAACTGAACTGGGTAAATACTTCCATCTCACGGTACTGAGCCAGATCGATACGGACACTTCCTGCTGCTTTCTTCATGGCTTTTGTCTGTGCAGCACCACCTACACGGGATACGGAAAGACCAACGTTTACGGCCGGACGCATACCGGAGAAGAACAGATCACTTTCCAGGAAGATCTGACCGTCTGTGATGGAAATAACGTTTGTCGGGA
>ERZ857965.3344-NODE-3344-length-12136-cov-2.328119_pt1 | contig 12136 bp, 12 predicted proteins | sample MGYA00519758_ERZ857965 | MGnify/ENA primary metagenome ERZ857965 (study PRJEB31778, sample SAMEA3449381) | human gut metagenome | biome: human gut; feature: human-associated habitat; material: faeces | place: United Kingdom | collected 2010/2012 ...
GACCTAAATAACGAATGTAAAGGGCCAACATAGGCGCAATCGATTGGGCAGAAATCTGGATAATCATACTGGTCACAAAAAGACCAATCAACATAGATTTGCTGGGAATTTTTGCAAAAACCTGAGAAAGAGTCATCATCTCTCCCTTTTCGACAGGCTGGAAATTCTCTCTCAAACCAAAGATAGTTAAGAGGCAACAGATAAATAGAATGAGTCCAACCAATAAAAAGGTACCCCTCATGCCAAACGCCTCAGACAAGGTACCACCTAACAAAGGGCCAATCAGAACACCTGCCGTTAGACCCGTAGACAAGGTCCCCAAGGCATAGCCAGAACGGTTCTGAGGAACCTGGCTAGCAATTAAAGCTGTGGCATTTGGGACATAGCCAGCAAACAAACCATTCAGCGTTCTCAAGAAAAGTAGCCAGAAAACATTGGGGACCAAAGCAAGACCTCCCATTGTAAAAGTCATCACCATGCTGGCCCTAATCATCATGGGCTTTCGACCATAACGGTCAGCCAGGCGTCCCCAAACAGGAGAAACCAAGGCAGAGGCTAAGGCAGAGATGGCAACAGACAAGCCAGCATACCATTCGACCATATCTCCTTTAACACCAAGTTCCTCAATGTAGAGGGCCATGAAAGGCATAACAATGGAGAAACTAGCTCCAGTAAAAAAGGTTCCTATCCATGCAATTTTAAGGTTACGTTGCCAATCAGTACTTTTAAGTTCTTTTTGGCGCAAATAATCATCTTCTTTCTAAAATTCACTATCCATTATATCACAATGGCTAGCTATGAGGAGCTCGTTAAATCATTTATTGCGCTCTTCACCTTCTCCTTCAAATCATCGAGACTACCGTTATTATCAAGAACCAAGCTGGCATAGGGCATTTTCTCAGCTAAAGACATCTGGCTATCAATACGCATCTTAGCTTCCTCAACACTTAAGTGATTACGTTTCATCAAGCGTTGGCACTGGACCTCCGGTGACACTGCCACCAACCAAATCTGGTCAAACCAGTCCTGATACCCATTTTCAATAAGCAAGGGAATATCCATGAAAAAAACATCTTCTTCCTTAGCCAAGCAATCTCTTTTGACTGCCAACTCTTCTCGGATAATTTTTCCCTGAATTTCAGCAGATTGATATCGCATTTCTTCACTTGAAAAAATCAGTTGCCCTAACTTAGGACGGTTCAATTCCCCATTAGGAAGAAGAATCCCATCTCCCAACCAATCAAGCAAGGCTTGATACAATCTTCCCCCTTTGACCTGCATGTCGTGTACTAGTTGATCAGCATCAATGACCTTATAACCTGCATCTTTAATTATTTCAACTACGGTTGATTTCCCTGAAGCAATGCCTCCTGTTAATCCTATAATCATCGTTTTTGACAATGAGGACACAAATGTGTTCCTCTTCCTCCTAACTTGATTTTCACAATCATGCTTGCGCAACGTGGACAAGGTTGACCTGTCTTTCCATAAACCTGTAGATAATTCTGCATGGTCCCATCCTCACCAAGGGCGTTACGATAGGTCCTTATAGTGGAACCACCCTTAGCAATCCCCAGCTGTAAAATGGCAATCGTTTGATCGTGAACCCGTTTCATGGCTGCCTTGCTAAGTTTATTTGCTGGTGTCTCAGGATGAACCTTGGCTGCCCAAAGCACCTCATCAACATAGATATTGCCTAGACCAGCCACTAATTTCTGCTCCAAAAGGAGACTTTTAATAGGCTTGGCAGAGGTCATCAAGGCTCTCTCAAACGGAGCATATTTAAAAGCCTTCTTAGTAGGCTCAGGACCAAGCTTTTTCTTTGTAAAATAAGCCTCCTCTTGATTTTTAGCCAATAAATCAAAGGTCCCAAACTTGCGGACATCCTGATAAACAAGAGTCGATCCATCATCTAAGGTAAAGAAAAGATGGAAATGCTTATTAACAGGAACCTGATCTGTAAACAAGAGGTATTTTCCTTCCATGCGCAAGTGGGAAATCATAATCAACTGTCCAAAGTCAAAAATCAAGTACTTGCCTCTACGTCGCATGGCTTGAATAGTTTGACCAGCTAAGTCATTCAGAAAACTATCGTAGGAGGTCTTTATCATTTTCGGGACCTTAACTTCAACAGACGAAATGGTCCGACTTACTACCAATCTTTCTAACCCTCGTCTAACAGTTTCTACCTCAGGTAACTCAGGCATTTGCTCCTCCTTCTAACAAGAAAGCCGAGCAAATGCCCAGCTTTTTAATATTCTTTTTCGTTGTATCCGAAATCGGCAAGATCTAATTTCTTATCACGCCAATTTTTCTTAACCTTAACCCAGGTTTCAAGGAAGACCTTGTCCCCTAGCATAACTTCAATATCTTTACGGGCAAGGGTACCAATTTTCTTGAGCATGGAACCTTGCTTACCAATGACAATACCTTTTTGGCTGTCACGCTCAACCATGATTGTCGCACGAATATGAATCTTATCCGTGTCTTCATCACGCTTCATCTCATCAATGACAACCGCAACAGAGTGTGGAATTTCTTCACGTGTCAACTGAAGGACTTTTTCACGAATCATCTCCGATACCAAGAAACGCTCTGGGTGGTCGGTGATTTGGTCCGCTGGGAAATATTGGAACCCTTCCTCAAGGTTATCACTCAAGACATCCACAAGATGAGAAACGTTGTTTCCTTGGAGGGCAGATATCGGAATAATCTCCTTGAAATCCATTTGTGTACGGAAATCCTCAATCTGCTCTAAGAGCTGATCTGGATGAACCTTGTCAATCTTATTGATTACCAAGATAACTGGAACCTTAGCTTGTTTAAGACGTTCGATAATCATATTATCACCCTTACCACGGGGTTCATCCGCTGGTACCATAAAGAGGACGGTATCCACTTCACGAAGGGTTGAATAAGCAGATTCCACCATGAAATCTCCAAGAGCCGTCTTAGGCTTGTGAATCCCTGGTGTATCGATAAAGACAATCTGTTCCTTATCAGTTGTGTAAATCCCCATAATTTTATTACGGGTTGTTTGAGCCTTATCACTCATGATAGCAATTTTTTGCCCCATAACATGGTTCAAAAACGTTGATTTTCCTACATTAGGACGGCCAATAATAGCCACAAATCCTGATTTAAATGTCATATAACTTATTTCCTATTTTCTTTTAATTAAAAATTAAGTGCCAAATTTTAGGTATAAAAACAATCATACCCGTAATGAGTGCATAACAAGAAACCACTAAAACAGCTCCTGCAGCCATATCCTTGGCATTTTTAGCTAGCATCGAAAAGTGATAATTACTGGCCAAATCGACAACATTTTCAATGGCAGAATTAACAATCTCTAGGGCAATTACGAGAAAAACTGCCATCAAAAGAAAGAGCCATTCTGTCGCAGACACCCGAAAAATCAAGCCAGCCAATACCACCAAGATAGCTGAAACCAAGTGCTTGCGCATGTTACGTTCTTCTTTAAAAGCTGTGATAATCCCTGTTAGAGCAAACTCAAAACTAGCTGTAAATTCTCTGTTTTTCCACTTTTTTTGTGGGTTATTGTCGCGTAAGTCCATAAGCAGTCAAAATTTCTTCCTGTAATCCAAACATTTCCGCTTCTTCTTCTGGGGTGTAATGATCATACCCGTTGATATGAAGAAATCCGTGAACAGCCAAAAAGCCCATCTCACGCTCGTAGCTATGCCCATATTCCTCAGCTTGTTCGCGAGCCTTATCAATAGAAATAAAGAGTTCGCCGATATAACTATCAAATTCCCCCATCATTTCAGCCAATTCAGGATTTTCAGCCAAATCTTCTTCATCAAAGGTAATATCTAACTCCGGCTTATACTCCAAACTAATAACATCGGTTGGACGATCCGTATCACGATACTCCAAATTCAATTCGTGACTACGTTCGTTAGTTACAAAAGTAACCGCCATTTCCTTGTCTTCCTTGCCAAGTCTTTGTGCTGCAAAATCTAGCAACTCCAAGGTTTGTTCTTTTAATTTCTCAGAGACTTGTCCAGTCTCATCAATCATTTCAATATACATAAGATACTTTAGGAACGGCTATGATCACTTCAAGCATAGAACCGCTCGCTTCCTTTCACTAACTCATTAGCTTTTTTATACAAATACTCAAATACATAGAATACTAGTCCAGAGTATTTTTGGTCTAATATTAATCATCTCATTATACCATAAGGACACAGAAAAAGCAGACCTGAGCCTAATTGTCTGCTTTTTATATAATATCTATGAGAATCGCTTACTTATCGATATTATCTCTAAAGCGTTGGATATGAATGGTCAAATAGACCTGTTCGTCTAAACTAAGTTCAAAAGCATAACTTGACTTGATATAGGTGACGATCTTTTGGGTACAGATAAAAGATTTTGGGTAGTTAGTCTTGGCTTGTTCATATAGAAAAGCATCATTCTTGCCACCACTAACTCCACTCACAATACGTTGTGCTAGGTATTGGAGATGGGTCATAAAACGGTTATACGAGAAACTATCCTCCTCCAAATCATAACCAAAATGAAGACGGACAATGTCACTAACCCCAACCACAATTTGAGTCATCTGTCGGTCTTTTTCATGGAGACCCGCATCTTTTTGTGCATTAACAAAATGTAAGGCGACAGAGGCAGCCTCATCATCTTCTAACTGAACTTCTAAATCCTTGGCAATCAAACGAAGGGCTTGTTTCCCAATTTCATACTCCCGAGGATAAAATTTTCGAACCTCCCAAGCCAGAGGATTCTGCAAAGAAATACCCTCTCTACTTCTTTCAATAGCGTAATGTAGGTGGTCTGCAAGGGCAATGAAAAATGAGGGATCAAACTTGGTTTGCAGAACAGCCTCAGCAAAAGTAAGGATATTCAAAAAGACCTGCATTTCACCTTCAGGCAAATTGACATAAACACGAGACCATTCCTCTACTGCCTCTGTATTTTCCAAAACAAAAGTCTTTTCAATCTTTTCCTTATCAACAAGGTCTCCAACCCTCTTTTGAAAGCCGAGTCCCTTACCCATGACAATATATTCCACATTATTATCCAAAGCCTGAACAACATTGTTGTTTAAAATCTTTTCAATCTGCATCATGATCCCTCGTCATTAAAGCGTTTGCTTTATTTTACCAAATTTTTAATGAGAAACCTACTTACTACAAACTAAAAGTGCTGGCCTGACCAACACTTCTTACTTATAGTTCTGTTCGATTTTCGATAGCTCTTAGCAAGGTCACTTCATCAGCATACTCGATGTCAGAACCAACAGCCAAACCACGCGCTAAACGAGTCACCTTGATTCCTGCAGGTTTAAGGACACGAGAAATATACATAGAGGTTGCCTCACCATCTGCTGTTGCATTAGTGGCGATGATAACCTCGTCAACCTCGCTATCCATAAGACGGGTAATCAAACTTTTCAGGTTAATATCGTCTGGCCCAACACCATTCATAGGGGAAATAAGCCCTTGAAGCACATGGTAGAGACCACGGTATTCCTGAATCTTTTCCATAGCTGAAACATCTTTGGAGTCTTCAACAACCAAAATCTTAGTACGGTCTCTAGTTTCATCGGTACAAATGTTACATGGATCATCATCTGTCAAACGACCACAGACCGAACAATAAGTCAATTCACGTTTTGCTGCCAAGAGGTTTTTTGCGAAATCATTGACATCTTCATCAGACATGCTAATGGTATAAAAAGCTAGGCGTGTCGCTGTTTTAGCCCCAATTCCAGGGAGTTTTGAAAAACTATCAATCAGCTTCGCAATTGGAGTAGGATAAAGCATGAGGTCCTCCATTTCTTTTATATTTCTCAACTCATATCTTAAAGAACAAATACTCAAACACTATATCACAGAAAAATCTCTCATGCAAGGCACAAGAGATTTTATATTATTAGTGAGTATTTTGATAAAGTTCCATGATAGCTTTAACGGCATTTTGATGGGCCGTACTCTTCGAGTCTAAAGCATGTGGGTACATAATCCCAACCGCCAACTTAGTACCATCTTTGGCTGTCGCATAGGCAACAGCATTAAGGTTAACTGTCGTTACTGAATTTCCTGAACCATCTGTTGCATAGGTTTCGGCTGTCCCTGTTTTACCACTGATTGGAATGATAGAACTTGCCATAGCTTTACCAGTCGCAAGGCTAGAGCCAGAATTGACCACATCATTGAAACCTTGTTGGATAAGGCCTAATTGCTCAGAATCGAGAGGTAAGGTATTTAATACACGTGTATCTACCGTTGAAGCTAGAGTTCCTAGACTACCATTAGCTCCTGCATCGTAGATACCTCCAACAATATGGGGTGCTACACGTTTACCACCATTGGCAATTGAAGCAACATACTGAGCCAGCTGAATGGTTGTATAAGAGTCGTACTGACCAAAGGCCTCTGTCAAGACGTTGGCTACATTGTAATTCTTAGAAATGTAACCTTCTGATTCTCCAGGTAAATCAAGTCCTGTAGACACCCCCATACCAAAATCAGCATAGGTGTCACGAAGCGTCGTCATGGCCTTATCCATATTGTCAGTCGACAAGGCCATACCTGGAACATACTGTTGGCCAAGTAGTTTAATTGCAATCTGCACCATATAGGTATTTGATGAGTATTCTAGAGCCTGTGTCGCGGTAATAGCACGGCTACCTTGGTCTGTAAACCAAGATGTGATAGGGGCTGAACCGGCAATGTTGATGGGTTGGTCAGTCAAGACCTGATTTCCATAAATGGCACCTGAACGCCAACCAGCAGTTAAGGTTGCTCCCTTAACAACAGATCCTGGAATAAAGACATCAGTGATTGTTCCTAAGGCATTTGCTTTAAAATCTTGTGCTCCTTGTTCATGTTTTTGCCCTGCCATAGCAAGTACAGCACCAGTGTCAGCATTCATAACCACTGCATACATTCCTTCAGAATAGGTTGCTTTATTCTCTGAAATTTCTGAAGAAAGCTGTTGACCTAGGATATCTTCAACTCCTTTTTGGAAATCAAGGTCGATGGTCAACTGCAGATTGTTCCCCTTGCTGCCCTTTTGAGTGATTTTATCACTAGCAACTTTGCCTTCCTTGTCTACTGTAATCTCACGAACAGTATGTTTTCCTTGTAGTTTCTCTTCATATTCTTTTTCTAGATAGGACGTTCCTACACGGTCATTAAGGGCATACCCTTTTTTGAGGTACTCCTTGGCATCTTCTTGTGGCAAACCTGCTTCTGAACTTGAGACTTTCCCGATAAGAGGTGACAAGGCTGAATCAACCGTATGACGTTCCCAATCCTTAGCAACCGTAATACCATTGAGTTCCTTCTGTTTAGCTGCTACAATCGCAATTTGTTCAGGCGTCAAGTCTCCTGTTTTCAATGTGACTGTTGAGAAATTAGAAACAGCATTCATCTGTGAGTAAATGTAGACAATCTTAAGCTCATCCTCAGAGTAATCCACTGCTTCATCAGGAACTGCATCAACAGCATTGTTGTAAATAGTAGCTTCAGCTAATTTATTACCAAATTTATCTGTTTTCTTGTCGTTTGGAAGATCATTAACAACACGCTTATAAGTGGCAGAGTCCGCTAGATAGAAATCTCGTTTTTGACGTGCTGTTACCTTCGTTTCCGTCAGAGTCACCATGGTCGCCAACTTTTCAGCGACCTTCTTCATCGTATCTGATGACACCAAATTGCTACGTGTGAAGGTGATAACATCCTTACTCTGGTTGGTCGTGAGGGCAACCCCTTTAGCATCAAAGATTTGCCCACGTTCGCTTGCAATCCTAACTGTATACTTAGAATTATCCTCTAATTTCTTCGTATAAAACGATTTGTTATAAACCTGCATATAGGTCAAACGTGCAAAAAGCAACAAAAAAAGGACAAAGACTACACCAAAAAGCAAGTAAACACGACGGGAGATGCTTACTGGCTTTCTAGGTTTATTCGCTCGTTTTTCTTTTCGTTTTTGGCGCCGTTTTTCCCATTTTTGACTGAGTTTTTTCGAAAATAATGTCACTTTTTTTCCTCTATATTCTCATAAAAATTCTCTTTTATTTTATCACAAATAAGCTTTAGCAAACTTAAAAAAATGTCGAAATCTAAAAAAACTTGCCTCACTATAAGACATGTTTTTTAGATTATAATGACAACTTTTTCATCCAGCTAGGAATGGCTTTACTGATATGAGTCGGTAAAACCACATAGGCATTTTTAGCCAAATCATCTGCGATAGCTGAGTGAAGCCAGACAGCAACTGTAACTGCTTTATAGGAGTCAACCGAAGCGAATTGGACCAGAAAACCAGTAATCATACCAGCCAAAGTATCTCCCATGCCTCCTGTGGCTTGATAGGGGCCACCAACTTCTAAATGAGCTACTGTTTCACCTTGATAGACAGCGGTCTTGTGACTCTTGGCAACTAGGATTGTCCCAGCTTGGAACTCTCCCAAGGCTTTCTGGGTGTTAGAGACTGTCTGCTCTGGAATCCTTAAACCAGACAAACGTTCCCATTCTTTTTGATGCGGGGTGAGAGTAAGGTGACAATCTGGTAAGTCCTTCTTAGTCTTCTTAGCCAAAAGATTAAGAGCTGAGCCATCAACAACCAAGTTCTGATCTGCCTTAATATTTGCTAGAACCAAATCCATAGCTTGTCTAGCTACACCATCCTCACCTAGGCCAGAACCGATTAATACCACATCAGCTGCCCTAAGATTATCAAGAAATCTTTCAGTCTCTCTAAGGTCAAAAGCCATGGCTTCAGGGAGATGGGCATGAAGGGCTGTGATGTTGTCACGATCCGTAGCCACTGTGACCAGGCCTGCCCCACTATTGACACAAGCTATGGCAGCCATAATGATGGCACCACCATAAGGGTAAAGCCCACCAACTAAAAGCACTCGACCGTAAGAACCCTTATGGGACTCTCTCAAGCGAGGTTTTATCACTTGCCTAGCTAAATCGTCATCAACTTTCATAAACTATCCTTTCGCACTACGAAGAGCAGCTTGATAGGTCTGTTCCATAAGCATGGTAATGGTCATAGGGCCTACACCACCTGGAACAGGCGTGATCATGCCAACCTTATCTTTTACTTGATCAAAATCAACGTCACCACAAAGTTTGCCTTCTTCATCACGGTTGATTCCCACATCAATGACAACAGCACCCTCTTTGACATAGTCTTCTGTTACAAATTTTGCACGTCCAATAGCTACAATCAAGACATCTGCCTTGCTGCAAACCTTAGCCAAATTCGGTGTTCGTGAGTGGGTCAAGGTAACTGTAGCATTTTTTTCCAAAAGAAGCTGAGCCATAGGTTTACCAACAATGTTACTACGTCCGATAATAACCGCTGTCTTACCTTCTAATTCAACATTGTACTCACGAAGGATTTCCATAATCCCAGCAGGTGTACAAGGTACCATTTGACGACGACCATTCCAAAGATTACCAGTATTCATAGGATGGAAACCATCGACATCTTTTTTAGGATCAATAGCCAAAAGAATACGCATTTCATTAATATGATTTGGCAATGGCAATTGAACCAAAATCCCATGGAAAAGCGGATCCTGATTATACTTTTCAATGACCTCAATCAGTTCTTCCTCGCTGATACTCTCAGAAAGATTGACCGTCTTACTATGGAAGCCAGCTTTTTTAGCAGCACGTTCCTTATTACGCACATAAACTTGACTGGCAGGGTTTTCTCCAACCATAATTACCACTAGTCCTGGAACAATCCATTCCTTTTCTTTTAGACGTGCTACCTTTTCTTGCAATTGATCCTGCATTTTAACAGCTAGGGCCTTACCATCCATTATTATCGCCATGGGTGTTCTCCAATACATACTTTTTTTCAATTATACCATAGTGAGAGCTCTTTGTGACTAAATTTTCTAAATTTTCAAAAAGACATCTTAAATACGAAACTAAAAAAGCCGGAAGCACCTTCCAACTTTTTTCTGATTATGCTTAGTGACTAGTCCACAAAACCATTTTGCTGACTCCAGCCCTTAATAACCTTCAAGGTCTTCTGCTGGTATTTGCCACTTTCATACATGTGATCTGCACCTGTTAAGGAAACGAGAACAGAATCACGGTAGTTCTTAGCTGTTCTTCTAGCAATATTAGGATGAGTCATCTTATCCTTAGTCCCAGAAATGACGAGAACAGGACATGAAATCTGACTAAAGTCAACGTAAGCTGCTTTTGTCTTATCAAACCAATGAAGAGCCATCTGAGTATAAACTTTTCCTGATTCAGGAACCAGATCAGCAAAAACTTCCTCTTTCAAAGATTCCTCTTGTTCATTCATGCAATACTTGAAAAACTCCTTTTTATACGGAGGCATGGCTTTTTTCCAAAATCCCCAACGTAAAAAGTGTTTGCCAAAACAAGCTAACATGGTTGGATAAAAGGCAAAAATATCTGCTGTTGGTGCTGGTCCCATGAGAATCATACCAGCTACTTCTGTTTTTTCGGCAACCATCTGAGCCACTAAACACCCTAAAGAGTGTCCCAAGATAAGTGGTGGTTGGTCAAGACTTTCAATCAAAGCCACTAAATCATCTCGATAGTCCTGCAGGGTAACAGTCCCAACCTTAGCTAGGCACTCTTGATAAGGTAGGTCATGGTAACGAAAGCTAGGTGTATGCACCTTATATCCCATTTGACGTAGACCTGTCGCAAATTCTCCCCAAACATTGCCATCACACCAGGTCCCATGAATTAGGACAATCTCTTTGTTCAAAACCATTCCTTATACATCTCCCTTTTTTGTTAAAAATTTAGATTATTTATCTATCTTATAGTATCACACTTCCAACCTAGATACCTTTATACATTTCTTACAATCGTAAGAAAATGGTCTCTTAAACGAATAAGAGACCATTTTTCTATATATTATTTTATTAGCGATTGTACAGGGGATCACAGAATTTCTGCCTGTCAGCAGTTCCGGCCATCTGGCCATATTTCAGAATATTTTCGGGATGCAGACGGACGGGGGACTGCTTTTTGATGTCTGCCTGCATATCGGAACACTGGCTGCAGTATTTATTGTTTACTGGAAGGATATCTTTAAGATGATACGGGAGTTTTTCTCCATGTGCGCAGATATCGCCGGTAATATCAAGATTTTTTACCGCAATCGCCGGTATAAGGAAGCATTCCGTTATCACCGGATTGTACATAACAATTATCGGAAATTTGTAGTCCTGGTGCTGGTATCCACCATTCCTACCGGCATCATCGGATACGCCGGGCAGAGTCTGGTAACGGCAGCTGGAAAAACCCTTCTGGTACCTGCCTCTACAACGCTGATCGTTCCCGGTGTCTGCCTGCTTCTGACAGGACTTCTGCTTCTGGTGGCGGACCACTGCAAGGATGGGAAAAAGATCCCGAAAGACATCAGCTACAGCAATGGTTTCCTGATCGGTATTGCCCAGGGCGTGGCAACACTTCCGGGACTTTCCCGGTCCGGAACGACCATTACAGCCTGCCTTTTAAGTGGTTTTGACCGGCGTTTTGCAGTAAAATATTCCTTTATCATGTCGATACCGGCAATCCTGGGAGCAGCAGTCCTGGAGCTGAAGGATATTGGAACGGAAGTGATCTCCGGCGGTATGGTGGCAAACTGCGTGGCAGGAGCCATTGTGGCAGGAGTGGTGGGATATATCTGTATCCGTACCATGCTGGTCGTTGTGAGAAAGAAGAATTTCAAGGGCTTTTCCATTTACTGTTTTGCAGCAGGGATCCTTGCGATCATAGCCCATTTTATCGTATAAGAAATTTGTAAGAGGAGATATTCATGGCAGCAAAGAAAGAGACAGAAACCCAGAAAACCACCGGGAGAAAGCAGACGGCTTCCAAGAGGCCGTCTGCTTCTTCGGCGAAGAAAACATCTTCCGCTCCCAGGGGAAATGGAAAGGGACAGCAGAAAAAGAAGGAGAGTGTCTTCGGCTTTCCTTTTGCACAGGAGGTGATCCTCTGGGGGACGCTGGCCCTCTCTGTGATCCTCTTTATCAGCAATTTCGGAATCGGCGGCTTCGTAGGTGATGCCATCAGCCGGTTCTTTTTCGGCGTGTTCGGTTTTATGGCTTATCTGCTGCCAC
>ERZ857965.3349-NODE-3349-length-12116-cov-3.008872_pt1 | contig 12116 bp, 12 predicted proteins | sample MGYA00519758_ERZ857965 | MGnify/ENA primary metagenome ERZ857965 (study PRJEB31778, sample SAMEA3449381) | human gut metagenome | biome: human gut; feature: human-associated habitat; material: faeces | place: United Kingdom | collected 2010/2012 ...
TATTACAGAGACATTGTCTCGTTCCATTAATACTTCGGTAACTACCTTTATCATGGTATTTGTATTGGCAGTATTCGGTGTAGATTCCGTACGCCAGTTTGCAATTCCGTTGATTGTAGGTATTATTTCCGGATGTTATTCATCAGTATGTGTAGCATCACCATTGTGGTATGTTCTTTCCGGAAAAGGAGAAAAAGAGCAGAAAGCAGTCACTTATTCAAAGAAGAAAAAATAATTCTTTGTGAATAAATATTGGAACAAGAAAAGAAGAAACTACAAATCGGGAAACAGTAATGTTCATGCGAATGATAGTTTCTTCTTTTTCGTATGACGAACAAAAGATGTCAAAAAGTTGATAATTAGACACAATCTATGTTATACTACCAATACAGTCCGCATAAGAGACAAAGGAGGATTCCAGTGCATGGCAAAGGGAGATAAGAAGAAAAAGAAAAAAGAGGTCATTGAACTGACGCCGGCGGAACGGTTTGTCCAGTTAAAGACGTTAAAGAGAGCGACAAGATGCCTTTTAGTAGATGAAGATGTTTATCGTATCTACGTGCGTCTTACAAAAGATTTCGCACAGATGGATGAGTTAGGTAAAGAGACTCCGTTTGAAGGATGTGAAGAGTGTGCTGCGTTAAGTGAAGAATGTGCTGCTCTTGCAAAAGAATGGGAAAAGAAATTGCCGGCGGAGAGAGAAGTGATTTCACGAACTGTTACGACAACAGTGAAGAAACAGGAAGAAGACGACAACAAGAAAAAAGGAATTGCAAAATGGGTTGTGCTTGTGGTTATTGTTGCAATGATTGTCTGCTATAATGTTCCGGCAACCCGTTATCAGTTAGCCGGACTTTCTGCAAAAGTTGGTTTTGATAAATGGGCATCGTCCACATACGAAAAACTGGGCGATTATAAAGATTGTAAAAATCAGATTGTTTTGCTTGAGAAAAAAGCCATCGAAAAAGTGAAAATTGGTGGTGTTGTGAAGTTTGGAACTTGTGACTGGATGGTTTTGGAGCGTACAGATGGTAAAGCTCTGCTTACAAAATATATGGCAGATAATAAACATCCATACCATGATAAATCAGAAAAGGTTACATGGGAGAGTTGTGCGCTGCGAAAGTATCTGAATGGTGAATTCCTTGAGGACGGTAAATTTACACCGGAGGAATTGGCGATGATTTTGACTACAAATGTTGAAAATGTTGCAAACGAAGAGTTTGGGACGGACGGTGGCAAGAATACGCAAGATAAAGTATTTTTGATGAATGAGCCGGAGTTTGCCAAATATAAGAAGAAACTGAAAGCAAAGGCAAAGACAATGCGGCTGCGTACACCGGGCAAAGATGCCACGGCAACGACGTATGTTTCTGCACTGGGGGATATTATTACCTATGGTTTCCCGGTGGATGAAAATGGTGCCTGCATACGTCCGACGATGTGGGTAAATTTGAAGTAAGGATGCCTATGTTTTGCCACGATTGCATGATTAAATGTAACTGTTCGGTAAAGGACAGTTACATTTTTTTAGGAAGGAAGCGTAAATAAAATATGAAGTGTAAAAAAAGAATACTATTGTTAGCGCTGTTACTTTTTTCCACTGTATTAATTGGTGGGATGAATGTTCAGGCAAAGAAAAAGACGAAGCCAAAGTCATTGAAAAAAGCAAAGATTACTTTGGCAAAGAGCAGTTATACATATAATGGAAAAGCCAAAAAACCAGCTGTTACCGTAAAACTTGGCAAGAAAAAACTGAAAAAAAACAGGGATTATACGGTCAAGTATACAAAAAATAAAAATGCCGGAACGGCGAAAGTTACAATTAAAGCTAAGAAGGCTAAAAAAGGGAAAAAAGCCAAATATAAGGGCAGCAAAAGCAAAACTTTTAAGATAAAAAAAGCAAGTCGTCTGCTAGTACCGGACAAAGCAGCATATTCAGCCGTTGAAGGAGATGGTTCATTTTCGATTGTGGCTAAACCATCAAAAGGCGGTGGAACGGTAACATATGCCTGTGCGACAGCCGATGTGATCAAAGTCACGAAAGCCGGTAAGGTTACGATTGTTAAAACCTTTGATAAGACATGTAAAACATTGTCCAAGCAGACAAAAGATACGATTAAGAAAGTTTCGACAAAGGTAACCATGAGTGTGCCAGCAACAACAAATTATAAGGCAGCTTCGACTTCCGTTACCGTTACGATTAACAAAAAACCGGTACGTGTTTTCAGTACCTATGACAGTATTAATAAATACAGCTATCCGTCGAAGAGTCCACTGTCTCCGGGATTTACTAATTATAAAAAACTGACAGATTTAAAATGGACAATTGTGGATAAGTATCAGATGCCAGGGCTTGCGCCGACTGCTGATGAGGACTGGACAAAAAATTATATTCAGTGTAACAATCTCTGTCCGCAGGGTGTCTGCATGGCAGGAAATTATATGCTTACGACAGCATACTGTATGGATGATTTGCACAACAGCTGCATTTTCGTTTACAACAACAAGACGGGTGAATTTTTAAAGACGCTAGTTTTAAAAGACCAGAAGAGCCACGTGGGTGGAATTACTTATGATGAGAAAAATAAAAACATCTGGGTCTGCCACTCAAAAAAAGATAAAACGACAGGAATGTATTCACTTGAGCGTATTACATTGTCGGATTTGGTGAAATATGCGACAGGCAAAAAAGAATATACATCATCCGGTAAAGTGGAACTACATCAGATTCCAACAAAACCATCGACGATTTCCTACAATAAAAAGGACGGTTATCTGTGGGTGGCACAGTTTAGTGTGGCACCGGTTGCCGGTGACACTTCGGAGGATGAAGATTCGGACGAAGAAGTAGAGGAAAATGATACCAGTGCACCGCGTATGTATGCATATGAGTACGATGCAAAGACAAACGAATTAAATCAGGTTCGCATTGTTACGAATCCTGCCGAAGAGGATTATCTGGGAATCCAGACAAAAGAAGTACAGACAGAAGCAACCGCAGAAAATGAGGCAAAGACAAGTGTTCAGGTTGCAACAGTGTACTCTTCTTCCTCTGTTTTACTTGCGGAAAAAGGAAGCTCTGCTACAGCAAAAGAAAAGCTGAAAAAAGGCGATGTTATTTACTCGGTTAATAATGAGCTGATTACAAGTGCAAAACAGCTTTCGGAATTACTGGAAAAATGTACGAAAGGAACTGCAGTAACGCTGGAAATTCACCGTACAATTCCAGCAGAAAACGAAGGTGCGGAGCCGACAGAGCAGATTTTGACAGGAAAAATTATTTTGGATGTCCGTGGCAATGTGTTGTACCGCAGCACACCGAATTATGTGCAGGGAATTACATTTTCCGGAGACCGTACAATCTTTAGCTGTTCCTATGGAAGAAACAGTACAAAGAAGAGATTTTTATCCGAATTACAGGTGTATAACCGTGCAGATGCGACCGATGATACGATGCTTGGCGAGTTAGAACTTGCCGTAGCACTGCCGCCAATGGTAGAGGAAGTAGAAGTTGTGGGAGATGAAGTGTATATGATATTTGAATCCGCTGCCACCACGTATCTGGAAGGAACGGATGGCAAGGGTCAGAGTACCTGTCCGATTGACAAAATGATTGCCGTAAAACTCGGACTTGATTCAATAAAATAGAAATATAAATAGAAAATTTAAGGGCGATTCCACAAAACAGCTAATGTGCCATTTGACACGCTGATGCTTCCCTTTCTGCCGGTAAACTCATTGCTGACACCAAGAGGGAATGAATTTGTGAGGGTCGCCCCTTCTACTTCATAATGAAATCCCTGAATGGTGACATTTGTGCTCACGTCGCTCAAAGAAAAGACGGAACATATATTTCCGGTGGTATTTTCCGGTAAATCTTTTCCGAATGTAATGACGCCGTTTGTGACAACTTTTAGTGCATAGCCGTCTCCGATTAAGGTTCCGACGGCATTATGCCGGTTTAAGAATGTAAGCGTCTGAATATTAGCTAATGTGTGGTCTAAGCGGCCGCCTAAACCGCCATAAATTTCAAAATTTGTGTATCCTTTTTCCAAACCAAGTCGTGCGGCAAGCATCATGTCCGTATCATCTTTTTCTTTTGGGTGTCGGATGCAGTCGGATGGCAGATGGCTGGATGCCGAAACGGAATCAAAGTCACCAATCACATAGTCGGCACGCAGCCCGATTTTTTCTAAATAGTCAAAGCCGCCATCAACAGCGATGACCAAATCATCTTTTCCTAATTCGATATGGCAGGGGGATTGTTCCCCTGCCCCAAATAAATAACAGACTTTTGTATCCACTATTTCTGACCTCTTTCAATAACAAGCGCAGCATCTTCCAGATAGGAGCAATCCAAATCCTCCACCGTGCCGTTATCACAGGCAGAAGCAAGTGCCGGGTTAATTGGCATCTGGGCGAGTACCGGTACATGGTATTCTTCAGCAATTTCACCGATGTGGCTCTCGCCAAATACATGAATTTTCTTACCGCAGTCAGGGCAGAGTGCATAGCTCATATTTTCCACAAGACCAAGAACCGGAATATTCATAAGAGAAGCCATTTTCATTGCTTTACCAACAATCATAGAAACCAAATCCTGCGGACTTGTAACAACGACAATGCCATCAATCGGAATGTTCTGGAATACGGTAAGTGCAACATCACCGGTTCCCGGCGGCATATCGACAAACAGATAATCGACATTATCCCAAAGGGTGTCAGACCAGAACTGGCGAACCGTTCCGCCAATCACCGGACCACGCCATACAACCGGGTCACTTTCATTTTCCAAAAGGACATTAATGGACATAATATCCACGCCGTATTTTTTTGATTTTACAGGGAAAATCGTTGTTTCATTTCCCTGCGCTTTTTCGGTGATGCCAAATGCCTTCGGAATCGAAGGACCGGTAATATCGGCATCCAAAATACCGCAGTGGTATCCACGGCGCGCAAATTCAACCGCAAGCAAATCGGTAACCATTGATTTTCCTACGCCGCCCTTTCCGCTGACGACACCGATAACCTTGCCGATTTTGCTATTTGGATGTGGTGCTACTAAGAGACTTTTTGGGTCTTTTGAACCGCAATTGCTGCTACAGGTGGAGCAGTCGTGCGTACATTCTTCACTCATTTTAATTTCTCCTTAATAAAAATATTTCTATGCTTACTCTAGTACGAAAGGGGCAGATTTGTCAAGTTGTAATATTATAAGGAAAAACTGTCGATAATATACTTACAGATATGTTGTAAATGGATTTGTGAAAAGAACACAAGGAGGTGTTTGCATGACGACGTTAGGAGAACTGCGGAATAAATTCAGTGCAGTACATAAGCAGTACAATTCGACGGCGTTTGAATTGTCTAAAAAACTAAATGAGACGAAGGAATTGATGTTCCCGAAGGAGACAAACTGTTTGGGGAACAGGCAGCGGTTTTGGAACTCCAGTACAATGCGGTGAAAGACCAGCAGAAGATTTATGATGATTTCATTCACCAGTTTATGGACAAATGGGATGCTGAGCGTGAGATGGTAAGCGCAAAGCAAAATGCCGAAGCAGAAGGGGATTATTATAAGGAAATGGGTAAAATTCTTGCGGTGGCAATGCGCATGTTCCACGGGGATATCGTTCCCGGCTCGGACGAGAAAAAACTCATGGAATTCGACAGTGATTTGTATCAGATGGCGAAAAATGCACAGATGATGGCAAAGCTTAAAGAACGGAAAAAGTATGATTCGCTGTGGGACGATGAGGAGAAAAAAGAATTGGAAGACCCTATAGAAGCCGCGGATGCAAAAGAAACATCACTTGAAGCACCGGAGGTTGTAAGTGTGGATGAGGTAATCGCAAAAAGTACCGAAGGATGAGAAGTGGGCGGATTTTGGCTTTGTAAATCATCAAGAAAAGTTTGCGTTTCGTGGGCGCTTGCGCTCATTGAGTGCGTAGCGGTATGGGCACTGAAACTACCAGTGCCACATACCGACGTACTCAAAACCCACTCTCCACAAATCTTTTCTTGATGATTTACTGAAACTCCAAAAGCCTTCCAGTTACTGATTGGCAGAAATTAGTCATTTGATGCCTTTTTTTGATGTGGATAAGAGCCTTATGCAACCTTAACCTTTATAAAAAGCGAAAAGAGTTGTTTCGAAAGTATGTACCTCTTCACCTCCCCAAAAAACAAAAATCTCACCGCAGAAATATGCGAAGTGTTCGTTACTAGTCTTTTTAGTATTCCAGTAATTTATCAAGAAAAGATTTGTGGAGAGTGGGTACAAACACGTGGGTATCTGGCATGCGTAGTTGGCATGCCGATACCCCTACGCGTTTGTTTAGCGAGAGCACCCACGAAACACAAACTTTTCTTGATAAATTACGGAACCTAAAAAACCAGCAACGAACACTTCCCACAAACTACCGTTGAAAAACGCCCCCCAATATGGTATCATCACAATAGAATATCAGGGAAGGAAGTACTGCCATGTATACAGTGTCTTTAGAAAAATTTATCCAGAAAATGAAAGTTAAAAATCTTACACCGGATGTTGATATTTCGGCGATTGAAATTACGCAGTCAGATGTTAACCGTCCGGCGTTGCAGCTTGCGGGATTCTTTGACTATTTCGATCATCACCGAATCCAGATTATCGGTCAGGTAGAACATACGTATATGGAAAAGCAGGGAATTGAGGAAAGTCTTAAGCAGATGAAACGAATTCTCTCTTACAAAGTTCCGGGCATTGTTTTTTGCCGTGATTTGCCGGTGCCGGAAGAGTTTTTGCGGTTGGCGAATGAATTTCAAATCCCGATTTTGCAGTCGCACGCTGACACTTCTGCATTTTCCGCTGAGGTTACGAGATGGCTGAAAGTAGAACTGGCACCTAGAATCAGTATTCATGGCGTGCTTGTTGACATTTACGGCGAGGGCGTACTGATTACCGGTGAGAGCGGTATCGGTAAAAGTGAGGTTGCCTTGGAATTGATTCACAGAGGACACCGATTGGTTTCAGATGATGTGGTAGAAATCAAAAAAGTAAGTGATGAGACGCTGATTGGTTCAGCTCCGGATATAACAAGACATTTCATTGAACTGCGAGGCATTGGAATTATTGATGCCAAGACACTCTTTGGTGTAGAAAGTGTAAAAAACACACAGTCGATTGACCTTGTCATTCAGCTGGAGGAGTGGAACAAAGAGCAGGAATATGACCGCATGGGATTGGAAGAGCAGTACATTGAATACCTTGGAAATAAAGTAGTCTGTCATTCGATTCCGATTCGACCGGGACGAAATGTAGCCATTATCTGCGAGTCGGCGGCGGTTAATTACCGACAGAAGAAGATGGGATATAATGCAGCGAGAGAATTGTACAACCGTGTGACGAGTAATAATTTTGGTAAGGCATAGAAAGGACGGATGATATGGCACAGTATTATGTTGGGGTTGATGTGGGAGGAACGACCGTAAAGATGGGAATGTTCTCAGATACCGGAGAACTTTTGGATAAATGGGAAATTCCGACGAGACGAAAAAATAATGGAAAGTATATTCTGTCAGATATTGTAGATAGTATTGAAGAAAAAAGAGAAACCTTTGAGGGGAATATCAAAGGAATCGGTGTTGGTATTCCGGGACCGGTTACTGCTGACGGAACAGTATTAAAATGTGCCAATCTGGGATGGGATGTATTCTCGGTTTCCAACAAACTGGCAAGCTTAACCGGCGTTGGCAATGTAAAAGTTGGAAACGATGCGAATGTAGCTGCGCTTGGTGAGATGTGGAAAGGCGGCGGCAGAGGCTATGACAGTATTGTCATGGTGACACTTGGTACCGGCGTTGGCGGCGGTGTCATTTTACAGGGAAAAATTTTGACCGGCTGTAAAGGTGCCGGTGGAGAAATCGGTCATATGAAAGTTAATATGGATGAAACTCGTGTCTGCGGATGCGGAAACAAAGGCTGTTTGGAACAGTATGCGTCAGCAACCGGAATTGTGAATATGGCAAAAGAAAATGTACCGGAAGGTTCTTACTTAGCAGATAAAAAAGTTACGGCAAAAGCTGTTTTTGATGGTGCCAAAGAGGGTGATACTTACTGTATGAAAGTGGTTGAGAAGTTTGGCAGATATTTAGGTGTTGCATTAAGTAATGTTGCTCATGTGGTAGATCCGGAAGCCTTTGTTATTGGCGGCGGGGTATCAGCAGCAGGACAGATTCTTTTAGATGTAGTAGAAAAATATTATAATGAAAATTCCATGTTTGCCTTGAAAAACAAGAGTTTCCACTTGGCAGAACTTGGCAATGATGCCGGCATTTATGGTGCTGTGCGAATGGTGCTTTTTAAATAGAAGGAGAGAAAAATGATTCGACTGGAACAGGAACCGCTGCGGACTCATACGACATTTCGGATTGGCGGACCGGCAGCGTACTATTTCATACCGGAGCGAGAAGAAGAAATTATTGAGGCACTGGATTTTGCAAAAGAAAAAGGACTTCCTTACTATGTGATTGGAAAGGGAAGTAATATGCTCTTTTCCGATGACGGTTTTGATGGTGTTATCATTGAAATTGGAAAGGGATTGGAAAAAATAGAAATCTCAGATGATGGTGTTGTGACGGCACAGGCTGGTGTTTCGTTAGCTTATATGGCATCTCGATTGGCTTCAAAAGGGTTAAAGGGTTTTGCCTTTGCCGGAGGAATTCCGGGAACATTAGGCGGAGGTGTTGCGATGAATGCCGGTGCCTATGGTGGAGAAATCAAAGATTGCATTGTGAGTGCAAAAGTATTGACAAAAGAGGGTGAGCGCGTTGTCCTTAAGAAAGAAGACTTGCAGCTTTCCTATCGAAACAGTGTGATTCTTCAAAAAGGCTATTTGGTTTTAGAGGCAACATTTTCTTTTGAAAAGGGAAATCCGGCAGAAATTCAGGAAGAAATCAAAGAGTTAAATAAAAGACGCCGCGAAAAACAGCCGTTAGAGTACCCGAGTGCAGGCAGCACATTTAAACGTCCGGAGGGATATTTTGCCGGAAAACTGATTGAAGATGCAGGACTTAGGGGATACCGTGTGGGTGACGCGCAGGTTTCCGAAAAGCATTGCGGCTTTGTGGTAAACCGCGGTGAGGCGACTGCCAAAGATGTGGCGCAGTTAATAAGTGATGTGCAGAATCGTGTGATGGATGAATTTGGCGTTAAGTTAGAGCCGGAAGTCCGCATGATTGGTTTTGAATAATAAGAAAAGGGGGAACTTTGCATGAGATTTGTCATAGTAACCGGGATGAGTGGCTCCGGAAAGAGTTCCGTAATGAAAATATTAGAAGATGATGGATATTTCTGTGTGGATAATCTGCCGTTGTCTTTACTGCCTACGTTGATTCAATTGACGGAGGATTCCAGCGAGGAAATTGAGCGGGTGGCACTTGGCATTGACATCCGTGGCGGATATCGTTCGTTAAAAGAAGCCGCTCATGTACTGGATGATTTAAAAAGCAGAGGTTATACGCTGGAAATTTTATTTTTGGAAGCGTCAACGTCAGTTCTTGTAAAGCGCTATAAAGAGACAAGAAGAATGCATCCGCTGGCACAGGGCGGCCGCATGGATAAAGCAATTGAAGATGAGAGAGCACTTCTTTCCGAACTGAAAAAAAGGGCGGACTACATCATTGATACAACGACACTTTTGATACGTGAATTGAAACAGGAGATTGACCGCATTTTTGTGGAGCATGAGGATTTTTGCAACTTTTATCTCACATTTGTTTCTTTTGGATTTAAGTATGGAATTCCTTCGGATGCCGATTTGGTTTTTGACGTGAGATTTTTACCGAACCCTTTTTATGTGGATGAATTAAAACCACTTACCGGAGATGACAAGCCGGTATACGATTATGTTATGAGTTCACCAAAGGCAGTTGAGTTTAGAAATAAAATGAAAGATATGCTTGATTTTCTGATTCCAAACTACATTGCGGAGGGAAAAACGCAGTTGGTGATTGCAATTGGCTGTACGGGCGGCAAGCATCGTTCCGTGACATTAACCAATGCGATGTATGAGGAGTATGCAAACACGGAATATGGCTGCAAGAAAGAGCATAGAGATATAGAGAAGGACCGGTTAAGATATATATGTCGTTCGCAGGAAAAGTAAAAGAAGAACTGCTTGGGCAAATGGGAAAAGCCAGACATTGCCAGTTAGCAGAACTGGCGGCGTTTTTTGCCGTGTGTGGGCAGATTTACATGAATGAAGAAGGTGAATGTCAGGTTAAGTTTGTGACAGAAAACTTGACAGTTGCGAAGAAATGCTATATGTTAGTTAAGAGAGTCTTTCATATTGTGCCGGATGTGTCCGTAAGCGGACATCATCAATATTCAATTTTTCTATTGGAAGATGAAGATGCAAGGGACTTTATGAAAGCAATTCGAGTGCAGGAATATTCGCCATTTTCGGTGGAGTGTATTGGACAAAAAGCCTGTTGCAACCGGGCTTTTTTAAGGGGAGTCTTTTTGACAAGTGGTTCCGTTACCGACCCAAACAGTGGGTATCATTTGGAAATCGCAGCTGGAGATAGAGAACATGCTGCTCGGATTTTGGAGATTATGGGTATTTTTGGAATTGAGGCAAAAACGATAGAAAGAAAGCATAATTTTGTCGTATACATGAAAGAAGGAGCGGCGATTGTTGATTTTTTGAATGTTGTCGGTGCGCACAAGGCACTGATGGAATTTGAAAATGTTCGCATTTTGAAAGAAATGCGAAATTCCATTAACCGTCAGGTAAATTGTGAGACCGCAAACATTAAGAAGACGGTTTCGGCAGCAGCAAGACAGACGGAAGACATCCGTTATATTCATGATACGATAGGCTTTGGTAATTTATCTGAGAATTTGTCGCAGATTGCGAAATTACGTCTGGAGAATCCGGATGTTTCGCTGAAAGAATTGGGACAGATGTTAGAACCGCCAATTGGAAAATCCGGGGTGAACCACCGATTGCGCAAATTAAGTGAGATAGCACAAGGACTGCGATTACAAGGAGGAAAACATGATAAGGAAGAACATTGACGTTAGTTTAGGCGAGGATGGAGCAAGACCAATTGCTATGCTGGTTCAATTAGCAAGCCAGTATGTGAGTAACATTGAAATCCATCGTGATACTATGACAGTAAATGCAAAAAGTATTATGGGCATGATGACACTGGGACTCGTAAAGGGACAAAAGCTGGAGCTTCGTATTGACGGGGAAGACGAAGAGACTGCTATGAAAGGAATGGAGAATTACCTGACCGGAAATTAGCAGATAAGAAATAGTAATGGTTACAGGCTACTGTCCGAACCGGGATGTTACGGTTTGTATAGCGGCCTTTTTATTTTAGTGAATGGGGGATACCATGGAATTTACGCATTTGCATGTACATACGGAATATAGTTTGTTAGATGGCTCCAGTAAAATCAAGGAGCTTGTGAGTCGTGCCAAAGAATTGGGAATGGACAGTCTGGCAATTACCGACCATGGCGTGATGTATGGCGTGGTTGATTTTTACCGTGCGGCAAAAGCAGCAGGAATTAATCCGGTTTTGGGATGTGAAATTTATGTGGCACCCGGTTCACGCTTTGACAGGGAAGCAGGAAATGCAAAAGAAAGCCGTTATCATCACCTGGTGCTTTTAGCAGAGAATGATATAGGATATGCAAATCTTGTTAAAATTGTTTCTCGTGGTTTTACAGAAGGATTTTATTATAAACCGCGAGTGGATTATGATGTGTTAGAAAAATATCATGAGGGAATTATTGCGCTGAGTGCATGCCTCGCAGGTTCAATTCCAAGTTTTCTACGCCGTGGGCTGTATGAAGAGGCAAAGCAGGAAGCGTACCGGTTACAGGGGATTTTTGGTGAAAATAATTTCTTTTTAGAACTTCAGGATCATGGTATTCCGGATCAGAAGACGGTCAATCAGGGACTGCTTCGTCTGCATCAGGAGACAGGGATTGATTTGGTGGCGACGAACGACGTCCACTACATTTACGATTCGGATGCAGAAGCACACGATATTCTTTTATGCATTCAGACCGGAAAGAAAGTCAGTGATACCGACCGTATGCGCTACGAGGGCGG
>ERZ857965.3356-NODE-3356-length-12095-cov-2.719934_pt1 | contig 12095 bp, 13 predicted proteins | sample MGYA00519758_ERZ857965 | MGnify/ENA primary metagenome ERZ857965 (study PRJEB31778, sample SAMEA3449381) | human gut metagenome | biome: human gut; feature: human-associated habitat; material: faeces | place: United Kingdom | collected 2010/2012 ...
CCTTTACGCCTGCTTCAGAGGTGACAAAATAGCCTTTTTTATCCCTGAACAATCTAAGGTGCTGACCGCCCTGCGCTATTACCACCATGCCTTGGCTGAGATACAGACCGCTTTTGGCTTCCACAACGTTGTGACCGGTTTCAGTGCATAGCTGTTCGGCATATATCCTTGTATAGCCTGCAGGCATATGCAGGACTGCCACTACAGGAGGCAGGTCGTGGCGGAGGGCTTTAAGGATAGCTTTCAGGGCTTCCGTTGAGCCTGTTGAACCGCCTATGGCTATTATTCTGGAGGTATTTATGGCAGGTATATGCACAACAGAATTAACTCTTGCTTTTTCAAGGCGCTGTATGCTTTCGGCAAAGCGTTTCTGAAAACGCTCGTTATCAGACGGAGTGCCGTCAGGTTTATATACGACGTCTATGGCACCTGCCTGCATCATGGGATATTTATTGTTATGCTGAATGGTAAGATAGATTATGGGCACAGAATATCGTGGGGCAAGGCTTATGATGTAGTCGTCCATATTGTCTTGGCAATCGCCGTCGAGAAGAACATAGTCGGGAGAAAGGGCAGTGACGCTTTTTCTGCCGTTGCTAAGGCAGGCTGAGGCGAGCTTTGAGCTTTGGAAGCCTGCGTTTGTAAGGGATTTTCTGCAAAGCTGTGCAAAGGCTTTGTTTTCGGTTATCACAAGAAAGAGAGGCGTCATTTTTTATCCCCTCCCAGCTTGCGGTATATTGCAGGGGCAACTTTTACAAAAGGCATATACTTCGGCACTGATTCTGCGTGACCGATATAGAAATAGCCGCCCTCCTCCATTGCGTCATAGAATTTTCTGCATATCTCGGCTTTTGTATCGTCGTCAAAATATATCATGACGTTACGGCAGACGATAAGGTCGAATTTCTTTTTGAAAGTGAAATCATCCATAAGATTGTGGTAGCGAAACTCAACATTCTGCCTTATTGTATCGCTGACCTGCCAGAGATCCTTTGTGTTTGAATATGGGTGAAAATATTTTTTACGCCAATCTTCGGGGATATTCTTTATGGACATACTGGTATAAATGCCGTTTTTGGCAGAACGCAGTGCGTTAAGGGAGATATCCGTGGCAAGTATTTTCAAGTCCCAGAAACGGCGATCAAAGCCGAAATAATCGTCCATACACATGGCAAGATTATATGGCTCGTTGCCGAATGAGCAGCCTGCACTCCATATACGCATATCATGATCGAGGACGTTTTTTTCGGCATAGGGGAGAAATTTCGCCATGAAGTGTTGGAAATGGTCCGTTTCACGCATGAAATATGTATGGTTGGTAGTAAGGCGGTTTATAAGGTTGGCAGTTTCTCTGCCCGTTTCATCGCTGTAGACGGCGCTGAGATATTCTGAAAAGCTGTTGAAGCCGCAGTCCAATACATAGTTGCTCAGCCTGCTTTCAACGATAGACTTTTTCCTTGCAAGGTCAAGACCGTATTTTTCTTTTATGAATGCAGTAAGCTCGTCAAAGTCTGACTGAGAGATCTCAAGACGTGACAGCATTCCTCTTCCTCCTTGTTATTATGTTTTACCTGTTTGTTCTGACCAGAATATCAGGGTCAAGCAGGGATATGTTTTTGTTGTTTGCGTTTATAAAGCATTTTACAAGGCTGTTTTTTACGGGCGACACGGCGGTCTGCTGGGGGAGGATATCCTCAACGTCCAAGACCTTATCGCATATTATGCCAGCCTGATTTGAGCCGACTTCTATCACTATGGTACTGCTTCTGTTGTCATACTCCCCTTCGGGCAGTCCAAGACGCAGGCGGAGATCTATCACGGGAACGGCTTTTCCTCGCAGATTTATAACGCCTTTTATGAACTTTGGTGTTTTCGGGAGCCTTGTGACGGGGAGAAGCCCTATTATATCGGTGACATCTTTTACCTCAAAGGCGTAATATTTTTCATCAGAAACAAAGGAGAGTATTTTTCCGCCCTTCTGACAAAATTCGTTTATATCCTGTTCTGACATCTTTATTCACCCTTTCGGAAGTCATAATTGCCGAGAAATTCTTTCATATCCAGTATTATGGTTATACTGCCGTCACCGAGTACCGAACAGCCTGCCATGCCTGATTCTTTGAGGGGATATGCGTCAAGGAGAGGTGAGAACGGTTTTACTACCACCTGCTGGTCAACTGTTATCCTGTCTGCCATGAGGACGGCTTCCTTGCCGCCGTCTTTACAACAGAGCATTATGCCCTTTGTTACGTCCTTTTCGGCATTTGGTATATCAAAATGGTCGCTCATTCTGATAAGAGGCAGACATTTTTCACGGAGCATTATAAACTCGTTGCCCTCGGGGTCGGTGATAAAGCTTTCGGCTTTGCAGGAGAAAGCTTCGGAAACTGCGGAAACAGGCAGAGAGAAATTCTCGCCCCCTACGTCAACGCTTAAAACGTCAAGGATAGACAGAGAAAGTGGTATCCTTATAGTAAAGACAGAGCCTTCGCCAAACTTGGAGTCAACATAGAGCTTTCCGCCGACTTTCTCAAGGTTTTTCTTTACAACGTCCATTCCCACGCCTCTGCCTGAATATTCGGTTATTTTATCATTGGTGGAAAAGCCTGCCGCCACAACAAAATTGAATATCTCTTTGTCGGTATATTCATTCTCAGGCTTTGTGAGCATCCCGTTTTTCTTGGCTTTCGCCATAAGCTTTGCGGTATCCATTCCTGCACCGTTGTCACGGCAGGAGATAACCACTTCGTTGGAGTCATAGCCTGCGCTTAGAGTAACTGTGGCAGGCTCGGTCTTGCCTGCTTTTGCACGGACTTCGGGGTCTTCTATGCCGTGGTCAACTGCATTTCTTACAATGTGCATAAGGGGGTCATTGAGGATATCTACGATAGATTTATCCACTTCCGTTTCCTGCCCTTCAAACACAAGAGTAACGTTCTTTTTGAGCTTTTGGTTCATATCCCTGACAACACGGTTCATCTTCTGAAATGCTGTGGAAACAGGCACCATTCGTATGGACATTACAACGTCCTGAAGCTCGTCGGTAAGCTTTTTCAGCTCACGGGAGGATTTATTGAAGCGGTCAAGGTTTATCTCGGCTTTTTTCAGGTCGGGAGAGGAGATAACAGAACCTTCGGTTATAACGATCTCAGCCACAAGGTCAAGAAGTCTGTTGAGCTTATCGAGCTTGACGGATATCATGGACTGCTCATGCTTTTCGGCATGCTTTTTGGGGACTGCATTTGCAGGCTGAGCAGGCTTTGGGGCTGACTTTTCCGGAGCAGACTTTTGGGCAGGCTGAGGTTTTTTGGCTGCGTTAGCAGGTTGCTCAGGCTTTTTCACCTGCTCGGCTTTGTCAACGTTCACGGCGTTTTTCATAAGGTCAAGAACGCCATTCGGGTCATCGGTGATAAGCTTTATGTAAAGTCCCTTTTTGGATATCTCGTCCCCTGCATTGTCGGCGTCAAGATCCTCAGGGAAAGTTTTTATTACCTCGCACATTTTACCTAAAGCACGCAAAAGCACCAATGCACGCATATCAGGCATTGCACAGCTTTCGGAATATGTGACCTTATAGGTGAGAACGCCCTCTTTTTCATCATCAGGGAAAAGCCCCTCATAGGTGTTGGTATCGGCTGAGGAAGTATCGGAACTGTCTGTGGCAGGCTGACCTTTCATGGTGGCTGCAAAGGCGTGTATCTTATTTTCAAGCTCTGAAAAATCGGTGAGCGGTGCGTCGTCATAGAGTGAATCAAGCTCAGATTTAAGATTATCAGAGGCTGAGAAAAGAAGCTCATAGAGAGCAGGCTTGTCATATTTCACAGTAGGGTCTTCACGGATAATGTAGAAGAGATCCTCAACTGAGTGGGCAAGGGTAGACATATTGTGCATACTCATCATGGCGGCAGAGCCTTTAATAGTGTGCATGGTACGGAATATCTCGTTGATATCGTCGGAGGAGATAGAGTCTTCCTGCTCGGTGCGCATAAGGATCTCGTCCAACTTTTCCAGAAGGTCGCCTGTTTCAAAGACGAACATATCCGCCATATTTTCCATACCGCTTTCAAATTTCGGCAAAAAAGTCACTCCCTTTCGGTGCTGTTGAAGCATACGGATATAATCAATAATATTATAGCAAATTTTTTGATATTTTTCAAGCATTTTTGTGCATTTTAAGTAAAAGAAACGATCAAGTGAGGAGGGGAGGGTAAGTGAGGAGTGAGGAGTGAGGAATTGGCAAAGCTGCCCCCAAGCACCGAGCGAAGCGATAGATAAAGCGCACGCTCAAGCTCGGCACTGGAGGGCTTGTGGGGTCTAGGGGCAAAGCCCCTAGCGGAGTATGAGGCAGAGCCTCATTCGGCGATAGCCGACTAGGTGCAGATTGTAGTATTAAAAGCATATAGAAATAAGATATCAGACAAAAGAAATATCGGAGTAACACAATCTGCACCGCTATTCTATCCCAAAGCAAAACGTATATCCGCAAAGAGCGGAGCGATTTTGCGGCGGCAGAAACTTGCCCGAATACCTGTAGGGGAGCAGCGCAATTTCTGCTTTGCAGAAACACGACGTCCCGTTTCGAGGAGTTGCGGGGGGTTGAATTTGTACAAACCATGTAGGCGAATAAAGGCGGGCGAACGCTGTTCGCCCCTACCGCCATTTGTGGGTTTATCACAGGATCGAGCAGGCAAACAGGTGCGGGCTGTCGAGGGCGCCAGCCCCTACATGGTTTGTAAAGTGCGGCTAACACAAGTACAAATAAAAAAGGCGAAACGAAAACCGTTCCGCATTGGTATCATATCAAATTATTTTTCCACCGCATATCACCATGTCAGGTGATACCATTACATCAAGGGGGTCGCCGCTGAATAGGGTGAGGTCTGCGTCAAGCCCTGCCTTTACAGAGCCTACCCGGTCGGATATGCCTGCTATCTCTGCCGCTGTGCAGGTGATAGCTTCAATGCCCTTTTCATAGTCAAGACCGTTTTTTACTGCAATAGCCGCTGACAAGGGCAGATATTCTATCGGCACTTCTGCGTGGTCGGTGCAGATAGCTACCTTTATGCCGTGAGAAGAAAGTATGCCTGCGTTTGCTGGGGTAAGATTTGCCATTTCAGGCTTGCACCTGTCGCATATTACAGGACCTATCACACAGCTTGCTTCTTCCTCTGCAAGCTCGTCAGCTATGATATGACCGTCAGTGCAGTGTATAAGCACATAGTCAAGCTCAAATTCTTTCGCTATCCTTATGGCGGTGAAAATATCGTCCGCCCTGTGACAGTGAAAATGCGCTTTGACTTCGCCTCTGAGAACAGGGAGCAGAGCCTCCGACTTCATGTCAAACTCAGGCATATCCTCCTCGCTTCCCATTGCACGCTCGATCGCTTCACCGTATTTCTGCGCCTTTATAAGTGCTTCTCTTATTATGCCTGCCACTGCCATTCGGGTGTAGGGGGCGTCCTCTTTGTCAGAATAGGTGAGTTTAGGGTTTTCGCCCATTGAGAATTTCATTCCAACTGTGCCTACAAGCATTTTATCTATTCGCTTGCCATAGGTTTTTACTGCCGCAATACTGCCTGCGACAGGGTTTGCTGAGCCTGGGGATACAAGACAGCATGTTACGCCTGCTTTTCTTGCAAGCTCAAAGGAATAGTCGATCGGGTTTATGCCGTCAACAATGCGGATATGTGCTGTGCATGGTTCGGATTCCTCGTTGAAATCCTCGCCCTCCATGCCTACGCCGCTTGTGGATAGTCCAAGATGTGTGTGAATGTCGATAAAACCAGGGTAAACTGTTCTGCCGTTGCCGTTTATGTCTTCGGCTGTGACAGCTTCGGGAGAGCCACTTTCTACAGCGGAAATAATGCCGTCTGTTATCTCCACCCAGCCGTTTTCAATAACACGTCTGTCGCTGTCCATGGTCTTTATTTTAACGTTGTAAATTTTCATATGCAGTTTTCACCATTCTTATTTGCCTGTTGAGCCAAATCCGCCTGCGCCACGCTCTGTATCGGAAAGCTCTGTTACTTCCTCTACTTCGGGAGTGAAAACAGGGGTTATCACAAGCTGTGCGATCCTGTCGCCACTGTTTATGGTGTAGTCCTTGTCTGAACTGTTGTGGAGAGCGCAGATAATCTCACCTCTGTAGTCCCAATCAACAACGCCAACGCAGTTTGCAGGCAATGCCGAACTTTGATGCGAGTGAGCTTCTTGCATAGATAAGAAGAACGCAGTTTTTCTCACCCTGAACCTCGGCTGATATGCCTGTGTGTATTTTCTCGGTCTGACCTGCTTTTATGGTCACGGGTGCGTCTGTGCAGGCACAAAGGTCATAGCCTGCGCTAAATTCTGTTTGTCTTGCAGGGATAACTGCATTTTCCTTAAGCTTTTTTATAAGTAATCTCATTTTATAAAACTCCTCTGTAGTATAGGCCATTGGTGGCGTTTTCGGGCTTTGCGCCTCTTTCGCCACTGTAGGCTTTTATTATTTCGTTTATTCTGTGGGCATTCTCCTCATAGAAGTGAAGCTCCATATAGTCGGCATTGTCAAAATCCGTCAGCTTGTCTGCAAGATACAAAATATCGGAATTTAGTATCTCTGCGCAATCTCTGCCCTTTGGACATCTCACCGGAAACTCCCTGCCTGTGCGGTCAAAAAGCTTGCCCTTGCAGTTTTTACAGCCCATATCGTTTCTTATAGGACAGTTTGCTGTGAGCATAAGGGGAAGTCTGCCGTATGCCACAAAGCCTATCTCAATGGGCTTCTTTAGCTTTTCTATCTGCGACGCTTTAAGCTCAAAGGACACTGTGCAGTCTTTTGCACCAAGTTTTTTTACCTCGTCCAATGCGGCTGAGTTGCAGAGATTGAATGAATAGCCTGCATGAAGCTCAAAGCCAAGGTCATTCGCAATAAGGCAGTGACCGATATTCATGGCGAGCATTTTTGTTACGCCTGCTTCTTTTGCGGCTGAAAGCTTTTCACATAGGGCTTTCTCGTCGAATGTGAAGCGTGGCATTATTATCATAAGCTTGCTTTTGTCTGACACGATCTTTACCGCTTCTGACGCTATCTCTATTGGCACGCCCACAAGCTCTGCTTTGTCAAGGTCAACACCCTCAAGCTGAGAAAGCTTTGAGAGCATTATGCGGATCTTTTTGTGTTCATAGGCTTTTGGCAGGGTAGGAAGATCGGCAAGTGCTTTGTCGGTAAAATCGGCGGTATGGGTGAAAAAGTCTATACGCTTCTGGTCAAGCTTTTCTACCGCCTGCCGTCTTAGGTCATTAAGTGCGGAAGCTGGATAGGCAAGGTCTTTGCCTATGGCGGCTTCAAGTCCTCCGAACTCATATATGGTGTCACCAAGCTTTGAGAGCTGTTTTTTTACATAGTCGCTGTCGCAGGCCTTTTTCAAGGCTTTTTGTGGTATATCGCCGTAGACGGTCACGGTGTTTCCCTCGCTGTCACGGAGAGAAAGCTCCGCCGGAGAACTTTCCTGAAGCTTTATGGTGAAAAATGCTTTTGTGCGCTTTTCACATCTGCGGTAAAGCTCATGAAGCTCGGGAAGAATTTTGGCGGTGGCGGAAACGTCCTCTTTCTGCCTTGTGCCGAACATTTCTCTGCCTAATCTGCCATTGTAATAGCCGTCTGTAAAGCCCCCGCGGGAAAAGACCGCTTCAAGGGCTTTCAGGTCATAAGGCTTGTTTTCGAGAGAATTTTTACAGCAGTTCACTGCCGCCGCAACATATTCGGGGCGCTTCATTCTGCCCTCTATTTTAAGAGAGGAAACTCCGTCCTTTTCGAGCCTTTGGAGCTTATCAACATAGGACATATCTTTCAGAGAGAGGGCGTAACGCTCCTGCCCCTTTGTTATCTTATCCCCTTGTGCGGGAAGTCTGCACGCTTGTGCGCAAAGGCCGCGGTTTGCGCTTCGTGAGCCTATAAGAGCACTCATATAGCACTGACCTGACACGGACATACAAAGTGCGCCGTGCACAAAGACTTCTGTTTCGATGCCAAGGGCGGTGAGGTCTTTTATGGTATGCTCGGGAAGTTCTCTTGACAGGACGGCTCTTGAAAAACCGAGGTTTTTAGCCATTTTCACACCGCTTTCGCTGTGAATGGTCATTTGGGTGGAGGCGTGATATTCAAGGTCGGGGCAACATTCACGGCATATTTTCACAAGGGCCAGGTCTTGGGTGATAAGTCCGTCAACGCCAATTTCTGCGGCAAATTTGACGGCTTTTTTGCACTCTTCGAGCTGTTCGTCAAAGACAACAGTGTTTATCGCCTGATAGACCTTTACACCTCGCAGGTGACAGAGCCTTACGGCTTCTTTTAGCTGTTCATCTGTGAAATTGGCGGCATTTTGTCTGGCGGAGAATTTCTCTCCCCCGAGATAAACTGCGTCACAGCCGCTTCTAAGGGCGGCTTCGAGAGTTTCAAAAGAACCGCAGGGGGCAAGTATCTCAGCTTTGTGAGCCATTAATGGCTTCCTCCCTCGGGTCTGTAATTTACTGTGCCGACAAAATTGCCGTTGTTAGGCTGATTAGGGTGGACAGGTCTTTCAATAGCGTTCTTTATCTCCTGCGAAAGAAGCTCGTTTGCGTTTATAACTTCGTCCTCAGGCTCTCTTTTTACAACTGTGCGTGCTTCGAGCTGTTCTTCAAGGTCATGGACTTTTGCCTGAAGCTCTCTTATTTCTTTCTGAGCTTCGTCGGCCTGACTTCTTGCTCTGCCTGCGTCGTCAACATAGTCCTTTATCTGGGTGCGGATATTTTCGATATTCTGATTTGCCTTGCTAAGCTCGTCAAGACAATCAAGTGCTGTCAGCACTGCGGCGTCCTGAACGGAAAGGCTCGGGATAGCTTTCATCATGCCTTTTATCTTTGAATTTATCACCAACGCAAGTTTATTGGTATACTCCTGCGATTCTTCGGAAAGCAGATTGTATGTACGGTTATAAATATTTACTTTAAGCTTGTTTTTCATAGCTTTTGACCTCCCTTTATTTTCTTTGCTGTGAACTTGTATACTTAATTGTATTATACACTACTTTTTGAGAAAAATAAAGAGGGTAAAAAGAAGTTTTTTGTAAATACGCCCTTTGCGGTGGTTTTTGCTTGACATTTTTACAAATATGATATATAATTAATCATAGATTTTCTATAGGATTTATGAAAGGATCTGACGCTGATGAAAATATCCACAAAGGGAAGATATGCACTGAGGCTTATGCTTGACCTTGCTTTACATGAGCAGAGCGGATATGTGCCTATCAAAGCGATCGCTGAAAGACAAGACATCAGCGACAAGTATCTTGAACAGATAATATCCATTCTTGCAAGAGCGGGCTTTGTAAAGAGCGTTCGTGGTGCAGGGGGCGGATACAAGCTGGCAAAAACGCCTGCGGAATACACTGTGGGAATGATACTTCGGCTCACAGAGGGAAGTCTTGCTCCTGTGGCTTGTCTGGAGGGGGAAGAAAATACCTGCCCACGTCAGGAGAGCTGTGCAACGCTGATGGTATGGAAAAAGCTTTACGGTGCTATAAATGGTGTTGTTGACGGCATTACCTTGCAGGACCTTGTAAATCAGGAAAATGCAAGGATAGATGATTACGTTATCTAGGTATTAGGGCTTGTGATTTCTCGGTAACATTTAAGGGAAAAGAAGTATCGGGACGTCGGGGGCGCCGTCCCCTACAATTTGATGATTTATGTTTTGCAAAGTGGAGTGGTCTTGACTATGACCGCTCTTTTTTTATGCCTTTTTATCTTCTACCTATAGCACAAAAGAAAGCCTATATGACAGCTTGGTTTTGTGCATAATTGATTTTGTCATGTTATTGTAAAATTATTGTGGGATATGGTATTGCTTTGATGCACAAATGTGATGTTCGGATAGGACTTTTGGATTGTGCAAAAGATACAATCTGCGGTGGAAAAAGTGCGAAACTGAGGCATTTGCAAATCATAGTCTGGCGGTATAAAATAAGGATAGAAATTAAATTGGAGTGATAATAATGAGTACAACAGTTCAGGTAAAAAATTCAACAAAGCATATTCAGCTTATTTGTGTGACAGGTCTTTTTGCGGCAATGATATATGTTCTTACGGCATGGCTTCACATTCCTACGGGTGCAGGCTACACACACGCAGGTGACGGACTTATTTATCTTGCGGCTTCGATGCTTCCTACACCTTATGCAATGGCGGCAGGCGCTATCGGAGCAGGTCTTGCAGACGGACTTTCAGGATTTGTGGTATGGCTCCCTGGAACTATCGTTATAAAGGCTATAACTGCCCTTTGCTTTTCAAGAAAGACAGAGAAAATAATCTGCGTGAGAAATCTGCTTGGAATTATCCCTGCACTTGTTATATGCGTGGTATGCTACAGTCTTTATGAGGGAATTTTTATGGCAGGCGGTTTTTCAAAGAGCGCAATAATCTCGGCTTTCGGTCAGACTCCTGCTTACTGCATACAGGTGCTTGCAAGCTCGATACTTTATATAGTGCTTGGTCTTGGTTTTGACAAGGCTGGGCTTAAAAAGAAGTTTTCACATTTGTTTGGATAATTTATTGGCATAAAAGCGTGATAAGCAAAGTGGACGACATCAGGTCGTCCCTACGCATTTTGGCAAAAGAAAAAAGGCTCAAACAAGCGTGACGCCTCAATTTCCTACAAACGACGTAAATACGCTGTTTGTATGTAGGGGCGAACAGTGTTCGCCCGTTGATTTGACATTTTTGCAAAAGAAAAAGGGACGGAAATTTGATTTTCCGTCCCTTTAACGTTATTTTTATGGAGAATTAAGTTACAAGCTATATCTTTGAATAGCCGAAGCTGTTTACCAAAGCGTCGACCTTCTGTCCTGATTTGCACATTGGGCATTCTGATGATGTATATGTCATGTAATCATGAATATCCTTTTCTGTGAAAAGGGCATGGATAGCAGTGCCATTGTTCTCTTTGATAGCGGAGAATATGGAAGCTATTCCCACAAGATTGCCGTTATAGTATTTCAGGCAGTCCATTGCTCTGTTTATGCTCTTTCCAGTTGAAACGGAAGCGATAAGCAGAAGCACCTGTTTGCCCCATATCTTCTTCTGAGTGTTATCTCTGAATATCATCTGATTTACAGCGTTTAGCTCAGGTGTTACTACATTTACGTCTGCACCGCTGTTTATGCCGCTTTCGCCAAGGCTTTCCGCGAGAAAGGCACCGATGATCTCTGTGCCTTCAAGGCATATGATAGTGTCGATATGTGTTGAAACATAGGTGGCTGCCAATGCCTTTGCGGCTTCCTTTGCCATTTTATAACCAGTTTTAAGAGATGTTATATCTACATAATAATTGATATGCGAGTGGTTAGTTGCATAGTGACCCGGTATAACGCCTATCTGTATCTTGCTGTTGCCTGCTGCCTGTATAATTTGCATACGTTCTTCCAAAATAAAGACCTCCTTACAAGTAAAGTGTGAACAGTATGTTGCTATTCGTTATTATATCACATATGAACAAGATTTTCAATGCTATTTTTGATGAATTTTGCTATATATTTTTGTGACAATACACAATTAATAAACTGATAAATCAAAATTTACAGCGATTTATTTGTAATCCGTGAGGTGTTGTGTATATTGTTGTGTAAACTAATGTATGATTTGTACAAAATTCTGCTTGTAATTTTATTGGAAAATGTGTATAATTGAATGAGGAAAACTTTAAGCAGCTCTGTGATAAAGCTTTGCTGTTGATAAATGGCGTATCGGAGGAGGTCTTTTTATATGAGGACGAGAAAGCTTTTGTCGGGGCTTGGGGCGACTGTGATGTCGCTTATGATGATAATACCGTGGGCGGTGTATGCGGACAGCCCTCAGGTGGAGGACAGCTCCATTGTGACGGAAAGCTCTGCGGCGGAGGCTATGGCGGAGCAGGGGGTCATCAAGGCACAGAAAAACTCCACCCAGAACACTGAGACCGATTGGGTGCTTTTCGGCTGTATCGGTGGCGGTGCGGTGGTAGTGCTTATAATGATAGGGCTTATGGGTGCGCTCATAAGGCTGTGCTCAAAGAAATGATATTTTTTGAAAAGGAG
>ERZ857965.3365-NODE-3365-length-12080-cov-8.947775_pt1 | contig 12080 bp, 9 predicted proteins | sample MGYA00519758_ERZ857965 | MGnify/ENA primary metagenome ERZ857965 (study PRJEB31778, sample SAMEA3449381) | human gut metagenome | biome: human gut; feature: human-associated habitat; material: faeces | place: United Kingdom | collected 2010/2012 ...
CGCAGCCGAAGGCGGCGTACTGCCCATCCAGATGGGGCGCGTCCTTGTGCATGATGAAGAACTGGCTGCCGGCGGAGTCCATAGCCTGCGCACGGGCCATGCTCAGCACGCCCCGGGTGTGGCGCAGATCGTTGGCGACGCCGTTGGCGGCGAACTCGCCCTTGATGCAGTAGCCGGGACCGCCCATGCCGTTGCCGTCGGGGCAGCCGCCCTGGATCATAAAGCCGGGGATGACGCGGTGGAAGATCAGCCCGTCATAAAAGCCGGCGTTGGCCAGCGCGATGAAGTTGTACACGCTTTGGGGCGCGATGTCGGGATACAGCTCGCAGGTGATGACGCCGCCGTCCTGCATCTCGATGGTGACGATGGGGTTATTAGCCATAACAGTTTTCCTCTTTTCTGTTGTACTTCGTGTGTCAGCCGCGGTTCTTCTCCCGCATGGCGCGCTCCATCTCCCGCTTGGCGTCCCGCTTGGCCACGGCGTCCCGCTTGTCGTAGGTCTTTTTGCCCTTGCACAGGCCCACCTCCACCTTGACGCGGGAATTCTTGAAGTAGACCGACAGGGGCACCAGCGCGTAGCCGTCCTGCTTCTGCAGGTCGTGGAGCTTCCGTATCTCCCGCTTATGCATCAGCAGGCGCTTGGGGCGATCCGGGTCGCGGTTGAAGATGTTCCCCTGCTCGTAGGGGGAGATGTGCAGACTGTAGGCGTAGATCTCGCCGTCCCGCGCCACGCAGTAGGAGTCCTTCAGGTTCAGGGCGCCGGCACGGATGGACTTGACCTCCGTGCCGAACAGCTCCACACCGGCCTCAAAGCGATCCTCCACGAAATAGTCGTGGAACGCCTTGCGGTTCTGCGCGGCGATCTTGATGCCGGACTTTTCCATGGTGATCCCTCCTCTCCGGTGTACGTGTCCGATAGTATAGCACATTTTCCCGCAGGACGCAAGAGGGGACAGGGGCTGGTATTTTGCCGCCGGCTGTGGTATACTGCGAAAAAACCGCGAAAGGAGCACGCGATATGGATCTGACGGAAAAGACACTGGACAGCCGGGAGGTGTTCCGGGGCCGCATCATCCGTGTGCGGCAGGACACGGTGCGCCTGCCCAACGGGAAGGAGGGCACCCGCGAGGTGGTGGAGCATCCCGGCGGCGTGGCCGTTCTGGCCATCGACGACGAGGGCCGTGTGCTGCTGGTGCGTCAGTACCGCTACGCCTTCGGCCGTGTGCTGACGGAGATCCCGGCGGGCAAGCGGGAGCCGGGGGAGGAGCCGTTCCTCACAGCCCGGCGCGAGCTGCAGGAGGAGGTAGGCGCCACAGCCGGCAGGTGGACGGAGCTGGGCACCCTCATCGCCTCGCCGGGCTGCTACGGCGAGACGCTGTACCTCTACATGGCGGAGGAGCTGCACTTCGGGGCGACCCATCCGGACGAGGACGAGTTTCTGGAGCCGCTGCGCGTACCCTTTGACGAGGCGGTGCGTCAGTGCATGGACGGTACGCTGACGGACGCCAAGACCGTGGCCGCCATCCTGAAGGGCAAAATTCTCCGGGCGCAGTAACGAAAAGCCTTGTATTTCCGCCCGGAATACGGTACACTGTCAGCAGGCGGCCGCGCCGCCGGGGGAGGTTGAGAGATATGTCGATGAGTACGAAGAAGAACATCGCCATTGTGCTGCTGGTGCTGTCCATGCTGCTGTGGGTGCTGCGGAAGATCAACATTCTGTACATACCCGGGCTGAGCATGTTCCTGCTGGCGCTGAGCATGGTGCTGGTGGGCGTGATGATGTTCCAGCTGAAGGAGAAAAAGAAGCTGGCGGGCACGATGATCGTGGCCTTCGGCCTGTTCTGCATCGTGGCGGCCATCATGGAGATCCGGGGCTACATGGCCTGAAAAGTATACAGGCACGCAAAAGGGACGCACCGCGCAGGGCGTCCCTTTTCGCTGTTTCTGCGCCGCGGCAAGACGCATGGCCGGGGCATACGCGGTATCTCCGGTGAGATCACCGCAGGCAGTATTGCTCTCGTGATTTACCGCAAGGGTCGCCCTCCGGGGATTCCCCGGCTTCGGCCTCGTATGCATTCTCCGGGCGGTTTTCCGTGTGGGGCTGTGATTTTCGGCAGTAGGGCTGTCAAGTGTCTGTTTTGTCAAAGTTTGCGCAGGTTTTGTGTGCAAAGCGGAGAAAATTCGCACGGTGAGAATAAATTATCTTTTTTGGTTGAAAGCGCTGGCAGGATATGGTAGAGTACATAAGGAGTGTCAAAAAATTAACACTGCCTGACACATCCGTGGAGAGGACTGACGAATCGAGGAGGAAAAAGTATGAGACCCGAGCAGGAGAGGACGGCCGGGATCGTGCGGGCACATGGCTGCGACAGCGCGCAGCTCATTGCCATTTTGCAGGATATCCAGGCCGCGGAGAACTATCTCAGCGAGGCGAACATGACGCTGGTGGCGGACATGCTGTCCATCAGCGTTTCACGGGTGTACAGCGTGGCCACGTTCTATGAGAACTTCTCGCTGGAGCCCAAGGGGAAGCACATCATCAAGGTCTGTGACGGCACGGCCTGTCACGTCCGGAAATCCGGCCCCATCTACGACGCTATCCATGAGTATCTGAAGCTGGAGGGCAAGAAAAAGACATCCGCCGACGGCGTTTTCACGCTGGAAACGGTGGCGTGTCTGGGCGCCTGCGGTCTGGCCCCCGCCATGACCATCGACGGCGAGGTATATGCCAAGATGACGCCGGAGACGGCGCTGGCGGAGCTGGAGCGGCTCCGTGGAGAGGAGGCGGCACAATGAGCGTCCTGACAAGAGACGGCTTCCGCGTCATGCGCGAGACGGCGGAGGAGGCCCTGCGCCGCAGCGGCAATGCCGTAAATGTGCTGGTCTGCGCCGGTACCGGCTGCATCGCCGGCGGCTCCCTGAAGGTCTGCGAGACGCTGAAGGAGGAGTGCGCCCGCCGGGGCCTGCAGGTCTATGTGGGTCTGACGGAGCACAGCGGCGAGGAAAAGAGCCTGCACATCAAAATGAGCGGCTGCCACGGCTTCTGCGAGATGGGGCCGCTGGTGCATATCGAGCCGCTGGGCGTCATGTACATCCATGTCAAGCCGGAGGACTGCTGCGAGATCGTGGAGAAAACGGTGCTGCGCGGCGAGATCATCGAGCGCCTAACCTATCAGCGGGACGGTGTCTCCTACCCCCGGCAGGAGGACATCCCGTTCTACAAGAAGCAGCACCGGGTGGTGCTGGCGGGCTGCGGCACCAGCGACGCCGAGGATCTGGACGAGTACATCGCCAAGGGCGGCTACACCGCCTTTGAAAAAGCGCTGTTCACCATGACGCCGGAGGCTATCTGCAAGGAGATCTCCGACTCCGGCCTGCGGGGCCGGGGCGGCGGCGGCTTCCCCGCCGGACGCAAGTGGGAGAGCGTGCGGCGCAACGTGTCCGACGTGAAGTACGTGGTCTGCAACGGCGACGAGGGCGACCCCGGCGCGTTCATGGACCGCTCCATCATGGAGGGCAACCCTCACTCCATTCTGGAGGGTATGATGATCGCCGGTGTGGCCACCGGCGCTGCCGAGGGCTACATCTACGTCCGCGCCGAGTATCCGCTGGCGGTGAAGCGGCTCCAGACCGCCATTGAAAAGGCTACGGAGGTCGGTCTGCTGGGCGACGACATCATGGGCAGCGGCTTCTGCTTCCATATGCACATCAACCGGGGCGCCGGCGCCTTCGTCTGCGGCGAGGGCAGCGCTCTGACCGCCTCCATCGAGGGCAAGCGGGGTATGCCCCGCGTCAAGCCGCCCCGCACGGTGGATCAGGGTCTGTGGGGCAAGCCCACGGTGCTGAACAACGTGGAGACGTTTGCCAACGTGCCCGGCATCATCCGGCAGGGCGCCGGATGGTACAGGGGCATCGGCACCGACGCCAGCTCCGGCACCAAGACCTTCGCCCTCACCGGCAACGTGGTGAACACCGGCCTTGTGGAGGTCCCCATGGGCACCACCCTGCGGGAGGTCATCTTCGACATCGGCGGCGGCATCCCCGACGGCAAGAAATTCAAGGCGGTGCAGATCGGCGGCCCCTCCGGCGGCTGTCTCACCGAGGCGCATCTGGACGTACCCATGGACTTCGACTCCCTGAAGAAGCTGGGGGCCATCATCGGCTCCGGCGGTCTGGTGGTCATGGACGAGGACACCTGTATGGTGGAGGTGGCGCGGTTCTTCATGAACTTCACCCGCAACGAGAGCTGCGGCAAGTGCACCCCCTGCCGGGAGGGTACCAAGCGGATGCTGGAGACGCTGGAGCGCATCATCGCCAACGAGGGCAGCATGGAGGATCTGGAGCTGCTGGAGGCGCTGTCCGACACCATTACCGACACGGCGCTGTGCGGCCTTGGCCAGACGGCCTGCAAGCCGGTGATGAGCACGCTGAAGAATTTCCGGCAGGATTACCTGCGCCATGTGGTGGATAAGCACTGTCCCATCTGCAACGGCCGTAAGCGCCGTCTGGAGATCAAGGCCGACCTGTGCAAGGGCTGCGGCAAGTGCGCACGGAACTGCCCCATGGAGGCCATCAGCGGCCAGCCGCGTATGCCGTACACCATTGACAACGAGAAGTGCATCCACTGCGGCGCCTGCTGGGGCGCCTGCCCGTTCGGCGCCATCGACGCCATTGAGGAGGAGTGAGCCATGGCCAAGGGTATTATGATCGTGGACGGCCAGCGGGTGCCGTTCGACGGGGAGAAAAACGTGCTGGCGGTGATCCGCAAGGCCGGTATCGACATCCCCACCTTCTGCTACTATTCCGAGCTGTCTGTCCACGGCGCCTGCCGTATGTGCATGGTGGAGGACGTAAAGACCGGCAAGCTGGACGCCTCCTGCTCCATGGAGCCTCGGGACGGCATGGAGATCCGCACCAACACCGCCAAGCTGCTGAAGCACCGGCGGATGATCCTGGAGCTGCTGCTGGCGGCCCATGACTGCTCCTGCACCACCTGCAATAAGAGCGGCAACTGCCGCCTGCAGGAGCTGGCGCAGCGCTTCGGCGTGCGGCACATCCGCTTCCCCAACACCCGTCCCCAGTATGAAAAGGACCACACCAGCTATGCGGTGTTCCGCGATCCCAACAAGTGCATCCTCTGCGGTGACTGTGTCCGCGTGTGCGAGGAGCTGCAGGGACAGGGCATTCTGAACTTCGCCTTCCGGGGCAGCGAGCTGCAGGTCATGCCTGCCTTCGACCGGAAGCTGGAGGAGACGAAGTGCGTGGGCTGCGGCCAGTGCGCCGCCGTCTGCACCACCGGCGCTATCACCGTCAACGACCAGATCGGCACGGCGTGGCGCGCCCTCCACGACCCCCAGAAGCGGGTGGTGGTACAGATCGCTCCCGCTGTCCGGGTGGCGCTGGGCGAGGATTTCGGCATCCCCGCCGGTGTCAACATCATCGACAAGCTGGTCCCTGCCCTGAAGATCATGGGTGCGGACGAGGTATACGACACCAACTTCGGCGCGGACATGACCACCATCTCCGAGGCGGAGGAGTTCCTTCAGCGCCTCAAGGCGGGCGGCCCGTTTCCCATGTTCACCAGCTGCTGTCCTGCCTGGGTCAAGTATCTGGAGCTGAACGACCCCAAGTATCTGCGGAACATTTCCACCTGCAAGTCCCCCATGGAGATGTTTGCCGCCGTTATCCGCGACAAATACGCCGCCAAGGACGCTGCCGACGGCCGCACCACCTATCAGATCGCCATCATGCCCTGCACCGCCAAGAAGATGGAGGCGGCGCGGCCTGAGTTCTGCCACGACGGGCGGCCCGATGTGGATCTGGTGCTGACAACCCGGGAGCTGACCGATATGATCCGGGAGGCCGGTATCCAGCTCAACGAGATGGAGCTGGAATCCCCCGACCTGCCCTTCGGTCTCGGCTCCGGCGCGGCGGCCATCTACGGCGTTACCGGCGGTGTGGCGGAGGCGGTGGTGCGCTACTGCGTACCCGATAAGAGCAAAAATGCCCTCCGGGCCGTGTCCGTCACCGATTTGCGGGGCGACGGCGCTATCCGAGAGGTAAGCCTGACCATCGGCGGGCAGGAGCTGCACATCGCCATTGTCAACGGCCTCATCCACGCCAAGGAGCTGATCGCCGACATTGAGGCCGGCAAGCGGTTCTACCATCTGGTGGAGGTCATGACCTGCCAGGGCGGCTGCGTGGGCGGCGCGGGACAGCCCTACGGCCTTACCGCCGTGAAGCGCAAGCGCAAGCAGGGTCTGTACGACACGGACGCCTCCGCCTTGTTCAAGCGGGCGGAGAAGAACCCCATCGTCACCACCCTGCTGGACAAGTACGGCGAAGCGCGGTGCCACGAGCTGCTCCACGTCCACTACGGTGAATAGGCCACGAAAAAAACAAAACAGGCGGGAACGCTGTGCGTTCCCGCCTGTTTTGCGTGTTTACAGGACTTGACGGGTTTGGTATAATAGATTGTTGAAGTTTAGCAATGTATGAAAGGAATGCGGCCTATGGAACTGTCGGCAAAATTAGTCCGCTCACAACTGAATTTTTTCAAGCCCTTTGTGGCCAACTGCTCGCTGGAGGTGACCCGCAAGGGACAGGACAAGCTGGGCGAGCTGATGACCGCCCTCCACAAGCGGGAGGTGCTGGTGAAGGATCACCCCTTTGAGCGCTTTCAGGGCGCGTGGGTCATGCCCAAGGACCAGCGGCGCACCGGCGTCATCCTGTACCTCCACGGCGGCGGCTACACCTGCGGCAGTCTGGAGTACGCCAAGGGCTTTGCCGCCACGCTGGCGTCGGAGTGCGGCGTCAAGGTATTCTGCGCCGCCTACCGGCTGGCGCCGGAGAATCGCTTCCCCGCCGCGCTGGAGGATGCGCTGGAGGCCTACCGCTACCTGCTGAAGAAGGGCTACGCCCCCCGGCAGATCCTGCTGTGCGGTGAAAGCGCCGGCGGCGGACTGATCTATGCCCTGTGCCTGAAGCTGAAGGAGCTGGGCATGGACCTGCCCTGCGGCCTGATCGGCATCTCGCCGTGGACAGACCTCACCGGCTCCGGCGCGTCCTACGAGGCGCACAAGGACATCGACCCCTCCATGACCAAGGCCCTGCTGGAGTTTTACGCCAAGTGCTACACCGACGATCCCACCGACCCACTGTGCTCGCCGCTGTTCGGCGACCTGACGGGACTGCCGCCGTCTCTGCTGTTCGTGGGCGGCGACGAGGTGATGCTGGACGACGCCCGGCTGCTCCACGAGAAGCTGCTGCAGTGCGGCTGCCGCAGCCGCCTGCACATCGCGCCGGAGCGGTGGCACGCCTACGTCCTGTACTGTCTGGAGGAGAACATGGCCGAGGATTTTCAGGCCATCGACCACTTCCTGACACGCAACCTCTCCCCCGCCCGGAGCCTGCGGTGGATGCGGCTGGACAATGCCGCCAAGATATACCCCGCCGCCAAGCGCCGCAACTGGAACAACTTCTTCCGTCTGTCCGCCACGCTGACGGAGCCGGTGGACGCCGCCGTGCTGCGCAGCGCGCTGGACGTGACGGTGCGCCGCTTCCCCTCCATCGCCGTGCGGCTGCGCCGGGGCGTGTTCTGGTACTATCTGGAGGAGATACCCCAGACGCCCCCCATTCAGGAGGAAAAAAGCTGCCCGCTGGCCCATGCGCCCTTTCAGGAGGTGCGGCGCTGCGCCTTTCGGGTGCTGGTGTACCGCGAACGCATCGCCGTGGAGTTCTTCCATGCCCTGACCGACGGCACCGGCGGCCTTATCTTCCTCAAGACGCTGGTGGCGGAGTACCTGACCCAGCGGTACGGCATCGCCGTCCCCGCGGAGCGGGGCGTGCTGGGCCGTCTGGAGGAGCCTGACCCGGAGGAGCTGGAGGACAGCTTCCTCCGCTACGCCGGAGACGTGAAGGCCAGCCGCAAGGAGGCCACGGCCTACCACCTCAGCGGGACGCCGGAGCGGGACGGCTACAACAATCTCATCACCATGATGCTGTCCGCCGACGCGGTGCGCGCCTGCGCCAAGGGGCGGGGCATCTCCGTGACGGAGCTGCTGTGCGCCGCCATGATGCAGGCCATCCTCGACCTGCAGGCGGAGAAGGTCCGCGACCCGCGGCGGCGCAAGCCGGTAAAGGTGCTGCTGCCGGTGAACCTGCGGAACCTGTTCCCCAGCAAGACCCTGCGGAATTTCGCGTCCTACATCACGCCGGAGCTGGATCCCCGCATGGGTGAGTGCAGCTTTGAGGAGCTGTGCGACGAGGTACACCACCGGATGGGACTGGAGAACAACCGCCGCACCATGCGGGCCAAGTTCGCCGCCAATGTGGCCAGCGAGCGTTCGCCGGTGCTGCGGGTGATGCCGCTGTTCATCAAGAACATCGCCATGAAGGCGGTGTTTGACGCCGTGGGCGAATGCAAGTCCTGCCTGTGCCTGTCCAATCTGGGCAATGTACAGCTGCCGGAGGCCATGGCATCCTATGTCCGCCGCATGGACTTCATCATCGGCGTACAGGCCGCCGCCCCCCACGACTGCGGCGTGGTGACATGGAACGGCACCATGTATATCAACTGCATCCGCAGCATCCGGGAGCCGGAGCTGGAAATGCATTTCTACCGCGTGCTGCGGCAGCTGGGGCTCCACGTCAAGGTGGAGAGCAACCAGCGCTGACGCGGGAAAGGAGCGTAAGTATGTACTGTATCAAATGCGGCGTGGAGCTGGCCGACAGCGAAAAGGTCTGTCCCCTGTGCGGCACGCGGGTGTTCCACCCCGATCTGCCCTGCGGGCAGGGCGAGACGCCCTATCCCCCCGACCACCGTCCCCGGGCGGAGGAGGTGAGCCGCGTCGGCGTCCTGTTCGTGCTGACGGTGCTGTTTTTGCTGCCGGCGGTGGTGTCCGTGCTGTGCGACTGGCGGCTGAGCGGCGGCATCGTCTGGTCGGGCTATGTGGTGGGCGGTCTGCTGCTGCTGTATGTCACGGTGGTGCTGCCCCTGTGGTTCAAGCGGCCCAATCCGGTGATCTTCGTGCCGGTGGACTTCATCATGCTGGGGCTGTATCTTTTCTATATCAACTTCGCCACCCACGGCCACTGGTTCCTGACGTTCGCGCTGCCGGTGACGGGCACGGCCATGGCGCTGGTAACAGCCATGGTGGCGCTGCTGCGGTATGTGCCCGCCGGGGCGCTGTACGTCTGCGCCGGGGCGCTGCTGCTCAGCGGCGGCTTCGCCGTGCTGGTGGAGTGGCTGCTGAACGTGACATTCCAGCTTCACGACACGTTTTTGTGGTCGTTCTACCCGCTGGCGGTGTGTACGGTGCTGGGCGCCATGCTGCTGGTCATCGCCATCTGCAAGCCCCTGCGCCGCAGCCTGCACCGGAAATTCTTCCTGTAATATGTCATATAAAAGTACGGCATCCCCAACGGGATGCCGTACTCTTTTTGTTCTCAATAGTGGCCGCTGCGGCCGGAGCCGCCGCCGCCGGATTCGGCGCCGTCCTTATTGGACTTCCTGCGCCGCACCTCCGTGGTGTGGGTGTAAACGTCCGAACGCACCGTCAGGTCAAGGCCCTCGGCGGTGACGTACACATCCGCCTCCGCCCCCTGACGGACGGACTTCATCTTGGCCTTCAGCAGCAGGCAGGCCATCAGCGCCACGCCGCAGCCCACCGCCAGCGCCGGCAGGATCACCTTGCCCAGCGGCTTCGTCACCGGATGGCCGTCCGCCGCCTGCTGGAACATCTCCTCGCAGGTGGCCAGGTAGGCGTTGAACCCGCCGTACCAGTCATCGTCGCCGAAGTACCCTAAGAAGCTGTCCTCCAACACCGTCTGGGCGTAATTGCCCACCATGCTCTTGGCGTAGCCGTCCCGGACGTACAGCGCGTAGCTTCTGTCCCATGTGCTCATCAGCAGCAGGACGCCGCTGCGCTCTCCGCCGATGCCGAAGTCCTGCCCGTTGTAGATGGTGTACGCGGCTTCGTAAACGTCGCCGGCGTACTCCCCGTAGTCGCGGATGGTGACGATGTACACCGCGCAGTCGTACTGCCACGAGATGCGGTCGGCTTCCTCCTCCAGCGCCGCCCACTGGCTGTCGGTCAGCATGCCCTCCGTGTCGTAGATAAAGGTGTCGCCGGGCGTCTGCTCCGCCATGGCGGGCACGGTCAGCAGCAGCACCGCCAGCAGCGCCAGCAGGCAGGTGCAAATTCTCTTTTTCATCTGTCCGTCCCTCCTTACGCCAGCAGCATGATGGCTGCGGTGATGGCGGTCACAGGCGCGGCGATGGCGCCGAAGATGGCCCAGAACTTGCCCATATCCGTGGGCAGGTCGCCCACCAGCTTGCCGGTCTGTCCGTTCATAGCGAACAGGAAGTCCTTCCCGTTCCACTTGGTATGCAGCATCCACACCGGCAGCAGCGCGTAGTGTACCTTGCCGCGCCGCAGGCGGATGTCCTGCCGCAGGGGCGTGCAGGTGTCGTACTGCTCCGCCGTGCGGCGCAGGGCCATCTCCAGCGAGGCGGCGCACCGGCTGTCGGCACGGTCGCGGCTGTCGGCCACGCTGACATCATACCGGTCGGCCAGAAAGCCCGGCAGGTACGCGGTGGAAAACGGCTTCAGGTCATCGTAGTCATACGGCTCGATGGAGTCCATGTGGTCGTCCGGCATCTTGCTGGAGGCATCCACAGGGACTTTTTCAAAGGCGATGCTGCCGCCCCGGCGGACATCGTAGTGCTCCGTCTCCGTGACCTCGGTGTCCCCCGTCTCGTACTCGTGGATGATGCAGCCCTCGTAGTCTACGACACCCTCCGCCTGACCGTCGAACATCCAGAAAGGGACGTACACGCCCTGGAGCTTCTCGATGTGGTTGCCGTTGGTGAACGCCTTGGGCAGCAGGGGCTTGCCCTTGTAGTGGTTTTTCAGGGCGGCCACCGCGTCCTCCTTACTGAGCTTGAAGGGAATGACGAAGTCCGGCTTCAGGGTGCCGCTGAACTGCCCCGGCACCACCGTGGGGTTGCCGCAGTAAGGGCAGGAGGTAGCCGCCGTGCTTGCGTCACAGATCAGCTCCGCACCACAGCTTGGGCAGGTATACAGCACTGCCTCTTCATTCTCCTGGCTTTCTGCTTTTGTTTCTTTTACTGCTTTTGTTTCTTTTACTTCTTTTGCACCGTCATTCAGACTGGTTGCAAGTGTATCAGAACCATCTTCCAGTTTTGTGATACCATCGCCCAGTTCTTTGGAACCGTCATAAAGCTTGGAGGAACCATCCTGAATCTGTCCGGCTCCGTCTGCAAGCTGGTCAGCACCACTGTTAAGCTTACTGTTATTGGAAACCAGTTTCTGTGTTCCTGCATGAAGTGTCTGTGTACCGGATGCAAGCTGTTCGGCTCCATCTGCGAGTGTCTTTGCTCCATCTGCAAGCTGCTGTGTTCCACTTGTCAATGCTTTGTTATTGCCGGCAAGAGTAGCTACACCATCTGTATATGTTTTCAGTCCATTGCTGAGAGTTGTCACACCAGATGCAAGTGTCTTTCCACCGACACTCAGCTGGCTGATACCGGATGTCACACTGCTTCCGGCTGCTTTCAGACTTGCAGCTCCTATTGTCAGAGTTTCATCATTTGCTGTCAGAGTTTCAAAACCTGTGTTCAGTGCTTTTACACCGGCTGCTGCCTTCGGGGAATCTTTTGTTCCTGCTTCCAGTGTATCCAATGCAGAAGAAACGCTTCCTGTGCCTGCATTCACTTTCTGTGCACCTGCATAAAGCTGATTTACTGCTGCAGTTACCGTATTGATCGGATCAGAAGGTACTTCCGGAATCGAAGAAACTCCTGCTTCCATCTGTTTTGCTCCGGCACTCATCTGAGAAGCACCATTGCTCATATCAGAAGATTTTGTTTTTAATGTCTCTGCTCCACTGTTCAGTCCGGCTGCTGCCTGATTTAACTGTGACGCTGTATCATTTAATGATGCCTGTGCAGATGCCAGCTGGTCAGAAACTGCACTGACAACCGCCTGTGCCTGACTTGTATAGCTGTCTGCATTAATTCCATCAACACCAGCTACTCCCGCATCTGCCTGACCAAG
>ERZ857965.3367-NODE-3367-length-12077-cov-8.695309_pt1 | contig 12077 bp, 10 predicted proteins | sample MGYA00519758_ERZ857965 | MGnify/ENA primary metagenome ERZ857965 (study PRJEB31778, sample SAMEA3449381) | human gut metagenome | biome: human gut; feature: human-associated habitat; material: faeces | place: United Kingdom | collected 2010/2012 ...
TGCGGAAACGAAAAAGTGCCAACGCCCTTTGCGCTGTGAACACTGTTTGCAGGCAAGAAGTGTCTGTCTTATCATTTGCCTGAGACAGCGCTCGCATATATTCGACATGGACGATACCGGAGCCAGACCATGAAACAAAAGACGCAGGGACGAGAGCTATCAACACTCGTACCTGCATCTTTTGTCTTTAGTGAATCATGGTTCGGGTATTTCGTATCGCTTATATTATACAGTAAAATCAACGGTTTTGCACAGCAGCCGACTTTTTGGGTGATGAGCGGTGTTAAATATGGCAAGTGTCGGATGACCTTTATTTGCCCGATTCGCGCCTGCCATTCGTTTTTTTATGCGCTGTCTCCCCCGTTACGATCTTTCTCATCGGGGCAAGGCAGGGGACGTATGCTGTTGCGGGGAAGCTCTCTTTATGCTATACTGCATGCAGCAAGGATGCGTACGGTGATACGCGCGGAGAGAAAGCGAGGGCGTTACCCCCTTGAAAGGAAACACGAAACATCTGGCGGCTGTGATCTTTGTTTTTACGGTAATCGCCATAGCATATGCCTGCCGGATGCTGGCAAAATTCGACATCGGCGGCCCTGCCGTGAACCATATCCGGTCGGCGCTCTATCTGCTGCTTTTCGCCCTGTGGGGCTTTTCCCTTGACCGGCGCATCATCCAGAGGCAGGCGCTGCACTGCCTACGGCTGACGGCAGCGCTGATCCTGCTGTGGCTCATACTGCGGACGCTGAAATACAGCGTCGTCACCGGTCTGACAGCAGCGCGGTACGTGTGGTACCTTTACTACCTGCCGATGCTTTTTCTCCCGCTGCTGGGGGTGTACATCGCCCTGTCCATGGGAAAGCCGGAGGATTACCGTCTGAGCCGGAGATCCGGTATGCTGTTGATCGTCCCTGCGGTGCTGTTTTTGCTGGTGATCACCAATGACCTGCATCAGCAGGTATTCGCCTTCAAAAGCGGCGTTCCCGGGCTGCCGGTCTCCGGCACGTATTCCCACCGCCCGCTGTATTATGTCTGCCTTGGTTGGATCGTGGGCTGCATGGTCTTCTCCCTCGTGTGCCTGTTCCGAAAGAGCCGTATGCCGGGCGGCAGGGGGAAGCGGATCATACCGTTTGTGCTGGGCTGCGTGATGTTCCTGTACGGTCTTCTCTATCTGTCGGGCATTCCCGCCGTCCGGTGGTGGCTCGGCGACATGAACGTGATGTTCTGCCTGCTGTATGCCGCCATCTACGAAAGCTGCATCCGCTGCCGGATGATCCCGTCCAACACGGGATACATGGAGCTGTTTGAGGCCTCAACGCTGGCGACTTGATCGCAGATCGCAGCGGTCAGATCGTCCTGCGCTCCCGTGCCGCGGGCGAGGATATGATTTGCCCGCAGGATGGGCAGCGGATCATCCGGCCTGACGGCATGCGCATTTCCTCGGCGCCCATCAGCGGAGGCTACGCCGTCTGGCAGGACAATGTGCGCCCGCTGGCGGAGCTGCACGCCCGGCTGAATGAAAACAGGGCGGAAATGGAGCGCAACAGGAAGAAGCTGCGGGACGCCTATCTTGTGCAGAGAAGTCTGCATGAGCTGACCGAGAAGAACCGCATATACAACGAGCTGGAGGCAAAGCACGGCAGGCAGACAGCCCAGATGCGGCAAATGCTCGCCCGATGTGAAGGAGCCGACCCCGCCGAAAGGAGAAGCCTGCTGAAGAGGGTGCTGCTGCCGGGCACCTACATCAAGCGCAGCGCCAACCTGTACTTTCTCAGCAGCGAGTATCAGCGGCTGCCGCAGCAGGAGCTGCGGCTGACGGTGGACGAGGCCGTACGCGCCCTGACCGCCTGCGGTACGGAGTGCGGCGTGGTCTACCGCACAACAGGCCCCATGCGCGCCTCCGAGGTCGTATGCCTGTTTGAGCTTCTGGAAATCGTCGCAGAGGCCGCGATAGATGATCTGCGCTCGCTGTTTATCTCCGTTTCCGACAGCGCGATGGATCTGTCGGTGGAGTGCGCCGCCGATCTGTCGGCGATCGCCTCCCCGGAGGTAACGGTGCGGCAGGAGGACGGTCTGTGGCTCGTCCGCAGAAGGATAAGGGGGCGGGAGGATGCATAAGCTGAAGCGCTTCGGCTTCAACGCCGTCAAGGAGAGCTTTGACCGGCTCCCCACCGCCGTATGCTTTTTCGACCGGTCGGGCGGCATTGTGCTGTGCAACCGGCAGATGTATCGGCTGAGCCAGCATCTGCTCAACAGCGACCTGCAATACCTGGAGGAGCTTCAAGGGGCGCTGGTCTCCCCGCCGGAGGGCGTGACGCCCCTCGCCGGCATGGAGAGCACCTTCCGCTTTCCCGACGGGCTGGTGTGGAAATTTGAGAGGGCGGCCGTGACCGATCGGTACGGGGAAACGTATATACAGCTGACCGCCGCCAACGTCACGGAGCTGCACCGGGCGCTGGAGCAGCTGGCCGAGGACAACCGAAGGCTTGAGCAGGACGCGGAAGAGCTGCGCCGTCTCTCGGAAAACGTGGAGGCGGTGGCGCGGGAGAGAGAGCAGCTTGCCGCCAAATCCGCCATGCACGACAGCCTTGCCGCCTGCATTACCGTTACGAAGCAATATCTGGCCGGAGACCTTGGTGCCATCGACGCAGACGTTGTGCTGCGGGAGTGGAAGAAGAGCATCCTCTTTCGGGACGCGGGACTTTTGCCGGCAAGGGAGGCGCTGTTCGAAAGCGCAGCCAGCAGCGGCGTGACCATCAGGATGCGAGGCACGGAGCCGGCGGGCGGCGCGGCGGAGCTGAAGTCGTGCATGGCAGGATAGATGCCCAGAAGGAAGCGCCGACACCAACAGACGGCCGCAGCTGATCTCCTCCTATTTGTGTCGGATATATGGAGAACCTCCATTTCCCTTCCGGCGGAGCTTGCATTTTTGTCTCAAATCTTGTAAAATACAGGATGAAAACGGACTGCCCCCACACTTAGGACAGCTGCGCATGGCCTTATATACAAAAAACTCATCATGGCCGCGTTCCGGACAATGCCGGGGGAATTTCCGTTTGATAAGATCACGGCAGCAACGCCGGTCAAACGGGCAGGCATCAGCCCAACACATTCTGCTATCATTATCAGGGCATTTACGCTTTGCCGGATGCGCGGCAATGCTGCGAGGCCGATCAAGCATGAAAGGAGCAAGCTGCTATGTCGCAGGTAACAAAGCGGGCCTTGGAACAGTCGCTGAAGAATCTGCTGCTGAAAAAGCCGCTGACCAAAATTACCATCAACGACATTGCCGACGACTGCGGCATCAACCGCATGACCTTTTATTATCATTTCAAGGATATTTATGATCTTGTGGAATGGTCTTGCCTTGAAGACGCCAAAAAAGCACTGAATGAAAAAAAGACCTACGAGACGTGGCAGCAGGGATTTTTACAGATCTTCGAGGCAGTACAGGATAACAAGCCCTTTATTTTGAATGTTTACCGCTGCGTCCACGGAGAACAGGTTGAAAAATATCTGCAGCCGCTGGTAGACCAGCTTTTGCTGGATGTGATCAATGAAGAAGTTGGTGAGATGAAGGTCCGGGATGAGGACAAGCAATTTATCGCCCAGGTCTATTCGTACATTTTTATCGGCCTGATGCTGGACTGGATCAAGGACGACATGCGGGAGGATCCGCAGCAGATCGTGGACAGACTGGCCAGACTCATCAAGGGCTCTGTGTCGGCGGCGCTCTCCCGTTTCCAATTCTGATTTTATCATTTTTGCGAATCTGATTATAATTTTTACACTTTGCGGCTCCGTGATAAGACTTTTATCACGGAGTTTTTTCTGTTTATTGTAAGCCGGACAGGAAACGCTATAATAAAGCCATCGAAAACAGAAAAACAACTGGAGGTTTTGTTATGTATTACTCTGCTGGCACTTACGAATCCTTTGCCCATCCCGAAAAGCCCAAGGATGTGGACAAAAAATCGGCTTATATCATCGGCACCGGCCTCGCCGGCCTGACGGCGGCTTTCTATCTGGTCCGTGACGGACAGATGAAGGGCGAGCACATCCATGTATTTGAAAAGCTGGAGCTGGCAGGCGGCAGCTGCGACGGCCGCAAGGACATCACCAAGGGCTTCTTTATGCGGGGCGGCCGTGAGATGGACAACCATTTCGAGGTCATGTGGGATACCTTCCGCGATGTGCCCTCCATCGAGACGCCGGGCGTCTCTGTGCTGGACGAATATTATTGGCTCAACAAGCACGATCCCAACTACTCCCTGTGCCGCGCCAGTGTGAATCGCGGCGAGGATGCTCACACCGACAAGCAGTTCAAGCTGGACAAGGACTCCGCCATGGCGCTGTCCAAGCTGTTTATGACCCCAGAAAAGGATCTGGAGGACAAGAAGATCTCCGATGTGCTGCCGGAATCCTTCTGGAGCACCAACTTCTGGCTCTACTGGCAGACGATGTTTGCGTTCCAGCGCTGGTCCAGCGCGCTGGAAATGAAGCGGTATCTGTGCCGTTACGTCCACCACATCGACGGCTTGCCCGATTTCAGCGCCCTGCGCTTCACCAAGTACAACCAGTACGAGAGCATGATCCTGCCGCTGGTGAAATATCTGGAGTCCCACGGTGTGCGCATCGAGTACGGCATGGATGTCAAAAACGTCATCATCGAAACCGAGGGCGACAAGAGGGTTGCCCGGCAGATCGTGTACGTCAAGGACGGCAAGGAGCAGACCATTGACCTGATCGAGGACGATCTGGTGTTCATCACCAACGGCTGCTGCACAGACACCTCCTGCTATGGCGACCAGACCCATGCACCCGACCTGTCCGGCGTGAAGAACGGCTGCGGCGAGTCATGGGATATGTGGAAGGCCATTGCCGCGCAGGCGAAGCACGGCGAATACGGTGACCCGGATAAATTCTGCTCCGATGTGGATGCCACCAACTGGATGAGCGCCACGGTGGCTACCTCCAACGAGGAGATCATTCAGCACATCATGAATATCTGCAAGCGTGATCCCCGCTCCGGCAAGGTGACCACCGGCGGTATCGTCACCGTCAAGGACAGCACCGACAACTGGTATCTGTCCTGGACCATCAACCGTCAGCCCCAGTTCAAATCGCAGGATAAGAACATGGTGCTTGTATGGCTGTATTCGCTGAACACCGACAGGGACGGCAACTATGTGAAGAAGGCCATGCGGGACTGCACCGGCGAGGAGGTCTGCCGCGAGTGGCTGTACCACATCGGCGTACCGGTCGAGAGGATCGACGCGCTGGCTCACGATGCCTGCAATACCACCACCTGCTTCATGCCCTATATCAACGCCTTCTTCCAGCCCCGCAAGGAGTCCGACCGGCCCAAGGTCGTGCCCGACGGCGCCGTGAACTTCGCCTTCATCGGCCAGTTCGCCGAGACGCCCCGCGACACCATCTTCACCACCGAATATTCCATGCGTACCGGTATGGAGTCGGTCTACACCCTGCTGGATATCGACCGCGGTGTGCCGGAGGTGTGGGGCAGCAAGTACGATGTGCGGGAGCTGCTGCGTGCCTGCTACTATGCCATTGATAAGAAGCCCATCAGCGAGGCGCCTTTGTCCTTCAAGGAGAAGGAAATGCTTAAGATGGTTCTGAAGAAGGTCAAGGGCACGGATATTGAGATCCTGCTGAAGGAAAGCGGGCTTATCCAGTAAATATTCCCATTCAGCGGGCGGCTGCCGATGCACAGGAGGCGTCGGCAGCCGCTTTTAGCCGCAGGCCCGTTGGACGGGTCTGCGGCGTTTTATCCGTTTTCCGGTGACACCGGCATCACAGGGCGGCGCCCCTTTTCGGGACGAAAAGGCCTGTCATATCGGCGTGCTCCAGCTCCAGCAGCTTCACCTTGCGCCGGATGCCGCCGGCGTACCCGGTCAGGCTGCCGTTTGTGCCGACCACGCGGTGGCAGGGGATCATGAGGGAAATGGGGTTGCGGCCCACTGCGCCGCCCACGGCCTGCGCGGACATCTTTTCCACCCCCCGCTGCCGTGCCATCCGGGCGGCGATCTCCCCATAGGTCATGGTCTGGCCGTAGGAGATGGTACGCATGATATCGCAGACGGCCTTCCGGAACGGGGTGGCATCATAGCGAAGCGGCGGCAGAAAGTCCGGCTGGCGGCCGGAGAAGTAGATATCCAGCCACTCTTTCGCCTCCCGCAGGAGGGGCCGCTCCTGCTCCTGTGTCCCGGCGGGCAGGGTGCTGCCGCAGTACTTCTGCCCGTTGAACCACAGGCCGATGAGGGCGTCCTCATCGCAGGCGAGGATGATGTCTCCCAGCGGGGACGCATACCGGGATGTATAGGTCATGGCGGCACCTCAGTCCACGAAGATGTCGGAGACGGCGTACAGCGCGGCCCTTCCGCTCATGCGGATGCGCCCGCCCTCCCGGGTACAGTACAGCGCACCGCCGCGGGGGCTGGCCTGATAGGCCACCGGCGTGCCGCAGCCCGGCGTATTGGTGCGCGGTCTGCGGCTATTGTAGCACGGCGCACAGCGGAACGCAAACCATTTTGACACAGAAAACGGAGGGCTGTATGGCCCTCCGTTTTTCCGCATATCTCAGCCGTTGCCGCCCCAGTTTTCGGCCAGCCAGTTCTCGCCCCACACGGCGGCGGGGTCGTAGCGCTCCTGGCTCCAGACCGGCGCAAACAGCTTGCCGTCCTCGTCGCAGGCTTGCCCGTCCCCGTTGAGCGTATAGCCCGCGGGCACGGCGAAATAATTCACGCCGTCATAGTACCAGATGCGTCCGTCCGACTCTTCGCAGGCGGCATTGTCCAGATCGGCATACGCCGCCGCGTCGCCGTTCCGGTAGAACACGCCGGTGCTGCGGCTGTCCAGATCGCGGGGTTCGCCGTTGTCCGGGAACAGCACAAGCGCGTTTCCGTCCAGACTGACGCAGGGATGAAGCACCTCGGCGCCGCCCATGAACACCCCGCGCCCATCGGCCCAGTCGTACAGTGCGCTGCTGCTCATGGTGTCGTTGATGTCACACTCGATGACCCGCATCCGCTGGGTGTCAAAGGCCAGCGTATAGCCCAGCGCGTTCTGCCACACGCCGTCCAGCACACTGATGTCCGGCGCCGTCATCTCGCCCTGTGCGGGCTGGAAGTACAGGCCGTTGAGCTGGCCCCACTGGCCGCCCTCCTCGCCGTTGAGGTGGAAGGGCCGGAAGCCGCTGCCCTCCTGAATGAGGTAGTAGTCGTTTTCACCGGACAGATCGCCGAATTCCAGCACCAGATCGCCGTCCTTGTCATGGTACAGGCTGCCCGTCCCCACCCGGCCGTACCAGGTGCGGTAGGTGTAGCTGCCGTTGGGCAGATCCAGCAGCAGCTGGCCGCCGTCATCGCCCTGCCATGTGGAGACATCCGCCTCAAAATCCTCGTCGGACAGGATACTCCCCCCGGAAAAGGAGCTGTTCGAGCCGCCTCCGTCGTCGGGTACGTCGCCGCCGTCATCCGCCGGGGCGCCGCTGCCGCAGGCGCTCAGGCACAGCGCCAGCACCAGTGCCAGCAGCAGCGCCGTGTACTTTCTCCAGCTTTTCATCGTTCTCTCCCTCTCACCGCTCACTGGCCACGCTGGTAGCAGTCGTACTCGCCGCCCCAGTACAGCACGTCCTCGTCCACCGCCTGCATGTCGTAGGTGACGCCGTCAAAGTCCGTGGAATCGGCGTAGTACACGCCGGCCTCCTCGCCCTCCCGGAGGGTCCCGCCGTCCACTCTGGCAGGGTCGCCGTCGCCGCCGGGACGCTCGTACAGCTCCCAGCTGCCGTCCGCCGCAATGCTCAGGATACTCTCGGCGGCGGGGTCGCCGTCCAGATACCAGTCGCCCGCCAGTGCGGTATAGTCGCCGCCGGAAGGCACGTCGCCGTCCGCGCCGCCGTCATCCGGTGCGCCGCCGTTATCGCCGCAGGCCATCAGGCTCAGCGCCAGTGTCAGCGCCAGCAGCAGCGCCGCCGGTTTGCTTATGGTCTTCATATCCGTTCTCCTTTCTCGTGCCGGTACGTTCCGTATAACGGTGCCTGCCGGATGCAGGAAGATCCACCGTACCGCTATTGTACGGTGGATCCGTCCGGATAACTATTAACCTTTGGTTAGTGACGCACCATATCCGCCAGACGCTTCCGCTTGGTGCGGGTGTCGCCCTCGATAAACAGCTTGGCATAGATGCGGTTGACGTACTGCTTGACGCTGCCCTCCGAGAGGTACAGCTTCTCCGCGATCTCCCGGTTGCTCATACGCGCCGCCGCCAGCAGCGCCACCTCCCGCTCCCGGCCGGTCAGCACGGCAAAGGCCTCCGGCTCCGCGCTCTGCTGCCGCAGGGTAAGGCAGCGCTCCTCGCAGGCCGCGCCCAGCCGCGCCGCCTGCCGGGCCGTGTCCGAGCCGTCCTCCGCCAGCAGCTCCCGCAAGTAGCGGTAGTTCTCCGCAAAGGGCACCACGAAGCCGTCTGTCCCGCCATCGGCCAGCGCCCGCGCCAGCAGCTCCCGGGCCTCCCGGACCTTGCCCAGCCGGGCGTAGGCCGCCGCCGTCTGGATGCGGACGTGCAGCGCCACCAGCGCATAGTGCAGGCCGGCGCATGTCTCCAGCAGCGCGGCACTGCGGCCAATGACCTTCGCGTAGGCCCCCTGCGCCAGCCAGACCTGATTTTCGATCATCTCCAGCATGGGCCGTCCCGGCGCCAGCAGGCTCAGGGACGACAGACGGTGCTCCCGGAATACCGGGGGTATCTCCTCCGTCCCGCCGGTCAACGCGCCGTAGTAGGCGGCGGTGGCGTCCAGAATGTTCAGCCACGAGACATTGTGCTGCCGCAGCAGCTCCTGACGCCGCCGGGCCATGGTGCAGCGGGGCGCGTCGCCGGTACACAGCGACAGCCGCCACGCCAGAAAATCGCAGCACAGGGCCATGTTCTCCTGCCCGTTGCCGCTGATTTGGGCGTAGGCGCGCTCCAGTTCGATCTGGGCATCCACGAACCGCCCCTGCAGGAATGCCGCCTCGGCCCGCATGATGCGCTCCGCGCCCTGCCCGTGACCATCGGTGATCTTATAGTAATGGGGCATGCACTCGTCCATCTCCGTCAGCTCCTTGTCCAGCTGCCCCGGCTGGCGGTGGAACATCATCAGCACCGACGGAGAGCCGAACGTCCAGCCTCCGTGGCGGCGGATGCTCACCGCCGGGCGGGACATCCGGGCACTGGCGCTGCGGTGCAGGCGGCTCATCTCCGTGATGTCGTTGTAGCACAGGAAGCTCATAATGAGGTCGCACTCGCCCAGCAGGTCGCCCTTCTCTGCCTCCGGCATGTCCGAATGCTCCTGAATGGATGCCAGCAGCAGCGCCTTCAGCGCCATCATCCGGGGGATGCGCCGCCAGTTGAACATGCTGCGCATCAGCACCAGCAGCGCCAGCGGGTGGGCCTTCAGCGCCTGCTCCGGGCAGCGGTCAAGGCTGGCCAGCACACGCTCCGGCTCCAGCGAGGCCAGCAGGATACCGGCGTCGCGCTCCACCGCCCGCAGCATACCGTCGTAGTCCGCCGCGTCCTGATACGCCGAAAGCGCGTGGAGATACCGCTCATGGGACTCGTACCACCGTCCGTAGCGGCGCAGGCAGGCCGTCTGCGTCTCCGGCGGCAGGGTGCGGAACGTGCGGCGGGCGCACTCCTTCATCATGTGGTGGAAGCGGTACGTCTCGCCGTCCGGCAGGCGCGTCACGAAGGCGTTTTGCTCCGTCAGCGCCGCCAGCTGGCGCGCCGCGTCCCCGTCTCCCGTGACGGCGCAGGCCATCTCCACGGTGAATTCGTCCGCAAGGCCCATCACCGCCAGAAACTCCCGGCGGCCGGGCGGCAGCGGCTCGATCATGGCGGCGGAGAACATGGTGTAGATGTCCGGGCTGCCGTCCGGCAGGGCGCCGCCCTCCGTCAGGGACTGCAGCCCCAGATACACGGCGGCGAACCAGCCCTCGCTGGTGTGCAGCAGGTGCTCCACCTGCTGATCCGTCAGCTCCGCGCCGCAGCGGTGGGCGTAGACCGACAGCTCCGTGTAGTTCAGGCACAGCTCCTCCCTGCCGATGCGGCAAACCCGTCCGCCCAGCCGGAGAATCTCCTCCGACGGCAGAAAGCGGTCGCGGCCCGCCACGATAAGGTGTACGTTCTCCGGCAGCCGTCCGGCCAGCGTACACAGAAAACCCGCCACCCGCCGGTCACTGAGCAGGTGAAAGTCGTCGATGAAGATGTAGCAGGGCCGCGCCCCGGCCAGCGCACGGCACAGGCCGTCCGCCAGCAGGCTGGCTCCGGCGTCGTCCGCCGGGCGGTCGTAGTCCCGCAGGGCCGGGAACCCCGCGTGGTCGAAGGCCTCCTGCACGCTGCGCCAGAAAATGGCCAGATTGTCGGAGTAGACGCTGATGCGGATCACCGCCGCGTCCTCCGTCTCGGTGCGCTGGGCCAGATACCAGTTCACCGCCGTGGTCTTGCCGTAGCCCATGGGGGCCACCACAGTGGTCAGCCGGCTGTGGGCGATGGGCCGCAGCTTCTCCTGCAGCCGCTCGGATATGTAGATGGTGTTCAGCCGTTTCTGTCTGGGCACGCTGCGTCCTCCCCTCGTATGGTCCGCCGTCAGCCGATGTCGTCCAGCGTCAGCACATGCGGATAGGCCCCCGCACCGGCAATGGAGCCGATGTACAGCACCGCATGGAGCCGTCCCGCCCTGTCAACGTAGGCAGGCACGTCCATGTTGATGTTCTCGTCGGACAGCGTCCACGCCCGGCGCTCCGCCAGTACATCGGCAAAATCGTCGCCCAGCTGCTCATAGCCGGTGTCGAACCGCTCCGCCGCCGTCCGGCGCACCGCGTCCAGAAACGCCGTCTCGTCCACGTGCAGGGCCGTCAGCAGGTCCGCCGTGGTGAGGCGCTGGCCGCTGGCTGTATCGTACAGGTACACGTCATAGCTGTTCATGTCGGCATCCCAGCCGCAGGAGATCACCAGCGACAGAATGTCGCCGTACTGGTACGTCTCCCACGCGATGTACAGGCAGGTCATACTGAAGCCGCCGGACATGCACTCCTGTATATCCCGGATGATGGGGGTATATTCCTCGTCGATGGCGCGGTTGATGTCCGCCGCGCCCTCCGTGTCCGCCAGCAGCTGGGGCACCCGGTAGGTGTAGCGGCCGGTATTGCCCACGCCGTCGGTATAGCTGAAGTCCTCGCTGTACAGCTCTCTGATCTGCGGGGCATCGTGGGACGCGCCGGGGGTGAAGTCGTACACGCTGCCCTTGCCGGCGATGATGCTCACCGCGCCGTCCATCAGGCTCAGGGCAGGCTGGTACACCGTCTCGCCGCCTTCGCCGGACACCGTGACCTCCATGTTGGGCATGATGTCGCTGACATTGCCCCGCAGGCACACCGGCGTGCCGTCCGCGCTCTCGTACAGCACCTCGCCCACGGGAGACGTCTCATTCAGCGGGTCATAGGCCCGCACCGTCAGGCAGGCGCTTTCGTCCGCCGGTACGATGCAGTACACCTCATTGCCGGGCTGAGACACCGTCTGCTCCGCCGTCAGCGCCGTCAGGAACGGGAACGTCTGCGTCCAGCCGCTGTCCGCCAGCCACGCCGCCATATCGCCGTCCGTATCCTTCATTACGCCCAGAAAGGCCACGCCCAGCTGGCTGCCGCTGTCCGCGATCTCCTGCCGCAGCAGCGTCAGCGGATCCTCCTCCGCCGGGCGGGGCGTCTGCCCGCAGGCGGCAAGGCCGCCCAGCAGCACCAGCGCCAGCAGCATCGTCAAAGCTCGTTTCATAAAGTTCCTCCCCTGCGGGACGCGCCCGCATCCACGACCCTGACGGGCCGGCCATTGGTTTCTTTCTATTTGATTATATACCAGCAGACCCGGAAAAAGCAATCCCCGTCCGGCGGCGGACAGGCTCTTAATAAAACCTTAATCCGCCGGTTTCTTGTTTCTTAAGGGCTTTTTCTCTACCATGGAGAACACAGAGAAAGAAAGTCTAATGGTATGAAGTCAAGAGGGTGATGACAGGAAAAATCGAGAATAAA
>ERZ857965.3370-NODE-3370-length-12055-cov-3.337333_pt1 | contig 12055 bp, 10 predicted proteins | sample MGYA00519758_ERZ857965 | MGnify/ENA primary metagenome ERZ857965 (study PRJEB31778, sample SAMEA3449381) | human gut metagenome | biome: human gut; feature: human-associated habitat; material: faeces | place: United Kingdom | collected 2010/2012 ...
ACTCGCAGTATAATCTCGAGGGATTTTACCTCGCCAATACTATCGACGGACTTGACTTTGACCCCGAGGAGCTTGCCGAGGCGGTCGAATGCGTGGAGCTTCAGGCCGTTGTCGATATAGCAAACAGCGTTGTCGGCGACGCGGTGTATTACCTGCGCGGAAACGGTGAGGAGGACAGCGATGAAGCATAAAAGATATGAAAAGATCGGCGAGGATCTGTACTTCGGCCAGCTGCGCAACGGTCTTAACGTAAACGTTGTAACAAAGCCCGGCTTCCGGCTGTCGTATGCCGTTTTTGCCACCAATTACGGCGGCGCGCACAGGCGCTTCTCCCTCGGCGGAAAGATGCACGACACGCCTGCCGGAGTTGCGCACTTTCTTGAGCACAAGATGTTTGACATGCCCGACGGCGACAATGCGCTGAGCGTGCTTTCCGCAAACGGCGCGCAGCCGAACGCCTTCACCTCAAGCGGCATGACCGCGTACTTTTTCGACTGCACCTCGGGCTTTGAGGAAAACCTGCGCATGCTGCTCAAGTTCGTTTCGACGCCCTACTTTACGCAGGAGACCGTCGATAAGGAGCAGGGCATAATCGGGCAGGAGATATGCATGGTCGAGGATAATCCCGGCTATGTCGTGTATAACCGCCTCATGCGCATGCTGTATGAGTTTAACCCCATCCGCGATCAGGTCGCCGGCAGCATCGAGAGCATTGCGGAGATAACCGCCGAAACGCTCTATAACTGCCACAAGGCGTTTTACGCACCGTCAAACATGACGCTGTGCGTTGCAGGCGACTGCGATCCCGAGGAAGTCTTCGCCATCGCAGACGAGCTTCTGCCGCGCGAAAAGGCCGAGATCCCAAAGGCCGACATGGGTCAGCCCGAGTCCGAAAAGCCCATAAAAAGCTACAACGAGGAGCAGATGGAGGTCTCCGCGCCCCAGTATCTTATCGGCGCAAAGGTCACTCCTGCACCGGACGGCGAGGCACTTTTGCGCCAGAAGATAGTCGCCCAGCTTGCTCTGCGCACGGTGTTCGGCACCTCTGCGAAGTTTTACAACCGGCTGTACTCCGAGGGCGTGCTCAACCGCGACTATGATTACGAGATCGACTACACCGCCGGAACGGCAACGATCATGCTCGGCGGCGAAAGCCCCGATCCGCAGCGCGTCCTGAGCGAGATAAATGTCGAGCTTGCCGAGGTGTTCGCAAACGGGCTTGACAAAGAGCTGTTCGAAGCGGCAAAGCGCGCCTCCTTCGGCTCGCGCCTGCGCGGACTTGAAGACTTCGACAGCTTGTGTCTCTCCCTTGCCGACGGTGTGTTCGGAAATTACTGCGCGCTCGATGCGTTTGAAGTGCTCGGGAGCGTTTCAAAAAATGAGTGCGAGGATTTCCTCAAGGCATTCATGACTCCCGACAGGCTCGCAATGAGCGTCATTTCCCCTGTAAAGGCGTGATATCCTATGACTTTTCTTACAGCAACCATGCTGCGTGATGCAGCGATAAGCTTCCCGATGCTTGGCGACTGGAGCATCGACCCACCGTACAGCTTTACGGTTTTCGGCTTTGAAATTTATTTTTACGGTGCGATAATCGCCCTCGGCTTTATCCTCGCCGCACTGTTCTGTGCAAAGCAGGCGGCAAAGTTCGGCCTTACCTCGGATGATCTTTTCGACTTCGTAATATGGCTGATCCCGACCTGCATAATCGGCGCAAGGCTGTATTACGTTCTGTTCAAGCTTGATTATTTTCTCGCCAACCCATCGGAGATCCTATCCTTGCGCGACGGTGGCCTCGCTATCTACGGAGGTATAATCGCAGGCGTTATAACCGGTGTTCTCGTGTGCAAAAAGAAGAAGATACCCGTTCTCGCGCTCGGCGATCTTACTGCGTTCGGTCTGCTCATCGGACAGGCCATAGGCCGCTGGGGCAACTTTATAAACCGCGAGGCCTTCGGCGTTGAAACGGATATCTTCTGCCGCATGGGACTTACCACACCCGACGGCGTTACGGTGTTCGTCCACCCGACGTTTCTTTACGAAAGCCTGTGGAACTTCACGGGGCTTATCATACTCTACATACTTCTGCGCCGCGGCGCGAGGAAATACGACGGGCAGTTTACATGGCTGTACGTTTTGTGGTACGGCCTCGGCAGGGCGTGGGTCGAGGGCCTGCGAACCGACAGTCTGTATATCGGCACAACGGATATCCGCGTATCGCAGCTGCTTGCGATCGTAAGCGCGCTGATCGCGGCCGTCATTCTTATAGTAAACGCAAGAAAAACACATTCACCCGACGAGCTTTTCGTAAACCGCAGCGAGCGGACGAAAAAGGCCGACGGGCAGGAAAGGAGCTAACATCATGGCAGATTACAAAAGCATACTCAAGGGCACGATCAACAGTGTGACCAAAAAGGCAAAGGATTATGTTGAAAGCGGCAGTCTCAAGGACGCCTATGACAAGGGCAGCACGGCCGCGCGCTGCTATGCCAACATTGCAAAGCTCACCCTTCAGATAAACGGCGAGCTTGAGGAGCAGAACAAGGTGTTCATCGAGATCGGCAGACTCTGCTACGACGAAAACCGCGACAACCCCGGCGAGAGCTATGCTCCGCTGTTTGACGAGCTCAAGGCGATGGACGATCGCATAGAGACGATGCGCGAGGAGCTTGAAGCCGCGAAGGCCGCTGTTGAGGCCGGAAAAAACGGCGGCGAATACGCCGAGTTTTACGACATTGAGGAGGACGGCGGCAATGAGTGAGGCACTCGGCAACCTTCTCGAGCGCAGAAGCATAAGAGCTTACAAGCCCGAGCAGATATCGGAGGATGAGCTTCAGAGCGTTCTGAAAGCCGGTCTGTTAGCCCCGTCTGCAATGAACAGACAGCCGACGGCTATGCTCGTCGTGCAGGATAAGGACACTATCGCGCTGCTTTCAAAGCTCAACGCCAAGGTCATGGGCAAGGACATCGATCCGTTTTACGGCGCTCCGACCGTGATCGTCGTTCTGGCCGACCGCAATGTTCCCACATATATCGAGGACGGCGCGCTCGTTCTTGGCAATCTCATGAACGCGGCAAATGCCATCGGGCTCGGCTCGTGCTGGGTCAACAGAGCGAAGGAAGTGTTCGAGATGCCCGAGGCGCGCGAGATACTGCGCAAGGCAGGCATCGGCGATGAGTACATCGGCATCGGTCACTGCATTCTCGGCTATGTCTGCGGCGATAAGCCGGCAGCCCACCCCACGCGCGACGGCCGCGTGTTCCGAATTTGATCTAAACGAAAAACGGTGCAGCTCCCGTTGGGAGCTGCACCGTTTTTCTATATATCATTTTGCTTTGGAGCGTGTTTTTGCCGCCAGGAAGACTATGAGAATAAACAGCGCGAGCATCGCAATTCCGATCCACTCGTGCGCCGCCTCGCCCACGAGGCTGTAGGCCAAAGCTCCCGCTACTCTTGCAGGTATTCTATCGCTTCGTCTACTGCCGCAATATCCGCCTGTACTTCCTCATTGGAGCGGGATAGCTGCTTAATGGCATATTGCAGCCGTTCTTCTTCGGCTTTGAGCGGTGCGGCCTTATCCGTTATTGCTGCTGCATTTTTCGGCGTCGATAGCAAGCACGAGCATGAGCGCGCACAGGGCGTTCTCGGGGCGCACAACGTCGATGGAATAGGTATCGGTCCAGTTGAAAAGCTCCTTTGTTATGACGGCGACCGTTTCGCCCGTTGGCGACACGACCGAGTAGTCCCAGCCCCAGAAATCGCCCTCGACCTGCCAACCGTTGAAGTCGATATCGAACTTGGGCTTAAAGAATGTAAATCGCTTTGTTATACAGCCGATGTATTCATCTGCACCTGTGAATATCTCGAACTTCGGCTCGAACAGCGTCAGCACCTTTTCGCGCACCGTGCCTACATGGCGGCCGCCTGCGTCCAAAACATGCAGCACATGCCCCCAGCCGAGCTTGCCCTCCACCGTGAACACGGCTCTTCCGCCCTCATCGTAAATATCATAGCTGTCAAACCACGAGAAAAAGCGCTGCTTGAAAAGTAGTTTCATAGCTTCTCCTTATTTTCGAACAGCCTGCCGGGTATCGGCAGGCTGAAATAATTATTTTGCTCTGGTGGACACTTCTTCGCCGAGCTTTGCGATGAAGTCTTCTACCTGCATGCTGCCCTCGTCGCCGCCGGCGCGTGTGCGCACGGAGACAGTGCCGTTTTCGGCTTCCTTATCGCCGACGATTATCATGTAGGGGATCTTCTGAGTCTGAGCCTCGCGGATCTTGTAGCCGATCTTTTCGTTGCGCAGGTCGGTCTCAACGCGGAAGCCGTGCTCGTCAAGGCGCTTTGCGATCTGCTTTGCATAATCGTCAACGCGATCGGTTATCGGCATGACCTTCACCTGGACGGGAGCCAGCCATGTCGGGAACGCGCCGGCAAAATGCTCGGTGATAACGCCGATGAAGCGCTCGATCGAGCCGAACACAACGCGGTGGATCATGACGGGACGATGCTTCTCGCCGTCGGCTCCGACATACTCAAGCTCGAATCTCTCGGGCAGCTGCATATCCAGTTGAATGGTGCCGCACTGCCACGTTCTTCCCAGGCTGTCCTCAAGATGGAAGTCGAGCTTCGGGCCGTAGAACGCACCGTCGCCCTCGTTGACGACATAGCTCTTGCCCATTTCGGTGATGGCTTCCTTGAGGGTGTTCTGCGCAAACTCCCAGTCCTTCTCGTCGCCCATGTGATCGTCGGGCATGGTGCTCAGCTCGATCTCGTAGGGCAGGCCGAAGAGCGAATACACCTCGTCAAAGAGCTTGACGACGTTCTTAATCTCGTCCTTCATCTGATCCCAGGTCATGAAGATGTGCGCATCGTCCTGGGTGAAGCATCTTACGCGGAACAGGCCGTGCAGAGCGCCGGACAGCTCATGGCGGTGGACAAGGCCAAGCTCGCCCACGCGCAGGGGCAGATCACGGTAGGAGTGCGGCTCGGATTTATATACGAGCATGCCGCCGGGGCAGTTCATGGGCTTTATCGCATAGTCCTCGCCGTCGATAACGGTGGTGTACATATTCTCTTTATAGTGGAACCAGTGGCCGGAGGTCTCCCAAAGCTGGCGATTGAGGATCATCGGGGTCGATACCTCAACATAGCCGTACTTCTTGTGGACCTCGCGCCAGTAGTCGATAAGCGTGTTTTTAAGAACCATGCCCTTGGGCAGGAAGAACGGGAAGCCGGGGCCTTCCTCGGTGAGCATGAACAGGCCAAGCTCCTTGCCGAGCTTGCGGTGGTCGCGCTTTTTGGCTTCCTCAATACGGGCAAGATATGCGTCAAGCTCGTCCTTTTTCATGAAGCAGGTGCCGTAAACGCGCTGGAGCATCTTGCGGTTGGAGTCGCCGCGCCAATATGCGCCGGTGCAGGAGGTGAGCTTTATTGCGTTGCCCTTGACTCTGCCGGTCGAATCGAGGTGAGGGCCTGCGCACAGGTCGGTAAAGTCGCCCTGCTTGTAGAAGGAAATGACCGCGTCCTCGGGCAGGTCGTTTATAAGCTCGACCTTGTACGGCTCTTCACGCTCTTCCATGAATTTTATTGCTTCCTTGCGCGGAAGCTCGAATCTTTCAAGCTTTATCTTTTCCTTGCAGATCTTGCGCATCTCGGCCTCGATCTTTTCGAGGATCTCGGGAGTTATGGCAAAGGGAGCGTCAAAGTCATAGTAAAAGCCGTTTTCGATAGCAGGGCCGATGGCCAGCTTGACCTCGGGATACAGGCGCTTTACCGCCTGGGCGAGGATATGGCTTGTTGTATGGCGATAGGTGTTTTTGAATTCGGGATTTTCAAAAGTGTACTTATTTTCTTCCATGATTTATACTCCTTTATCAAAATCAAAACGCCCCTGACGCAATGCGTCAAGGGCGTAATATTTTTTACGCGGTCCCACCTTGATAGAACTCATCATGCGCTTAACGGGCGCGGCGCGGAAGCACATTTCCTTGCTTCGGCTCGGGAGCGGTCTCCGACGTTTTGTCCGAAAAGGCTTGCAGCCGGCGGCCTTTCTCTCTGGACAGACAGCGCGTCATCGTTCTCCGTCATCGCTGATTGTTTGATTTTATCACCGTCTTTGAGCGCTGTCAACCTGCAAGCTCAAAGAATTTCGCCTCTTTTCCGCATTGCGCGGCGCTGGAAGGTCTTGACGATCTCAACGATGACCATGCCGAGCATGCCTATGCCCATTGCAATGACGTATTCGGCAAACGATACCGGCGTGAAGCCGAATGCTTCGGCCAGGAACGGCACCTCGCACACAAGCGTGGTTGCGGCAATGCTGCCCAAAGCCGCCCAGGTGAGAGCCTTGTTCTTAGTGCCCATGGTGAAGATGCAGCCGCGCAGCGAGCGCATATTGAAGCTGTGGCATATTTCGGCCATTGACATTGTTAAAAATGCCATCGTTGTGCCGTCGGCGCTGTCGGTTATCGTCCAGACTCCGGTTTCAATATAATGCCCGACGAAATACGCCGCCAGAACGAGCGCCGAGATGAGAACACCCTGATACGCTATGTCAAAACCCATGCCGCCTGCAAATATTCCGTCCTTCGCCGGACGCGGACGGCGGCGCATGATGTTGCCCTCGGCCTTTTCCATGCCGAGCGCCAGCGCCGGGAAGCAGTCGGTGACGAGGTTTATCCACAGAAGATGCACCGGCTTTAATATCGTAAAGCCCAGTATGGTAGCGACGAAAATGCTTATGACCTCGCTCATGTTCGAGCCGAGCAGGAACTGGATCGCCTTGCGGATGTTATCGTATATTCTGCGGCCTTCCTCAACGGCTCCGACGATTGTGGCAAAATTATCGTCAGCAAGCACCATATCGGCAACGTTTTTTGTGACGTCGGTGCCGGTTATGCCCATGCCGACGCCGATATCGGCGCTTTTTATAGACGGCGCGTCGTTTACGCCGTCGCCGGTCATGGCGGTGACGTAGCCTGCCTTGCGCCACGCCGAAACGATGCGCGTTTTATGCTCGGGCTGAACACGCGCATAGACGCTTATATTCTGAAATTCGCGCTCGAACTCCTCGTCGTTCATCTGCGAAAGCTGCGCGCCCGTTACGGCTCTGTCGCCCTCGCGCAGGATGCCAAGCTCCTTTGCTATGGCAACTGCCGTGTCAACATGGTCGCCGGTTATCATAATCGCGCGGATGCCGGCGGCCTTGCACTCGTCGATAGCATCCTTAACCTCCGGGCGCACGGGGTCGATCATGCCCGTAAGGCCCACAAAGCAGAGCTGCTGCTCAAGCGTCTCCGGCTCGCAGTCATCAGGCTGCGCACTCCATATGCGCAGAGCGCAGGCCAAAACTCGCAGAGCCTTGTCAGCCATTGCCTTGTTGCTGCGGAGTATCTCACGGCGGTAGTCCTCGGTCATGGGAACAGCTTCGCCGTTTTTGAGATAGTGCGTGCATTTTCCGATGATAACATCGGGCGCGCCCTTTGTGTACTGAACAACGCCGTTCGGGGCAAGGTGCAGGGTGCTCATCATTTTTCTGCCGGAGTCAAACGGCGCTTCGCCGCAGCGTGGCAATGATGCTTTAAGCGCGGTTTTATTAAGTCCCAGAGTGTTTGCCCATGCAACCAGCGCAGCCTCCGTAGGCTCGCCGGTCACGTTACCCTCATCGTCGATCTCGGCATCGCAGCACAGCGCCATTGCCTTGGCAAGCTCCTGCTCGTTTTCACCGAAGAAATCGACAACGGTCATCCTGTTCTGCGTCAGCGTGCCGGTTTTATCCGAGCAAATGACCTGCGCGCAGCCGAGAGTTTCGACCGCCGTCAGGCGGCGGATTATCGCATTGCGCTTTGACATGTTGGTAACGCCGATGGACAAAACCACCGTAACGACCGCAGCAAGCCCCTCGGGTATGGCAGCGACCGCGAGCGATACCGCTATCATGAAGGAGTTGAGAACGACCTCAAAGCTCATTCCGCCGGCGCGCAGAAGCTGCACGGCAAATATGACGACGCATATGCCGAGAACGAGCCAGGTGAGTATTTTGCTCAGCTGCGTGAGCTTAATCTGCAAGGGCGTCTGCCCGTCGGAAGCCTGCGCAAGAGCGTCTGCTATCTTGCCCATCTCGGTATCCATGCCGGTTGCGCAGACTATCATCGCGCCGCGGCCGTAAACAACGGTAGAGCCCATGTACGCCATATTGCGGCGGTCGCCGAGCGGAACGTCGCCCTCGCCGTCTACGAGATTTATGATGTCGATAAACTTGCTCACCGGCACCGACTCGCCCGTGAGCGCCGCCTCTTCTATCTTGAGGCTTGCGTTTTCGATTATTCTGCCGTCTGCCGGAACGGCGTCGCCGGCTTCAAGCAGCACAACGTCGCCGACCACAAGCTCCTCGCTGTGGATCGTGACTATCTTTCCGTCGCGCAGCACCTTTGACGTTGCCGCCGACATTTCCTGAAGAGCTTCAATGGCCTTTTCCGCCTTGTTTTCCTGATAAACGCCCAGAACGGCGTTAACGACGACGACAAACAGGATGATGATAACATCCGTGAAGCTCTCGCCCTGCGTCACTGCAAGCACTCCGCTTATCGCGGCCGCAGCCAGAAGAATGATTATCATCGGGTCTGCCAACTGCTTCAAAAGCTGTTTGAGTATCGAGTCTTTTTTTGCCGCAGCAAGCTTATTTTTGCCGTTTTCGGCAAGGCGTCGCTCCGCCTCGGCCTGACTCAGGCCGTTTTCGCCGCTGTCAAGCTGCCGTATCACGAGATCTTTTTCTTCGCAATAATATTTCACTTATGCATCCTCCCTGAGTATGTTTACGTTAACATTTACCTTGAGCACACGTCTTTTATCCGTAGATTCGACCGTTACCAGCATGCCGCTGCACTCGAAGCTTTCGCCGCTTGCCGGTATGCCGCCGAGTGTTTCCGTGACCCAGCCGCCGACCGTGTCGGCATTACTGTCGATGCTGCATCCAACGCTTTCACACATGTCTGAAAGCCGTGTGCTTCCATTTATATCATAGCTGCCGTCGGGGCGTTCCCTTATGTTCTCTATCACTTCATCGCTCTCGTCCCATATCTCTCCCACCAATTCTTCAAGAATATCCTCAAGCGTGATTATTCCGATAACTCCGCCGTAATCATCAACAACCACTGCCATATGCGCATGCTCGCGCTGCATATCGAGAAGAATGCGGTTTATGTGTGTGCTCGCGTGGACAAAGCGCGGTGGCATCAGGAAATCCTTCATTTCGCACCGTTCGCCCCTGCTTTGGGCGGTAAGATACGTCTTTGCGTAGAGTATTCCTACAATGTCGTCGATATTTTCGCCGTACACGGGAAAGCGAGAATAGCCGCTTTCGGCTATTTCATTGAGCAGTGTTGTTCGAGCATCGTCGCGTTTTAGGAAAGCTACTTGCGAACGATGCACCATAACATCTTCGGCAGTGGTATCGTTGAGTGAGAATACATTTTTTATAAGCTCTTTTTCGCCGCTTTCTATAGAGCCTGCTTCCTCACCCTCATCGAGCATCATTATTATCTCTTCCTCCGACACCTCCTCGGCATTATCCTTCGGGTCTATGCCGCACAGGCGCAGCACACCGTTAGTTGAAACGGTCAGCAGCCAAATTGCAGGGCGGAGCACCGTTGTCATTCCTATCATCAGTCCGCTTACAGCGCGTGCAATGCCCTCCGGGCGTTTCATTGCGATACGTTTTGGAACAAGCTCGCCGAGCACCAGCGTAAAGTAAGACAAAACAAGGGTTATTATGATGACCGATATCGTATCAAGTGCCGAGGGCGACACTCCGGATACGCCGCAATCGTTTATAAGCCAGTTTACGAGCTTATCGGAAAAGTTATCCGCCGCGAACGCCGAGCCAAGGAAGCCTGCAAGCGTTATGCATATCTGAATAGTTGACAGGAACCCCGTAGGTTCAGTCACCATTCTAAGCATTTTAGCCGCTTTCCTGTCTCCGCCCTCGGCCATGCGCCGCACTTTCGTCTCGTTGAGCGAAATAACGGCTATCTCGGTTGCGGCAAACAGTGCGTTGACCGCTATCAGCACAAGCTGAAGCAATAGTTGAGGCAATATTGAGTCCGATTCCATGTTTAAGTTCTCAAGTCCTTTCTATAAATAGTATAAAAAGACCTTTACGGCAATTATTCTTGCCGTAAAAGTCTTGCAAATACTGTATCGTACTCGGCACACCGAACCTGACGGTTGAGATGACGACGTGCCGAACGCCGCTTGGCGCACGCTACTCCCTTTTATTGAGTTATAGAATATCACAGCAATGCCGCCGCGTCAATATTACACACGAAATTTTACATTTTCTTAATCTAACTTGACAGACGGCAGATTCCACTTATAGATCGTCGCAAACAGGCGCAGCGCAAAAATCACGAGCATTCCGCAGCCGACTGACAAAAGCTGATTTATGTCGAGCACATGCATCACATAGTAAAGTCCGCCGCCGATAAGCGACGCGACCGCGTACACGCGCTTTCGGAGCACCTTGGGCATGGTGTTCGTCATAACGTCGCGCAGCATGCCGCCGCCGACGCCGGTGCACATGCCTACAAACAAAACGAGGATAACATTATCGCTCACCGGCATTGCGGCGTTCATGCCGGATACGGTGAAAACAGCAAGGCCTATCGCGTCAAAGACATTGTTCACTGCGTCAAGCTTGTCCAAATGCAGCTTGTATTTTTCGCTGCGCAGATAAGCGTCTATAAACACCGCAAGCGCCGCGACGACGGATATGAGCAGATACCAGTAACTAACAAACATCACCGGCGGTATTCTTCCTATGAGCACGTCACGGATAACGCCGCCGCCGAGCGCCGTTGTCACCGCGAGGAACAAAACTCCGAATATATCGGCCTTTTTTTCGATCGCGACCATTGCTCCCGACACTGCAAACGCCGCCGCACCGATGAGTTCGAGAACAAACATTACATCTTCCATCACACGTTGAATCTGAACAGCGTAACATCGCCGTCGTTCATAACATAATCCTTGCCCTCGGAGCGGACAAGGCCTTTTTCCTTGGCTGCCGCCATGCTTCCGCAGGCTTTGAGATCGTCAAATGCTACTATCTCGGCGCGGATAAATCCGCGTTCGAAATCGGTGTGTATCTTGCCGGCGGCCTGGGGCGCCTTTGTTCCGCGGCGTATCGTCCACGCTCTGCACTCGTCGCTGCCGCAGGTGAGGAAGGATATCAGGCCAAGCAGCGAATACGAGGTCTTTATCATGCGATCAAGTCCCGACTGGCTCATGCCCAGCTCTTCAAGGAACATTTCGCGCTCATCCGGCTCAAGGGCCGCGATCTCAGCTTCGAGCTTCGCGCAGATAGGCAGGACCTCCGCGCCCTCTTTGGTTGCTATATCGCAGAGCTGCTTGTAATAAACGTTGTTTTCATAATCGGCGATGCCGTCCTCATCCATGTTCGCGGCATAGATGACCGGCTTTATCGTAAGAAGGTCGCTCGTTGCGATAAGCTCCATATCGTCCGGATCACACTCATAGCTGCGCACACTCTTGCCCTCGTTCAGGTGCTCAAGAAGTCCATTGAACACCTCGGCCTCGTGCAGGTATTTCTTATCGCCCTTGGCGTTCTTGTTTGCCTTTTCTATCCTGCGCTCGACCATTTCCATGTCCGCCATGATGAGCTCAAGGTCAATGATATCAACGTCACGGGCAGGATCCGTGCCGCCCTCGACGTGGATGACATTTTCATCATCGAAGCATCTGACAACGTGAACGATAGCGTCTGTGTTGCGGATGTTGGACAGAAACTTGTTTCCCAGGCCCTCGCCCTTGGACGCGCCCTTGACAAGGCCGGCTATATCCACAAATTCTATGACCGCCGGAGTGTATTTCTTCGGCTCGTATATCGACGCAAGGAAGTCAAGGCGTTCGTCCGGCACGGTGACCATGCCGACGTTCGGCTCGATCGTGCAGAACGGATAGTTCGCGCTCTCCGCCCCGGCGTTCGTAATTGCATTAAACAGTGTGGATTTGCCGACATTCGGCAGCCCGACG
>ERZ857965.3371-NODE-3371-length-12052-cov-2.125198_pt1 | contig 12052 bp, 10 predicted proteins | sample MGYA00519758_ERZ857965 | MGnify/ENA primary metagenome ERZ857965 (study PRJEB31778, sample SAMEA3449381) | human gut metagenome | biome: human gut; feature: human-associated habitat; material: faeces | place: United Kingdom | collected 2010/2012 ...
TACTTTGTCATATAACTGGTATAGTTGATATGTAAAAAGTGTATCCATGAATAACCATGTGGGCTATAAAATATGTTACAATTAAAGATAGTATAAATCCTGTAGGGAACATTCCCTCACCAGTGTAATAGATAGAAATTAGGAGGACCTAATGGCAGACGAAGTAAAAGTACAAGATGCAATGCAATCTGATTTTAGTGTTGTAGTAAACGACATTGCAGAGGAATTATTAACGCGCCTAAATATGGATGAGGATGGCTCTGTTATCGATATGTTCCAAACAGGTTCTTTTGATCCTTGGCAATTATTCGTGTTCTTTGGCGCTTTAGAAAAAGCTCTAGTTGATTTTAGAACTGATAAACGCAAGAAAACAGTTATTGTTCACGCCCAACCTGAGGCTCTTATTGGCATTGGTCGCGTGGTAACACCTGTATCTACTATGCTCGAACACGTTCTAATGTCTCGATTGAACGACATGAGCGAAGGTCGTCTAGAAACTGGCATGCTTACTGTATCTGCTGAAAGCATCGATTACGAAGGTGTCAATCTTAAAGGTCGTCACGTAGTTATCGTATGTGACCTTGTGGACGAAGATTCTGATTACCTTAAAGAATGCATTAAACTATGTAAAGAATTGAAAGCGAGCCACGTTGTGGCAGTGCCTCTCATGTTGTGGAATCCTGAGTTGATCGACAACTTGACAGAGGAAACTATCAAGGCGGAATTATCCCATGAAAATCGTCCTCTCTCCTAGTAAGACAAAAACGATTACTACTGTTGGCAATGATGGGGCAGTACATACTGCAGTCCTAGACGGTCAATTTCAACCGCATATCACACAAAAGATTGTAAAACATGTGCAATCTCTCGATGTGGCGGCCCTTAGTAAGGCTTTAAAATTAAAGGATGATAAGGCACAGGCGCTCTTTGATTTCTATCAAGATTTTGAGGCCCATCCTGTTGGGCTTGCTTGTGAAAGCTACGATGGTATTGCTTTCAAATATTTGGATTGGGGCAACCTATCTAATGAGGCTAAGGCCTTTGGTGAAAGCCATCTTGTTGTGATGTCTGCTTTGTACGGCGTTGTAGAGCCTACAATGGGCGTGCGCGATTATCGACTCGATATGGTCGATAAGGTAGGCATTAATTTATACGATACGTGGCGTGAAACGGTGGATGCATACTTTCACAAGGAAGATTGGATCCTAAATCTAGCGTCTAAAGAATACGCGAAAATGGTGAACCATCCAAAGGTGGTAACCGTTGAGTTTTGGGAATTGCGAGGCGACACGTTTAAACAGATGAGTACGTCCTCCAAAATGAGTCGTGGCATGATGGCTCATGCATGTTTGACGGAGCAAGTGAAACATGTACGGGATTTGCCGCGCGAAATCAATGGATTTACCTGTGTTACAGATATCGAATCCATTACCATACCAAGCGAATCGATGACGGTTCGTTATGAAAGGAAGTGATTGTTTGCAAGTGCAAGACATTCTCGCAAAAGACCTCGTTGGCGATGAATGGCTAACAGAGGATGAGCTAAGATTTCTCATGTCTGTAACTGACGAAGAACAGTTGCAGTTAATATATAAAAAGGCTTATGAAGTAAAGGCGAAATATGTAAAGCCTGTAGCGTATTATCGTGGCCTCATCGAGTTCTCGAACCGATGCATTAAAAACTGTAATTACTGCGGCATCCGTCGTGAAAATGACAAGACGGAACGCTTTGATATGAACCGTGAAGATATCATCAAAATGGCGCAGTGGGCCTATGACCATGAATATGGTTCTATTACGCTCCAATCTGGTGAACGCTGTGATGATGCCTTTGTGGATTATGTGGTAGATTTAATTCGCGACATTAAAGCCATTGGCGATGGATCCCTTGGCATTACGATGTGCGTAGGGGAACAAAGCGAAGAGGCGTACCGCCGCATGCGTGAAGCCGGCGCTAGTCGGTATTTATTGCGCATTGAAACAACAAATAAAGAGCTATATCATAAAATTCATCCTCAAGATGAACTACACTCCTTTGAAACGCGCGTAGAATGCTTACGTCGTTTGCGCCGCGTGGGCTTCCAAGTTGGCACAGGCGTTATGATTGGTCTACCTGGGCAAACAGAAGAAGATCTTGTGAATGATATCTTGTTCTATCGCGATATGGATATCGATATGATTGGCATGGGTCCGTATGTGGTACATCACGATACGCCGCTAGGCCAAGAGGCATTGGCGATGGGCATCGATGACGAAGCAGGTAAATTGCGCCGCATTCAATTGGGCCTAAAAATGATTGCGTTGACACGGTTATTCTTGAAAGACGTAAATATTGCAGCCACAACAGCATTACAAGCGCTTGATAAATTAGGCCGAGAAAAAGGCCTTGCTGCGGGTGCTAATATTTTGATGCCTATTATTACCATTCCGGAACACCGTGCAAAATATTTGCTGTACGATAACAAACCTTGCGTAGATGATAATGCAGACAAATGTAAAGACTGCTTAACGCGTCGCGTAATGTCCATCGGTGATACCGTAGGCTGGAAACAAAATGGAGACTCTAAGCACTACGGTAAACGTACGGGAGAGTTTTAGAGAGTTTTAGTTTGTATATGAGGTTGTATTATGGAGACAAAATGGTATTCTGATTTTTGGCGGTTGTTTGCAAGTCCTTTTAAAGGAGGTATTGATCAAGTGGTGCAATCGGGCACTTTGCAAAAAGGTTTCTGGGGAACTGTATTCTTATGGGCTATTCCATATATTATATTGGCTTTATTTGGGACTATGTTAATTCCATTTCTCCCTCATAATGAATTTACTGGTTTAACCTATTTAATCGGTATCGGTGCAAGTTTTATATTTGTTTTTGCATGGCTTATCAGTATCGGTTGGTCCTTTGTAATGGTTGCTATCGGTTCTTATGTATATAACTGGGTCATCACTAAGATGGGTGGTACAGACAATGTACAAGCCATTATGAAAGTTAGCTGGTATCTACAAGGGTATGAAGTACTATTATTTAGTATTGGTTATATGATAGTCTTGATGGGGCTATTAGATCTTGTATTCGATAGTAGTGCTATTGCTGGTTTCGTATATTTTGTAGGAACCGTGGCATTAATTATTATTTCTATCTGGGTATCCTTAGAACTTATGGCTAGACAAGTCATGATTACTAAAATGAAAGTTTTCATTGCTTGTATCATTACGTCTATCATTTTTGCGATTATCTGGGCAATCTTCATGGCACTTCTTGGTGGCTGTGCCTCTTTAGTGGGTAGATAATACTGATATATAAATTAATATTAATAAAGAGTCCTCTTTTTTTGATAAATTTTTCGGAAAAAGAGGACTTTTCTATTTGGGTGTCGAAATGTATTAGCAAAAGCCGTAATTTGCCATTAAGGAGGCGATTCCGATGAAAGAGTACAGTAGTGATAAAATTAGAAACGTTGCTGTTGTTTCCCACGATGGTGCAGGTAAAACAGCTCTTGTTGAATCCTTGTTGTTAACCTCTGGTGCGGTTGATTTCGTAGGTAAAGGCCAAGACAATAAACATATTATGGACTTTGAACCTGAAGAAATTAAACGTAACGTAACAATCCAATTGGGCATGGCTCCATGTGAATGGCATGACCATAAGGTTAACTTCATAGACACTCCAGGCTATAACGAATTCCATGGCGAAGTTCGTGCCGCTTTGCGTGCGTGCGATGGTATGTTGATGGTACTATCCGCCACATCTGGTGTAGAAACTGACACAGTTCGCGCTTGGGATTATGCAGTGGAATTACAAATGCCACGCATGGCATTTATCAATAAAATGGATGTGGATGGTGCCGATTTCTTCGGTACTATTGAAAGAATGCGGGAATTATTTGGCAAAGGCATTATGCCATTGCAGATTCCTATCGGTGAAGGCGCCAACTTTGAAGGCGTCGTAGACGTAGCAAAAATGACTGCGTTTACTTATAAGGACGGCCAACCAACTGAAATCGCTGTACCAGCTCACCTTATCGAAAAGGCTCAAGAAATTCGGGAAATGACCGTAGAAGCCGCGGCTGAAGGTAGCGATGAATTGTTGGAAAAATATTTAGAAGGCGAAGAGTTATCTTTAGAGGAAATTCGCCAAGGCTTGCGTGAAGGGATGATTAGTGGCCGTGTGTGCCCAATCATGTGTGGCAGTGCCACATCTCGTATTGGCCTAGATCAAGTATTGGATCGTATGATTCGTTACATGCCGGATGCAACTAAAAAAGTGATGACCGCAACTGATGCGGAAACCGGCGAACAATGTGTAGTACATGTAGATAAACCTTTAACTGCATTTGTATTTAAAACATTGTTAGACCCATTCGCAGGCAAACAAAGCTTTGTACGTATCTTCTCTGGTGAACTGAAAGAAGGCGATCGCCTTTATGATGTAAACCAAGGTGTAGAAGAAAAATGGGGCAAGATGGTTACCCTTATCGGGAAGCAACAAATCCCTGTATCTGCCGCTAAAGCTGGCGATATCGTAGTGATACCGAAATTGGCTAATGCTAAGACTGGCGATACATTAACTGCTCCTGACTTTAAAGTGACATACGATGCTATTCGTTTCCCTCAACCTCTATATACAGTGGCTATGGAGCCAGTGAAAAAAGGTGAGGAGGAAAAATTAGCTGGTGCTGTTCTAAAAGTAGCAGAAGAAGATCCTACTTGCGTAGTAGTGAAAAATGCTGAGGCCCGTCAACTACAAATCGATTGTATGGGCGAGGTTCATCTCGAGCATATCCTCAACAAAATGGATCGTAAATATGGCGTACAAGCTAAACTTGTGACTCCATATATTCCATACCGCGAAACAATTAAAGGCTCCGCTGAAACCGAGTCTAAATATAAGAAACAAAGTGGCGGTCATGGTCAATATGGTCACGTTAAGATTCAAGTGGACCCATTATTCGATGGAAGCGAATTTGCATTCGTAGACAAAATCTTTGGTGGTGCTGTACCTAAACAATACATACCAGCAGTGGAAAAGGGTGCCAAAGAAACCCTAGATAAAGGCTTAATTGCGGGATATCCTATGATTGGCGTGCAAGTGACACTCTTGGATGGATCTTACCATAGCGTAGACTCCTCAGAGTTAGCATTTAAAGTAGCTACGTCACAGGCGATCAAGGATGTGATTCCTAAGGCGAAACCAGTCCTATTAGAACCAATCTATGAAGTTAACGTGTTTGCACCAGATGCTTTCATGGGCGACATCATGGGTGATTTGAATAGCCGTCGAGGTCGTGTATTAGGCATGGAACAAAGTGAAAGAACAGGTATTTCTGTTGTTAAAGCACAAGTACCATTGGCTGAAATGTCCGATTATGTGACTGCATTGCGCTCCATTACCCAAGGACAAGGTGTATTTAATCGTCAGTTCTATACCTATGAAGAGGTTCCACATAAGCAAGCGGAAGAAATTATCGCTGCTCATAAAACCCAAGAATGAGGTAATGGCCACATGCTGTATCTAATACAGTTTGAATCTTCACAACTGAATAGACAATTGCATAATGTAACAATTTAATACTGTAACAATTTCATAGAGTAATAATTGACGAAAGTCATAAATTTGAATAGTATTTTACTGAGGCCCTCCATATATGTAGCGTATGGAGGGCTTTTACATAAGAGAATAGCTAGTTCTTTATGTATATATGTGCTAACATAAAAGGTAATATAATTGGTTTATTGTGGTGCCATATCCATAGATATTGTGAAAGGATTGTGTATGTTTTTTTCTAGTATTACCGCAGATTATACAAAAATGGGCTATCCTAAAGCCATCGTGCGCGCTTTGGATTTCTTGAAAAACACAGATTTGAAAGCGTTGCCTGGAGGACGTCATGCCATCGAGGGCGACATGATGTATGCGAACGTAGACGATGTAGAAACAAAACTATTTGAAGCTACAAAACCAGAATCGCATCGTAATTATGTAGATATCCAATTTATGGTGAGCGGCGAGGAAAATATGGGCTTTTTCGTAGATAAAGGGTTCGTTAAACCTGTGGAGTCCTATCCGGATCGAGATTGCTATTTCTATCCTAATGAAGCCGTTGATGAAGGGCAAATCCATTGCCCAGAAGGGTACTACACCGTATTCTTTCCCTCTGATGTTCATCGGCCCTTGCTTGCTGTAAATGATAAACCTATTAAAATCCGTAAGGTGGTTGTGAAAGTTCACGTATCTTTGCTCGGTGACTAGCATGAAACAATATGAAGTTATTGGTGTTATTATAACTCTATTAGGGGCTGTTCTATGGGGTGTATCAGGTGCATCTGTACAGTTCTTAAGCAATTTTAGAGATATGAATTTGGAATGGCTAGTAACTATGCGATTGATTACAGCAGGTTTACTAACTGTTATTTATGCATGGTTTAGATTTGGAAATTCCATCTTTAATGTATTTCATAGTGTAAAGGATACGCTAGGACTCATTGTTTTTGGCGTATTTGGAATGGCATTATGTCAGTATACATACTTCAGATCCATTGCTTTAGCTGGAGCTGGCATTGCAACGGTTTTACAATATCTGGCGCCGTCTATGATTATTATTTACCTGCTGGTTCGCTATGGTAAACGACCATCCAAGGGGGAGACGGTTTCTGTTATACTTGCTTTAGTAGGAACCATTTGTTTGATGGGGAATGGTGATGGCCTTTCTATTGAAAGCTTTCCTTTAATGGTTCTCGTATGGGGGCTTTTATCTGCTGTGGGTGTAGCCGTATATAGTATTTCTCCTGTTGATTTACTCTACAAATATGGCACATTGCCTATTGTAGGGTTTGGGATGCTTATTAGTGGTATTGTAGCCGCGATATTATTCCATCAACCGAATTCATATGCAGTGTGGGACGTATGGACTGTTATTGGTTGTTTCAATGTCATATTCCTAGGGACGATAGTATCTTTTAATGCCTATTTAGAAGGGGTTAAACGAATTGGGGCCGTACCAGGATCTATTTTGTCATCTATTGAACCTATTTCGGCGGCTTTCTTTGGGTGGGCTTTTTTAGGAAATGAATTTAGTCTATTAGGGCTAATTGGTATGGCTATGATTATTGCTACCGTTGTTATCATTGCTTGGGATAGACAACGAACTATTAAACGAGAGGTACTGACAAAACTGAATAAAACAATATTAGAATGAATCGATAAGAGCACATCAATATAAATATATCAATAAAATATGTCGACAGGAAAACATCAAGAAGAACACATATATCACAGAAGTCGTTTCGTGGTATATGTGTTTTTTGTTATAACATACAGTATATTTTAGATACTGTATACATGCGCCATTTAGTTGACTATTTATCTATCTATTCATATAGTAAATGTATACGTGATTATTAGTTTGTTAAGGAGGTATTTATGTCTGTAAAAGATTTCGTACAACAACGGCGCGATGCGTTAATCGCTATGCGTCGCGACTTTCATATGTACCCTGAGCCTGCTTGGCTTGAGTATCGCTCTGCTGCGAAGGTAGCGGATAGGCTTATTTCTTTGGGCTATGATGTGGCGTTGGGGGCAGATGTACTCGCTTTAGACTCTCGAATGGGCTTGCCTAGTGATGAGGTTATGAAAGCCGCTATGGATCGAGCCATCAAAGAAGGAGCAAATCCTGATCTTGTAGAAAAGATGAGCTATGGTAAAACTGCTATTGTCGCAACTATGAAGTTTGGTGGTGAAGGCCCTGTAGTAGCATTTCGTGTAGATATGGATTCTAACGATGTTATCGAAGCTAAAAAGGATAGCCATGTGCCTACAAAGGAAGGATTCCGTTCTTGTCACGATAAAGCGATGCACGCCTGTGGTCATGATGCACATATGACGATGGGGTTAGGTCTTGCCGAATACTTGGCTACTCACAAGGATGAATTCAAAGGCACTATTAAACTTATATTCCAACCAGCAGAGGAAGGCGTGCGCGGTGCTAAAGCGATGGCGGAAGCGGGCGTAGTAGATGATGTAGATTTGATGTTCGGCATGCATATTGGGTTTAACGAAAAATTATCCAATTGCTTTGCTTGTAGCGATCATGGCTTCTTGGCCACTACAAAACTTGATGTGGTGTTCCACGGTTATTCTGCTCATGCCGGGGGCTCCCCTGAAAAGGCACAAAATGCAATGCTCGCCGGCTGTACAGCGGTTCTTAACTTACAAGCCATCGCTCGTCATAGTCAAGGGGCCTCTCGCATGAATGTAGGTGTTTTTGAAAGCGGTACAGGCCGCAATGTGACGCCTGATGTGGCAGTTCTTAAACTAGAAACTCGTGGTGCCACTACAGAAATCAATGACTACATGATTGAACGGTCGAAGACTATTATTAAAGGTGCTGCAGAAATGCACGATTGTACCTTTGAAATCACAAAACAAGGAGAAACTCCGGCAGGTCGCATCAGCGATGATTTAGCTCGTGAAGTACAAGCTATCGTGGAACCACTTGGGATCTTTAAAGAGGTTCCCTTCGATTACAGCGGTGGCGGTAGTGAAGACTGTGCGTACTTCTTGAATCGTGTCATCGATCGCGGTGGTAGAGCGACCTATATGGTTGTGGGATCTGCCATTAAAGCACCGCATCACAATCCGCTCTTTGATATCGATGAAGAAGATATGTTAAACGGTATTGTAGCGTTAGGTACCATTGCAGCTCACTATTTAAAATAAGCTTTATATACTAGCATCATATGGTTTGTCAGTAATTGATGTAATAGATTGTGAGGTGTTACATGATTCAACGAGAGCGATTGGTTAAGGATTTTGAGGCTATGGCCCAATTGACGGCTCCTGGTGAGGGCATTAATCGCCTTGCTTTCACCGATGCAGATTGGGCAGGACGTCAATATATTATAGATCGCATGACTGATGCGGGTTTATCCGTTGAAATAGACGATTTTGGTAATGTCATTGGCTATAAGATTGGTAAGAAACCAGATTTACCAGCTGTTATGGTGGGGTCTCATACAGATAGCGTACCCAATGGAGGCAATTACGATGGTGTGGTCGGCGTGTTATCTGCTATTGAAGTAATTCGTAGCATGATCGACGATGGTTATGAACATGATCATACCATCGCTGTAGTGGACTTCATGTGTGAAGAGTCTGGTCGCTTTGGGAATGCTACACTAGGCAGTAAGGCCATGCGCGGTGAATTGACATTACAAGACTTACACCACTTGGTAGATAAACAAGGAATTTCCTTATACGAAGCATTGAAAGGTCGCAACTTAAATCCCGATGGGATTGAAGCAATGGAATATAAACGACCTGTAAAGTCTTTCACAGAAATCCATATAGAACAAGGCAAGGTACTGGAGCACGAGCAGAAAACGATTGGTATTGTGACTGGTATTGCCGCGCCAGAGCGATTCTATGTGACCATTCGAGGCAATGCCGATCATAGTGGAGCTACGCCGTTGAACTTGCGTCATGATGCGTTATATGGCGCTTCAAAAATCATCCTCGGCATCGAGGAGATTGCATCTATGCAAGAGGAACCACCCGTGGTGGGAACTGTTGGCGTTGTGGAGGTTACACCAGGGGCGATGAATGTCATTCCTGGTGCTGTGAAGCTAGGGGTAGATATTCGCAGTATTTCTAAGGTAGCTCGTAATTCTGTAGTTACTCTTGTTAAAGAATTTATTGACATTACTGCCGAGAAACGTGGATTATCGTATACAATTGAAACAATTGCACAGGACCATCCAGTAGAGATGCACCCGGCGATGATTCGAGAAATCGAAGAAGCTGTTAAGTCTGTCGGTGTGGAGTACATGACAATACCGAGTGGTGCCGGTCATGATGCGATGCATTGGGCGGAGGTAGTTCCGACGGGAATGATCTTTATTCCATGCCGTGATGGCATCAGTCATAATCCTGCAGAATTTGCTGAAATGGATGATATTGTAACGGGTGCAGCGGTGCTTGACAAGGTACTTAGAAAACTTAGCTTGGAAGAAACAAAGCTTGTTTAATATACTTCTTTATGTAGTTATGTAGTTATGTAGTTATGTAGTTATGTAGATAAGTAGTTATATAGTTATACTGTATATAATTAAGTGATTACTTTTACTATAGTTAGGCCTATTAGGTGTAAGACATAGATAGGACTATTGTATTTAGTGTTGTTAGTTTGTGTATTGGGTGTAAAGCGTTTATAGAGGGGATATAGCTATCTTGCATCCTATGTACACGGATAGGAGGGTTATGGTTATTACAGGTATTGTTATCGTAGTAGCGACGTTTATCGCTATTATTAAACAGTTTGAAACGCGGCTCGTTTTACTATTATCGGGCTTACTGATGTGCTTTATTGGTGGGCAGCTTGGTGCTGGTACGACGGCCTTTGTGAAAGAACTTACAAATCCAGGGCTTGTACCGACGATCTGTACGGTGTTAGGTTTTAGCTATGTTATGGAATATACAAAATGTACGGAGCACATGGTATATTTCATTTCTGCAGGCCTCAAAAAGATGACGAAAATCATCATTCCTGGTGCTGTTATTATTACATTTTTAATTAATATTGCACTGCCTACAGCGGCAGGTTGTGCTGCGGCCGTAGGTGCATTATTGATTCCGGCTTTAATTCGTTCTGGAGTACATCCAGCGATGGCTGGTTCTGCTATCTTCTTAGGTACATGGGGTAGTTCCTTGAGTCCAGGCCTTATGTTCAACCCTCAAGTGGCACAACTAGCGGGGGTAGACGTAATGACAGTTATTGCCAGCTTCTCCATGCAAGCAATTATCGGTATCGTAGTAGCCGCTATTTTGCTTAATATTGTAGCTATCGTTAAGAAGGAGCATACAGGGTATGTAATGAAAAACGATACTGTAGAGGAAGGCAAAGAGTTCAAAGTAAATTATTTCTATGCAATCATTCCCATTATTCCTCTTGTATTACTTGTATTAGGTAGTAAACAAGTGGCGGTTATCCCAGAAATCTCTGTTCCTGTATCTATGCTCATCGGTACTGCTATTGGTATCATTGCCGTGCGTCCTAATGTGGCAGAAGCTGTTAAGAAGTTCTTCCGTGGTACTGGAGATGGTATGTGTGATGTAGTGGGCCTTATGGCTGCAGCAGCATGCTTTACAGCAGGGATGCAACTCATTGGACTTACAAGTGCCCTTATTGATGGAATGAAGAACTCTCAACAAATCGCCCAAATCGGTGCAGCCTTTGGTCCGTTCTTATTGGCTGTTATCTCTGGTTCTGGTAATGCAGCAGCTCTTGCCTTTAACGGTGCTGTCACACCTCATGCAGCAGACTTTGGTTATGGTATTATGCAACTTGGATCCATGGCTCAAATCGGTGCTGGTATCGGTCGTAGTATGAGCCCTGTAGCTGGTGCAGGTATCATCATTGCGGGACTGGCAGGTATTAACCCTATGGAAATGGCGAAACGCAATGCTGTGCCTTGTATTATTGCGACAGTAGTCATCATGCTATTGTTACTCTAGTCTAATAAAACTATATTGTAAAAGAAAACCCTTCTAACACTGATTAGATTGAGTCATATGCGTGAGCATATAACTTTTACCAATCAGATACATAGAAGGGTTTTCTTTTGCTTTATGTATGTATTATTTAAGTTTTAAACCAATCCAGAGAGCGGAGATTATAAATAGACCACCGCTTACCCAGAATAAGGTAGTGAAACCTAGCCAAGCCATTAGGCTTGCACCACCGACAGCACCTAAGAAATAACCAAGAAATAAACTTGATTGATTGTAGGAGAATACTTGTCCCGTAAACTCACGAGGTGTTTTTGAAGAAAGATAGGTATTTAATGCCGGCAACATACCACCTAGGCCGAAGCCTTGTAAAAATCGAATGAGTGCTAGTTGGTAAACATCAGTCACATAGGCTTGAGGGATGTTAAATAAGCCCACATAGATAAGAGATACGACTAATACTTTGCGAGGACCAATTTTATCAACTAATTTACCGAGAGGAGAACTACTTATTAATTGCGCAATACCCATAGCTGAGAAGACAGCGCCTGC
>ERZ857965.3373-NODE-3373-length-12048-cov-3.941716_pt1 | contig 12048 bp, 9 predicted proteins | sample MGYA00519758_ERZ857965 | MGnify/ENA primary metagenome ERZ857965 (study PRJEB31778, sample SAMEA3449381) | human gut metagenome | biome: human gut; feature: human-associated habitat; material: faeces | place: United Kingdom | collected 2010/2012 ...
CGTAACAGACAAAATCTGTTACGCAATAAAAGTCTAACTTTTTGGGGTCACCTCAAAGGTCAGATGACCTCTTCAGCTCTTTTTAATGCAGCGGATATATTTGACTGGAAGTTTTCTTTTCCGACAAGTTCCACAAAACCGGCTTTTTCCATGACGTGCATGGGCTGTTCATTGACATGGGAGAATACAAGTGTAATTCCTTTACTCTCGCAGGTTTTTACCAGGTTCTGAAGTGCATTCATGGCGGTGCTGTCAAGTGCAGGGACGCCTCTCATACGAAGAACCAGACATCTGGTAAAGTCTTTGACAACGATATGTTCAATGGCATCGGCGGCACCAAAGAACAGTGGTCCGGTGATCTCGTAAACACGGATCTGCAGCGGTAATTTCTGCAGATGTTCATCGATATCCGGAGTGTCATCGTCTGTGTACACCCAGCTGTCTGCATGGGTTTCTTCGCTCATACGTTTGATGAAAAGCAGACAGGCAAGCACCATACCGATCTCGATAGCAACGACCAGATCAAAGATAACTGTCAGTACGAATGTTACTATCAGTACAAGAATATCACTCTTGGGAGCTGTCCTGACCAGGTCGCGGAAGGTTCGCCACTGACACATATTATAGGCAACGATAAAAAGAATCGCAGCAATGGTCGGCATAGGAATCATTCCGGCGTAAGGCATCAGAACGACCAACACGATGATGAGTGTGACGGAGTGTACCATTCCGGCGATGGGAGTCCGTCCGCCATTTTTGATATTGGCAGCGGTTCTGGCGATGGCACCTGTTGCGGGGATACCTCCAAAGAGTGCGGAAGCGATATTTCCTGCGCCCTGGGCAACCAGTTCCATATCTGAACGGTGTTTGCTGTTGATCATTCCATCAGCAACTACACAGGATAGCAGAGACTCGATTGCGGCAAGCACTGCAATCGTAAATGCATTTGAGACGGAAGCACTGATGGTGCTGAATCGGATCGCCGGCATATGAAAACTCGGAAGAGAGTTGCTGATCGTATACAGATTTCCGATCGTGGATACCTTCAGCGGAAGAAACTGAACCATCAGGATTCCGACGATGACTGCAATCAGAGAACCGGGAACTTTCTTAAAAATATAAGGAGCAAGGATCAAAATCGCAAGACTTACAATGCCAACGATCAGGGCATCGGTATTTACGGAAGAAATATTCTGGACAAAGGCTTTCATTTTCTCCGTTGTCTCGATTGGTTTTACACCATCCGGATAAGTAACTCCGAAAAAATCTTTCAACTGGCCGATTACGATGGTCACAGCGATTCCGGAAGTAAAACCGGTCGTAATGGTATATGGAATAAATTTAATCAGACTGCCGAAGTGGAACAGTCCCATCAGAATAAGAAATATACCCGCCATTATAGTGGCGATGATAAGTCCATCCATTCCGTCACGTGCTACGATACCGGCTACGATGGTTGCAAATGCAGCGGTCGGTCCGGCAATCTGTACGCAGCTTCCGCCAAGAGCTGAAATCACAAAACCGGCTACAATGGCAGTAAAGATACCGGCTTCAGGGCCAACTCCGGAAGCGAGCGCAAGTGCAATAGATAAGGGGAGTGCGATGATCGCGACGATGATACCTGCAGTCACATCTTTGATAAACTGTGACTTGTCATAGGACTTCAGACAGGTTAACAGCATTGGTTTTAGAAAATTCATAGAAGTATAAGACCTTTCATATTAATTTTTCAGACACGCTCTAGTATAGCATAGAAAAAAGGGAAAAATAACATAAAACGGTTATGTTTACATTTATATACAAAATTGGCAGTTGCTCAGCCTCCGCCCGGTGGTTGCTGAATAGTTGCCATCATGCTACAAAAAAGTTGGTTAAATATTGTGATTTTTGTATATTCATTTGCTGTAGAATGATATTATAAAAAGAGAATAATAGAAGATAACTAACTGAATTGAATGGATAATGAAAAAGAATCGGGAGGTTGGAGTATGTATAAATTGGATGATCTGTTTGATTTTGACGGAGATGGAGAACTGGATTCTGTAGAACGGATGGAAATGTATCAGTTCATGGATAATCCAGCGAACAGAGACAGGAACCGCTTCTTTGAGGATGATGAAGGACTGAACTTATTCGAAGATCCGGAAGATGAAGAGGATGAGTTCGAGGATGATGACGAACAGGATCCATTTGAAGATCCGGATGAAGACGAGTGGGATGAATTCGAGGATGAGGATGATGACGAAGATGAGGATGACGACGAAGATGACGAAGACGATGAAGAAGATGATGTGGATCTGTTCGGAGAAGATGAAGTGAGGGCTGAACTTGAGGATGTAGGACTGGATTATGATGAACTGGAATACATGGATCCGGATGAAAGAAGAGAGATGATTGAGGATGCAGGGCTGGATCCGGATGATTATGATTTTTGATCCGGGTTATTATAAGGAGGGATTGTAATTATTCAGCAGTCATTGTCCCGCAAGGCATTGGGGTTCGTAACTGTGAAGGTACTGAACAGTTACATAATTACTTATAAATCACAATTGTTTACTGTTCTCGGGAACGGGATGACATCACGGATGTTACCCATTCCTGTCAGATACATCACGCAACGTTCGAATCCAAGACCGAATCCGGCATGTCTTGTGCTTCCGTATTTTCTCAGATCCATGTAGAATCCGTAGTCTTCTTTGTTCAGACCCATCTCGTCCATACGGGCTGCCAGCTTGTCGTAATCATCCTCTCTCTGGCTTCCGCCGATGATCTCACCGATACCTGGTACCAGACAGTCAACCGCTGCCACGGTCTTTCCGTCATCGTTCAGTTTCATATAGAACGCTTTGATATCTTTCGGATAGTCAGTGACAAATACCGGACGTTTATATACCTGTTCGGTAAGATAACGCTCATGCTCTGTCTGCAGATCGCATCCCCAGGATACTTTGTATTCAAATTTATCGTTGTTCTTTGTCAGAATATCGATAGCTTCTGTATAAGTCACACGGGCAAATTCAGAATTTGCCACGTTGTTCAGACGATCTAACAGTCCTTTGTCGATGAAGGAGTTGAAGAAGTTCATCTCTTCCGGTGCATTTTCCAGAACGTAACGAATAATGTATTTGAGCATGGATTCCGCCAGAATCATATCATCGTCCAGATCTGCAAAAGCGATCTCCGGCTCAATCATCCAGAATTCTGCTGCATGGCGGGTAGTATTGGAGTTTTCTGCACGGAAAGTCGGTCCGAACGTATAGATGTTACGGAACGCCTGTGCATAAGTCTCACCGTTCAGCTGTCCACTTACCGTCAGGTTGGTCGGTTTATTGAAGAAGTCTTTGGAAAAATCTACTTTTCCGTCTTCCGTCTTCGGAATATTGTTCAGATCCATAGTTGTTACCTGGAACATCTCTCCAGCACCTTCGCAGTCACTTCCTGTGATCAGTGGTGTATGCACATAGACAAATCCTCTCTCCTGGAAGAACTTGTGAATGGCATAGGCAATCAGAGAACGCACACGGAATACTGCCTGAAACGTATTGGTTCTCGGACGCAGGTGTGAAACCGTACGCAGATATTCCATGCTGTGGCGTTTTTTCTGCAGCGGATAATCCGGTGCTGAAGCTCCCTCTACGCTGATCTCAGTTGCCTGGATCTCAAACGGCTGTTTTGCCTGTGGTGTTGCTACCAGTGTTCCTTTTACAATGATGGCCGCACCGACATTCAGTCTGGAAATCTCTGCAAAGTTCTCCATAGAATCGTGGTATACCACCTGTAAGGTCTCAAAAAATGTTCCGTCATGCAGAACGATAAATCCAAATGTTTTGGAGTCACGTACGCTTCGTACCCATCCCCCTACAGTAATCTCTTTGTCCAGGAATGTTTCCCGGTTTTTGTATATTTCTCTTACAGTTGTAAGCTGCATAACAAAAGTCCTCCCTCTCTGATGTTTTCTCAGGCAGCCTGCCCGTACCTGCAAACTGCCCATATTGCATTTATTGTATCATTGTAACCATTCAACAGTCAACCATCCTGCGGAGTGTTTTTCATATCTTTTATTCGCTTTTGCTCGCCGCACCAAGATTGTCCATATAGCCGACAAATACGTTACCAGCGCTTTCAAACAGGCTGGTGCTGTCCTGCATACCGAAATAACCCTGTTCCTGGGTTGCCGGATAGTACAGGATCGTATTTTTGCTGTTATATCCTATGATTACCACATTTACCGTATCAGATACCTTTGCAATTACCGGATTTCCTTTGCTGACCTGATACAGCACACTGTCCAGAGAACATCCGGTAAGGTTCATCACCGTATAATCCGCGCCCAGAGACTGCTGCAGGGTATTTTCATCAATAGTTCCGCTCAGAACCACATCCGGCACTTCATCAAGATTTGCCTGATAACTTTCCTGGCGGTTGCCTCGCTCCCAGACATACTGCTGCTGCCGATTCAGTACCACGCCCATCTGCGCATCTGCCTGTTTGATCGCATCACTGACCCTGCTCCAGGTACTGTCCAGTTTTCCTTTCGCATAGACATAATAGACATTGGAATCTGTTCTTGTAAGCTCCATGGAAAGTGTATTGTAAGTCTCCTGGTCTTCCAGATTGGAGGCCAGATACAGTACATTTTTACTGGTCACACTTTTTTCAAAGTCCAGACCGATCTGTGTGGCTTTCCGTTCTGTAGTGATCAGACGCAGGGTTATCTGCTCTTCCCTGATCTGAAGATTATTCATGATATGATCGCTGCTGATCGCCACATATGCACCATTCTCCCACTGTACCCGTTCCAGTTCCAGCAGACCTTCCTGCAGTTTCACATTGCTGACCCAGACATTATCCTCATGATGTTCCTTGACCACTTCGCCGCCAAACTGTTCGATCCGGACGGTGTTCATAGCAAATACCGTATTGCCCGCATTATCTGTCACAATATCACTGTCATTGGCAATTCCGTACACCAGATCCTCATTCATAAATCCCAGTGCCTTGATCTTCTGTCCGGACTGTGCCTGGATCGTATAGGTATCTCCCTGCTCCAGGCTCATCACCGTGATCTGTGTGCATGCATTTTCCTCTTCCTGATCCATCCAGGCAAGGCTCGCCTGAGACTTTGAGACCACATATCGGTCTTTGATCAGTTTTTCTTTTACAATCTGAAAACTCTTCTGCTTGATATCGATCTGGTACAGATCATCTTCCAGAATAACATACAGCATATCATCCCTGGTCACATAAGACAGAAGTTCCATGTCTTCTTTCAGATATTCATATGAACTCTTCATCGGAATAAAGAGCTCTTCTTCCACCTGATTCAGCTCTGCCCCGTAATGGTAAACCGCGATTCCCACTTCTCCTTCATGTACATCCCGGTTCATATAGCCGTATACAACAAAATCAATATCTCCGGATTCTTCCACCCGGACGATCTTAATTCCATGTTCCTGCAGGTTTTCCCGCTCATCCAGATCGCCACCCCGGAAACTGAAAATCTGTGTTGTCTTATTGGCACTGCGGTTATAACTCCACAGCTCTCCTTCCTGAACAAATGCCACAATATCCGAACTTTTATTAGACTGATACTGAACATCTTTGGCCACAACTCCCAGATTGATCCCTTTGCTGGTCAGTTCCGTATGTTTTCCGTCATACAACTCCTGTGTATTCCGGTCAAAATCCAGAAGCATCACGCGGGACTGTGCATAGCGCATTCGGTAAAAATCGGTCACATTATAATAATCTGTCGTCTCATCCTCAGGAGTATCTGACAACACATACGTCAGATAGATACTGCAGGTGGTCTCATTCATATCTTTGATCACCGGCACTGCCTTTTTTTCCAGCTTCATATCCAGGGTTCCCCAGGTGATCCGTTCAAAACTGGAATGTATATTCAGATTCTCATAGGTGCTGTTGGTCTGTGTCTCATCCGGTTCCAGATAAGCTGCCAGCGTGGATGCATTCTCGGGATCCAGACATGTCTGATAAAAGCTGTCTGCAAATTCCAGATATTCTGAAATATTGGTTCCTGCCCGCTGCAACAGACGGGTGTAATAATAATACGTTTCCCCGTTATCCAGTGTCACATCAAACCGAAGCGTGTATTCCTGGTTCATCAGGATCGGTGTTTCCAGCTGAAATTCTGCCCTGATCTCCCCGTCCTTCTTCTTCAGCTTGCTGATCTTGCTTGTCTCCACAACTTCCGTTCCGTCTGCCGTCGATACACGGTAGCTCACCGTCTTTACCGATGCATTCTTCGGATCTATCGCCATCGTCAGACTTCTGTCTGTCGGAAGTGGTGTCAGACTGTCGCGCATATACTGTTCTTCCATTTCACTGGCATATCCATACATCGGATTCACCTTTGTATCCGCAACCTCCATATACAGAATCGGAAGACTGGCATCCTCCATCTGTCTCGTTCCCACGATCTTTTCCCGATTGATGAGTGCTGCTGTTCCTCCCAGCGCTGCCGCAAACAGCAGCAACAGTACTCCCGCTTTTAATAACCCCTTTTTCATGCTTCCCGACCTCCTTCTTTCAGAAGCCGTTCCAGTGTCGGATGTAGTCCGAAAGCATCCAGACAGGTACGAAGCTGTTCTTTGTTTTCCTTCTTTTTCCCGGTATGGACTGCCCGGATCAGCAGATTCTTCGGCGTATGTTCCATATCAATAAATTCCAGAATCTGCGTGTCATATCCCGCCTGTTCTAACATCTGAGCCCGCAGACCGTCTGTCATCAGCGCGGCGATTCTCTCTTTCAGCACCCCGTAGGAAAAAACCGGAGCCAGCACTTCATTGTGAATCTGCCGGTTCAGTTCATGCTGACAGCAAGGCACCGACAGGATCACAGAAGCTCCCCAGGCAACCGCTTTTGCCAGCGCATAATCCGTAGCCGTGTCGCATGCATGAAGCGTCACCACCATATCGACCCGATCAACGCCTTCATAAGAAGCAATATCCCCCTGACAGAAAGTCAGCTTCTCATAGCCGTATTTTTTTGCCAGCACGCTGCATTTTTCAATGACATCCTCTTTCAGATCCAGTCCAACGATCCGTACATCGTACTGCTGCAGTTCATGCAGATAATAATACATCGCAAACGTAAGATACGACTTTCCACATCCAAAATCAAGGATTGTCACTTCCCGGTCTTTGGTAAGTTTGGGAAGGATATCCTCAATAAACTCCAGAAAACGATTGATCTGTCGGAATTTATCATAACGACTGTGTACAATCTTCCCCTCAGAAGTCATAACTCCCAGGTCGATCAGAAATTCTACCGGTTTTCCCTCTTCCAGAATGTACCGCTTCTTCCGATTATGAGACAACGCTTCCATGCGGATCGGTTTGTCGCAAAGATTACCTTCCTTTTTTTTCTTTTTTTCCTTAATTGTGAGTTTTCCCTTCTTACTTGAGAGTACGCTCACACTTCCCCGTTCACTTTCCAGCTGCAATTGCCGGAAATCTTCGGTGATCCAGCCTTCTATATGTTCCAGCAAAGGCTCTTTTTCATAATTTTCATGAATTTCCTTGGTACCCACAGTGCTTGTACATTGAAAATACAGTTTGTCCTTCATAATTACGGGGCGAATCCGTATCTTGGACGCCCCTTCTTTTGTTCTCGCTCCGCTTATAATAATCTGGTGCAGATAAAGATCCAGATAAATGCTCAATAGTTTTTTCAGTTCTGTCATCTATATTCTCCTGCGGCTTTGCCGCTGATTCCTACTTGTTTTTCCTGAAAACAGTTTCAGGTTTTCCCTTCCTGTTTACCTTCTTATTCTAATGGTTTTCCCTGTAAACCACAACACCCAAATTTTATATTTGTATTAAAGTTCTGTTAATAAAATCTTTTCTGTCTTCTGTGACGGCTCCGTCTGCGAAACATCTCGTTGAATAAGATCACTCCGATCAGATCCCGGAGTCCCTCTTCCTCTCTTCTGTTTCCGCAGCTTCCCTGTCCCCCCTGACAGGTCTCTTCTATTATAAGTACAGACGTATTCCCCTCCTCTTCTTTCAGCACCTCCTGTTCGATCTTCCTGCAAAGGTGTTCCATCATAAATTTGTCTGGATACTCATCAAACATCATACTGCCATCGTATTCCATCCGGTCACACTCCCGGTCTGCCTTCTCCTGTATTCTTGCTGCCCGGCGCGAGTAAAAAGACTTCATCACCTGCAGATCCTTTTCCTGTGCCTGTTCCTGATCCAGAGGAAGCAGGAATGGATACGCCATGTAAAAGGGAATCGGCTGCTCATACCGCATGCTATCCACCTCTTTCCTTTTTCTCAATATATGCAACACCGTATTTTTATGTTATAGTGTAACTATTCAGTAGCCACTGTCCCGCGAGGTGTTTTGACATGAATATGTCAAAATCCCGAGACATACAAGCCAAAATGCCATCACCGAAGGTGATTTACGCGAGCAACGAGTCAAAGTCCGTGCTTGCACGGAACCTTGAGGAGTGCCGCGATAACGATAAAAACTCGCAAAGCGTGTTTTTATCGTTTAAATGCATTTTAGCTCGTAACTGTGAAGGTACTGAACAGTTACGTTATAGTAACCTAAAAAGCATGATCCCTACTCTGTAAACTTTTGGAGGACATATTTTATGAAAATCAAGCTGCCACATGCCATTGCCCTTGCCATCGACGAACAGGAACGTCTTCTTCCCGCCATGCAGAACGGCGAAGAGACTCTGCGTCATACAGAAACGCTGTTGAAAGGACTCCGTCTCCTGGACATTCCCATTCTGATCACCCAGCAGTACACGAAAGGACTGGGAATGTCTGCCCCCTCTCTTTTTGAAGCAGCCGGGACAGATTCCTGGCTGGAGAAACGGACATTCAGCTGTCTCGGAGATGAGATTATCCGAAAGACGCTTCAGGATTCCCACAAAAAACAGGTAATCGTCTGCGGAGTAGAAGCGCATATTTGCGTAGAACAGACCGTACTCGATCTTTTACATCTGGGTTACGAGGTTTTTCTGATTGCAGACTGCGTCTCTTCCCGAAAATCCTCTGATCTTCAGACTGCTATCCGCCGGATGGCGCAGGCAGGTGCCGTTGTTACCAGCTACGAAGCAATTCTTTTTGAACTGATGGAAACATCTATGCATCCGAGATTCAGAGAGATTTCCGCACTGATCAAATAATAAAAGAAAAACGGAGACAGCATCATTTTCAGCTGCTGTCCCCGTTTTCTTTTGCTTTTTCGTTGTAACTGTTCAGTACCTTCACAGTTAATGGCTACTGAATAGTTACTTTTCGTTTTTCAATGTCAGTTACACTTCTACTGTTCCTTTGTCATCTGCATATACGGCAACGGATGATATCCTGCTTTCTTATAGACAGCAACCGCCCGCTCATTCTCTTCCTCCACTTCGAGACGGAATCGTACCGCCTGATCCTTGTATTTTTCATCAAGGAAACTGAAAAATGCAGTTCCGATCCCCAGACCTCTCGCTTCTTCTTTCATGTAAAGATCTTCCACCCAGACACATATACCACCATATTCCGTAGAATAGCTTTTCGCCACCATGCTGTATCCAAGGATTCTGTCATTTTCTTCAAAAATATATCCCTCAATATACGGGCAATCTCCCACACAGTCTTTTACATCCTGTCTCAGAATCTCGTCCGGTGCTGCATGGATCACCGCAGGAGAATCATAAAATACCCGCATCATCCCAACCACTTCTTCCATATCTTTCAGCTGCATCGCCCGAATCTTCATATTACTCTCCTTATCTCTTCCGGTATATCTTTTCTTTATTTATTATCCCGCATAAATCTTCATTTCTTCCAGGCCCGCTGCCCTGGACAGATATCTTACTGCATCCGCTGCAATACACACCACATTCTCTTCATGGACAAAATCCGTGATATTAGAATCAAACAGCATATTTCCCTGTGCCTCAAACTCATCGTCTCTGTCCCAGAACAACACCGCCATATCAAAATACGGATATACCGGGATCCGATAACCCGCATCTCCCTGTGGCAGTTTTGTACCACCCAGTTTTTCACACGCTTCCCGCAGTTCTTTCACATGCCCGGAAAATAATCTGGCGAATGGTTCCAGAATCTGTTTCTGATAGGCACGTTCAAAAGGATACACCCGTTTCACCAGGCGAAAAGGAACCAGTTCCCCGGATGCTGCCGGATGCTCTTTTGCATAGTAAAACATATTATATACCGTAATAACCGTATCAAATTCCGGTATTTCTTCTCTGTCTGCAAACAGAACCTTTCCTGATGTACGCGATAGCTTCAGCTGCTGCCCCAGATAGCGAAGGTACAGCCACTGTCCGTCATGGTTTAATTGAAAACGTTCGATCAGCCGTTCCTGATCCATATCCAGAAAACGTTTTTTCCAGTCTTCTGTCACTTTCTCATAGTTTGATTTGTATTCCATCGTCATTTTTTCGTACCCTTTATACAGGAAATGCGGGCAAACTCCATACCCGCATCTTTTTTCTGAACTTTGTTTCTGTTTTCTCCGCCACCGCCGCATCTTAAGAACTTTCACGATATACAGCAGTGCCATCTATTAATACAAATATCTTGCGTACTCTTCCAGACCAATCGTATTCTTATCGATCCACTGAAAACCGGAATCGATTTTTTTGTCACTCTCCAGACCCAGTGAAGCTCTTGCACCTGCCACAATGGTTGCATATCCCATACCATACGGATTCTGGCATACACTTCCGACTTCTTTTCCATCCTCGATCGCTTTTTTCTGGGTATCCCCCATATCAACACCGATCATCTGAACAGAACGGTCGGTGTGTTTGTCCAGAACAGAAAGTACTGCCTCACTGGTCGCCTGATTTGTCGCATAATATCCTTTCAGATCCGGATATTTTTCCAGCACTGCCTCAATTGATTCTTCCTCGGTCGGATCATCGTCCTTGGACGGCTGATAATCTACGCTGACGACACTGACATTCGGGTGATTCTTTGTGATTTCTTCCTGAAAACCTTCCACGCGGTCTTTGCTGCTCTGGGAAAGCTGAGTATGAGACATCACTGCCACCTCACCCGCATCTTTGATCGCTTCACACAACTGTTTTGCCGCCTCTTCGCCTGCTTCCTTATTATCTGTTCCACAGTATGCATAAACCAGATCGTCATCGCTCTTCACACCGGAATCCAGCATGACAACCGGAATTCCGTCTTCCTGTGCCGCCTCCAGCTGTGCCTCACAGGAACTCATATCAACTGCTGACAGACATACCACCACCGGATTCTCCGTCAGTACCATATCCAGAATATTCACCTGTTCATCGACACCGTTTTCATCCTTCGGACCCTCGATGGTACAGGTGATCGCATCATCACCCTTGTATCCCAGATATTCATTCAGATCAGAAACCGCCTGCTCCATTCCTTTTTTTACCGCTTTCCAGTAATCGGATTCTGTATTTTTAATCACCACAGAGATCCTGCTGCCTTTTTCCATGCGCAGACCATCCACCGATGTATAATCAATATCCAGGGTGCTCTCTTCCGGAATCTCTGCCTTTTCCTCCTCTTCCTCAACATCTGTTTCCTGATCTTGTGTATTCTGTTCTTCCTGATTTTCTTCTTTCAGTTCATCTTCATCTTCTGCCGGTTCTTTTTCCACCGGCTCGTTACTTTCATTCTCTGTTTTATGGGTCTGATTTTCTGTCACCCGGTCTGCTGTCTTATTTCCACACCCGCCAAATACCAGCATAGCTGCCATGACAGGGGCTAATATTCTTCCTATCTTTCTTCTCATCTTATATTCCCCTTATGTAATATGCTTCCGGCACATAACTGTTTTGTACCTGCACAGATACTTTTTTCACCGGATACGCGAAAGTTTTCACATCGTCTCTATTATACATGACCATTCAAAATAGTCCATAGGCGTTCTTTAAGTTTTTCTTGATTTTTTTGTGACTAATTTTTTAAATTCATCGTAACTGTTCAGTACCTTCACAGTTACAGGCCAAAATGCATTTAAAATCACCTTCGGTGATGGCATTTTGGCTTGTATGTCTCG
>ERZ857965.3380-NODE-3380-length-12019-cov-2.770562_pt1 | contig 12019 bp, 10 predicted proteins | sample MGYA00519758_ERZ857965 | MGnify/ENA primary metagenome ERZ857965 (study PRJEB31778, sample SAMEA3449381) | human gut metagenome | biome: human gut; feature: human-associated habitat; material: faeces | place: United Kingdom | collected 2010/2012 ...
TGTAAAGCCATTATCTATTTGTTTTTTTGATTATTATCTATCTATTTGTTTGCAAAGATAACCATTCTTTTTGTATCAGGCTTCATATTGAAGTCAGATTTGGCTTTTTTATATGCGAAAAGGGGGAGGCTTGTTACGAAACAGAAAGGGCAACCGTCACGGCTGCCCTTTCGTCGAGTTTTTATGAAAAGTGTTAGATTGTTAGAATAGATTTATTTGTCCATAGTTACGGTCATTTCGGGTACTAATATATATTCTTTCTTTTTAGAGTTCCATTTGTAATATTCAGTAGTCATACTTTTGTTGCCATAAGTATAACGAATGCAGAGGTTATTTTCCCAGCGGTTTTTGTTACTGTTCCATTTTTGCGCCTCGTCCTCAGTACGTTGGTTGTTGGCGTCATACTTGTAATTGTGTTTCATATAATTAGTAAGCATGGTGCCTTCCATTTTAAAAATCGTTTCCGAAACAACTACTCCATTTACTTCTTCTGCATTGTAAATCAGGTTGTCACCCGGATTTCCTGCAAAAACTGTAAGGTTAGCAATAAATAAAATTGCTACAACGAGCATTCCTTTCAAAAAATTGATCTTCTTCATGATATTGATATATTAGATTGTTACTTTCATATTGTTTTTAAAAGCGGTGCAAATGTACGAAATAAAATTGAATCTCCTAACATTTCTGCTAGAAAATGATGATATTTTTGCAAAATGTCACTGATTAAACAAATATTAAGAATTGCATAAGGGATATTTGTTATAATTGTCTTGTCTTTGTGTTTTCCATTTATGTTTGGGATGGTAAATGAAAAGCTCAATGGATTGGAAAATACCATTGAGCTTTTATGATATAAATACTTTACATATAGTACTATCTATCTTGCTAATAGTTGGTTTATGTATGCTTTAATGCGCTTCAAGCCAGTTGCTTCCCCAACCGCAGTCTGCGCGTAAAGGTACTTGCATACGGTAGGCATTTTCCATCTCTTCAATCACAATCTTCTGTACTTTTTCCTTTTCTTCGGGTAGAACGCTGAAATTTAACTCATCATGTACCTGAAGTATCATTTTGGACTTTATACTTTCAGATTGAAAGCGCTGGTATATGCGTACCATAGCTACCTTGATAATATCGGCTGCACTTCCCTGGATAGGAGCATTGATGGCATTCCGTTCGGCATATCCGCGCACAACCGAATTTCTGGAATTGATATCCGGAAGATATCGTTTACGGCCGAATATGGTTTCAATATATCCTTGTCCGCGGGCAAGGTCAATGCTTTTGTCCATATATTCCTTTATTTGGGGATAAGTTTCGAAGTAGCCGTCTATTAGTTCTTTTGCCTCTTTGCGGTCTACATTCATACGTTCTGCCAGTCCGAATACGCTGATGCCGTAGATGATACCGAAATTAGCTGTTTTTGCTTTACTGCGTTGTTCGCGGGTAACTTTGTCTATACTTATCTTATATACTTTTGCTGCGGTGGCGGCATGAATGTCATCTCCTTCCTTGAAAGCCTCTATCATATTGGCATCTCCGCTAAGGTGTGCCATAATGCGTAGCTCAATCTGTGAATAGTCGGCGGAGAAAAATTCGCAGCCATCATCGGGGATGAAAGCCTTACGGATTTCCTTGCCGTCTTCGTTGCGGATGGGGATGTTCTGAAGGTTCGGGTTGCTGGAACTGAGCCGGCCGGTAGCAGTGACCGTTTGATTGAACGAAGTATGAATTTTACCTGTTTCTTTATTAATCAATAGGGGCAGAGCATCAATATAAGTACCGAGAAGCTTCTTCAGACCGCGGTGTTCCAATATCTTGCCTACTATTTCGTGTTTTCCTCGCAGACTTTCCAATACTTCTTCACTGGTGACATATTGTCCGGTTTTGGTTTTCTTGGCCTTCTCCACGATGCGCAGTTTGTCAAAAAGCACTTCACCTACCTGTTTGGGTGAAGCTATGTTGAAATCCGCACCTGCCAGTTGGTGCACTTCTTCTTCTATTTGGTTCATGCGGGCGGTGAAATGTTCCGAGGTCTGTTTTAAGGCTTCAGTGTCTACACGTACACCGTTGCGTTCCATATAAGCAAGTACGGGTACCAGGGGCATTTCTATTTCGTAGAAGAGTTTTTCCGCATCGTTGGTTTTCAGTTCCTGTTCCAAGATGTTTTTCAATTTCAGTGTGACATCAGCATCCTCGCACGCGTACTTATAGATAGCTTCGGGGGAGAGATCGCGCATATTCTTCTGACCTTTGCCTTTGGGACCAATCAGTTCTTCGATGTGGATAGTCTGATAATGCAGGTAGATTTCGGCAAGGTAGTCCATATTGTGGCGCAATTCCGGTTGTAGTACATAATGTGCCACCATGGTATCGAACAGGGGACCGCGCACTTCAGTTCCGTAGTTGCCCAATACCAGCATATCGTATTTTATATTTTGTCCTACTTTCAACGCTCCTTCTTTTTCGAAAGCCGGCCGGAACTCATTAACTATTTTTTGCGCTTCAGCCCGATCGGCAGGTACAGGAACATAAAATGCTTGATTTTCGGCATAGCTGAAGCTCATTCCCACGAGTTCTGCGGTGATGGGATCGGTTCCTGTTGTTTCTGTGTCTAGACTGAAAATTTCTTTTGTAAGTAAGTTTTGTAACAATTCAGTTCTTTTCTCTTCTGTATCAACGAGTTGATAGTCGTATTTTAAATTATCTAAACATGCTAGATTCGAATATTTCTCACTTTCCGTCCCTCCGTCGGTAAATTCTGCAAAGAGATTGCCTTGAGGAGAAGACGGGGAAGCGGGTGATTCACCGTTCGAAGCTGGTTCGCCGAAAAGGGAGAGTTGTCCCGAACCGTTCGGCGTATTTCCCTGCCGGGCGCTTCCTCCCGGTGTACGGTTTCGTCCTTGCGGGTCGTTTCCGGTCGCATCGGTGTATGTTCCGGCGAAGGCGGATTTCTTGTTTCGGTTGAAAACGCGGTCGATGAGGGTACGGAACTCCATCTCTTCAAAAATTTTCCGTAGTTCCTCTTCATTCGGTTCTTCTCTTTTCAGTTCGTCCATGTTCAAAGCGATGGGGACATCAATCTTGATAGTTGCCAGAAACTTGGAGAACTCAATCATTTTCCGGTTAGTTTCCACTTTGGTCTTCAAGGCTCCTTTCAGTTCGGCAGAGTGGGAGAGAAGATTCTCGATGCTGCCATATTGCGCGATTAACTTTTGTGCTGTTTTCTCGCCCACGCCCGGACAACCGGGAATGTTGTCGGAACTATCGCCCATCAGTCCCAGCATATCAATGACTTGTGCGGGTGACTGGATATCGAACTTTGCCTTTACCTCTTCTATTCCCATCACTTCAAAACCGCCTGTATGCTTGGGACGGTACATGAAGACATTTCCGCCCACCAGTTGGCCATAGTCTTTGTCCGGAGTCATCATATAAGTAGTGATACCCTGATTGCCGGCTTCTGTTGCCAGAGTTCCGATTACATCGTCCGCTTCATATCCCGCTACCTCCAGGATGGGGATTCGGTAAGCCTTGATAATATCTTTTATAATAGGTACCGAAAGACGGATTGCTTCCGGAGTTTCTTCTCGTTGAGCTTTGTACTGTTCAAAAGCTTCGTGGCGGAATGTGGGTCCCGGTGGATCGAATGCAACTCCAATGTGGGTGGGGTTCTCTTTCTTCAGCACCTCTTCCAGGGTGTTGACGAATCCTAGTATGGCTGAAGTATTAAAACCCTTGGAATTAATGCGGGGATTTTTAATGAACGCATAGTACGCCCGATAGATAAGAGCATAAGCATCCAAGAGGAATAGTTTGCTGTTTTGATTCATATTTTTCAGTTTTTTCATGGTAAAAGTACAAAAAAATACCGTATTAACCGTTTTATTACTATTTTTGTAGGCAAATAGCGATGCATGGACAACTCATCACCTATAAAATCCCCGATTTCTGAGGAATTGGAGGACTTCAAGAAGCTTTTTGAAAGTACCCTCTCCAGTTCCAACCTTTTGCTGAACAGCGTAATTGCGCATATCCGGCAGAAGAACGGGAAGATGATGCGCCCCATTCTGGTGCTTCTGGCTGCGAAGCTTTTTGGCAAGGTATGTCCTGCAACCCTGCATGCTGCGGTTGCGTTGGAACTTCTTCATAATGCCAGCCTTGTGCACGATGATGTAGTGGACGAAAGTACTGAACGCCGTGGACAACTCTCCGTTAATGCCATTTTCAATAATAAAGTAGCCGTACTGGCAGGCGATTATCTGCTTGCAACAGCGTTGGTGCAAGTGGGCATGACCCGTAACCATGACATTATCGACATCGTCTCCTGCCTGGGGCAGGATTTGGCAGATGGTGAACTTCTGCAGCTTTCCAACGTCAGCAATCTCCATTTCTCCGAGGAAGTCTATTTCGACGTTATCCGCAAGAAGACGGCCGTGCTCTTTGCAGCTTGTACGAAGGCGGGCGCTCTCTCGGTGGGAGCCAGCGATGAAAAGGCGGAATCTGCGCGTCTGTTCGGTGAATATATCGGGCTTTGTTTTCAGATAAAGGATGATATTTTCGATTACTCCGAGAGCAAGGAAATAGGCAAACCTACCGGAAATGATATGGTGGAGGGGAAGTTGACTCTACCTGCGCTTCATGTGCTCAATACCGTGAAGGATAAAACAGCGGAAGAAATTGCCGTAAAGATAAAGAATGGGGAGGCAACGCCTGGCGAAATAGCCCATTTAATCGAATTTACCAAGCAGAATGGTGGTATAGAGTATGCTTCGCAAGTGATGTATGACTATAAGGAAAAGGCTCTTTCTTTGCTGGCTTCTTTGCCCGATACGGAGGTAAAAGTAGCGCTAGCCGGGTATCTGGATTATGTGGTAGAGCGGGAAAAATGACGGAACTGTTTCCGGTTGATAATATGAGAAAGCCTGATGGAACCCACTCCATCAGGCTTTATTTATAGGTAAATACAGCTTTCTCTTAGAAGAATTTCATCTCTTCACCCTTGATTTCCGAAAGCAGCAGGTTGGCAAGACGACTGGTTCCCAGACGGAACAGCTCGTTGTTCAGCCATTCTTCGCCGAGCACTTCCTTGACGATGGTGTAATAAATCAGTGCATCGTTCACGCAGTTGATTCCTCCTGCGGGCTTAAAGCCTACCTTGATACCCGTCAGCTCGTGATATTCCTTGATGGCCTGGCACATAACCAGGGCGGCCTCCGGCGTGGCGGCAGGCTGCTGCTTGCCGGTGGAAGTCTTGATGAAATCGGCACCCGAATACATGGAAAGGATGGATGCTTTTTTGATGTTCGAAGCCGTCTTCAAAGCTCCGGTTTCGAGGATTACCTTCATGTGGTGCTCTTTGCAGGTTGCTTTGAGTTCTTGTATCTCCTCGCACATGCCTTCATAGTCTCCCGCCAGGAACTTGCCCACCGAAATAACGATGTCTATTTCATCGGCGCCTTCCATCAGTGCCATGGCAGTTTCTGCCACTTTCACTTCAATGAAAGTCTGGGAGGAGGGGAAACCTGCTGATACACAAGCTATTTTTACATCCTCCACTTCCAGCGTGTCTTTTACGACTTCTGCAAAATTGGGGTATACACAGATGGCTGCCACATTCTTCAGGTCGGGGAACTCTTCGTCGAATTTATTCACTTTCTGGGTGAATTTCATAACGCTTTCATCGCTGTCTTCACTCTTCAGGGTGGTAAGGTCGATGCAGTTGAACAGGAATTTCTTTACCTCCGGTGTATTGTTTGCCGGTACCTTCTCTGCAATGATTCTGGCAGCTTGTGCAGCTATTTCCGCATCATCCAGTTGGGTGTTGTACTTTGCCAGGGCGGCGTCATACTTACTCTGGGTAGGCTCATTCTTCTCCATGGTCTTTCAATTTAGGGTTATTGATATGTCTTGTCTGGTCACGTCTGGTTTTCTTCTCGAAGTTGCGGCAGAAGGCGTCTGTCAGGTTCACTCCGGTCTGGTTCGCAAGGCAGAGAAGTACCCAAAGAACATCTGCCATCTCATCGTCGAGATTGTCTTTTTCTCCTTTCTTGAAGGATTGGTCGCCATACTTGCGTGCCATGACGCGGGCGAGTTCGCCCACTTCTTCGGTCAGTATCGCCATATTGGTGAGTTCGCTGAAATAGCGCACTCCGTATTCCTTTATCCAGGAATCCACTTGTTTCTGTGCTTCTTCTAACGTCATTATTCCTTGTTTTTTGTATCTATACAGATGGTCACGGGACCATCGTTCATCAGTTCTACTTTCATATCGGCACCAAATTCGCCGGTACCTATTTCTTTACCTAATGCTAAACTCAGTTCCCGGCAGAATTGTTCGTACAGCGGGACGGATATTTCCGGCCGTGCTGCCCGTATGTAGGAGGGACGGTTGCCTTTCTTGGTGGAGGCGTGGAGGGTGAACTGGCTGATAACCAGTATCTCTCCGTCTGCTTCAAGAATGGATTTGTTCATTACGCCGTTTTCGTCATCGAAAATGCGCAGGTTGACTATCTTCTTGCAAAGCCAGTCAATATCTTCTTTTCCATCGGATTCTTCGATGCCTACGAGTATCATGAGGCCCTTTCCAATGGAGGCTTTGCAGGTTCCGTTGATGGTGACGGAAGCGTGTCCGGCACGTTGTATCACTACTCTCATGTTGTTTTTGTCTTTTTGAGGGGACAAAGTTACGAATTAATTCGTTGTGTGCATGGCTTTGCAGGCTGATTTATCAGTCATTATTTCTCTGAGAAATAGGTCTGGATGATTTTGGCTTTCGCTTCTCCCACCACGGCGGCAAGCTCCTCGGCAGATGCTTCGCGGATACGCTTCACGCTTTTGAACTCCTTGAGCAACGCGCTTTTCGTCTTTTCACCGATACCTTTTATCTCGTCCAGTGCGGAGGCAATCTGCCGTTTGCTGCGCTTGTCGCGGTGGAAGGTAATGGCGAAGCGGTGCACTTCATCTTGAATCTGCGTCAGCAGTCGGAAGAGGGGGGTGTTCTGTTTCAATCCGATGGTCTGGGGAGGGTAGCCATACAATAGCTCGGAAGTGCGATGTTTGCCATCTTTGGCAAGTCCGGCGATGGGGATGTTCAGGCCAAGCTCGTCTATCACCTCTTTTACGGCGCTCATTTGCCCTTTTCCACCGTCGGTGATAAGAAGGTCGGGCAGGGGTGCTTTCTCTTCTATAGCGCGCTGATAGCGCCGTTTTACGACCTCTTTCATGGAGGCATAGTCATCCGGTCCCTCTACGGTCTTGATATTGTACTTGCGGTAATCCTTCTTGGAAGGTTTCCCCTTGACGAAGACCACGCACCCGGCCACGGGGTCGGAACCCTGGATGTTGGAGTTGTCGAAACATTCTATCTGCATGGGCAGGCGGTCCAGGTGCAGCTCTTGCTGTATCTCTTTCAGCAGGCGCACGGTCCGTTGCTCCGGATTCAGCTTTTCGGCTTGCTTCAGGCGGTCGGCTTTGTACTGCTTCACATTGAGGATGGAGAGTTCCAGCAGTTTCTTTTTGTCTCCCCGTTGCGGGATGGTAAAGACGACATCTTTCAGCTCCATATCCAGTTCAAAAGGCACGATGATTTCACGAGAAAGGCTCTTGTATCTTTCCCGCATTTCGATGATGCCGAGAGAGAGCAGTTCTTCTTTGCTCTCATTCAATCGTTTCTTGTATTCAAAGGTGAAAGCCTGGTTGATGGCACCGTTCGTAATGTGCAGGTAGTTGACGAAAGCGGACTTTTCATCGCTGTCTTCCTCGATGGAGAACACGTCGATATTGTGCAGCACGTTGCTTACCACTTCCGATTTCGCCCGGTAGTTTTCCAGCAGCAGGTATTTCTTCTTTATCTTCTGTGCTTCTTCAAACTTCATTTCGGCTGCCAGTTCCTGCATTTGCTGGAAAAGCATCCGTTCTATCTCCTGGGTATTCCCTTTGAGTATTTCCTTGATTTCAGCGATGTTTTTCAGATACTCTTCTTGACTTTGCTTCCCGATGCAAGGTCCTGCACAGTTCTTGATGTGGTATTCCAGGCAAACATTGAACTTTCCGGCACGTATGTTTTCCGGAGAGAGGTTCAGGTGGCATGTACGCAAAGGGTACAGATGCTTGATGAGGTCGAGTAATGCGTACATGGAAGGTATATGGCTGTAAGGGCCATAATAGGAGGAACCGTTACGGATTATCTTCCGGGTTCTGAATACACGTGGAAAGTATTCGTTCTGCACGCAGATGCTGGGATACGTCTTGTCGTCTTTCAACAGTACGTTGTAGCGAGGCTTGTATTTCTTGATAAGATTGTTTTCCAGCAATAGCGCGTCTTCTTCCGTATTCACCACGATATATCGGATATCTGCAATCTTGCTGACCAGCACCCTCGTCTTTCCCGGTTCGTGCTCCCGGTTGAAGTAGGAAGACACTCTTCGCTTCAGATTCTTTGCCTTTCCTACATATATAATAGTCCCTTCGGTATTCAGATATTGGTAAATACCGGGACTTTCGGGAAGGTTGGATACAATCCCTTTGAGGTAGTCGTTAGTTCTGAGTTCTTCCATAATACCGACGTTTCACCACAGATTACACAGATTAACGCAGATTTCTCTTTGATAAAACTGTGTTTTGTGGTGGATAAATAATCTGTGTTAATCTGTGTAATCTGTGGTGAAATATGAAATGGCTAAAGCGACAGCACAGCCTCCACTTCCACATCATCTCCAAACACATCCTTGCCATGAAGCTCTTTCAGCTCGATGATGAAGTTTACATACACTTTCTTGGGGTTCATCTGTTTCACCAGTTTGCAGGCGGCTTCCATTGTTCCACCGGTTGCCAGCAAGTCGTCGTGTAGCAATACTACATCGTCTTCATTGATGGCATCCTTGTGCATCTGCACGGTGTCTTTGCCATATTCTTTATCATAGCTTTCTTCAATGGTTTCTGCAGGAAGCTTTCCCGGCTTGCGGATAGGTACGAAGCCTGCCCCCAGTCTGGTGGCGAGAATGGGGCCCATAATGAATCCTCTTGATTCTATACCCACTACTTTGGTGATGCCTTTGTCTTTATACATCTCGTATAGTGTGTCCGAGAGTTCCTGCAAGGCGGTAGGCTCCTTGAACAAGGTAGTTACATCGTAGAATAGAATTCCCGGAATGGGGAAGTCGGGTATTTCTCGGATGCTTTTGGTAAGAGTTTCTTTGCTCATAATCAGTTTATTTAATACGTTTATTGAATTCTTTGTTTCACGTGGAACTTTGCGCTCTATCGTCCGCAAAGTACCAGTAGCACGTTGATGTCGCTTGGAGATACTCCCGGAATCCGACTCGCTTGGGCTATTGTTTCCGGATCTATCTTCATCAGCTTCTGTCTAGCTTCGGTAGAAAGGGATTGAATGGAATTATAGTCAAACTTACCTTTTATCTTGATGCTTTCCAATCTTGCCAATTTATCCGCAATAATCCGTTCGCGTCCGATGTATCCCTCGTACTTGATGAGTATTTCTGCAGCTTCTACAATTTCTTCCTTTCTATCGGATATTTTATCCAGTTCTCGTTTAAAGGCACTGACGTGTTCGGCAATGTTCTCAATCGTTATCTGCGGACGGTTTATCAAATCTATCAATTTGCATCCTTGGCGCAGTGGAGTTGTGCCGAGCTGCTCCAATACCGGATTGATTAATGCCGGTTTCATCGAGTAATTCCGCGCGAAGTCTATAATCCGGTTCACGGCTTCACGTTTTTCTGTCAGCAGCTTGTACCGCTCTTCCTTGGCGAGTCCCAGCTTCCAGGCTTTTTCCGTGAGTCGCATGTCCGCATCATCCATACGGAGCAGGATGCGATATTCGGCACGGGAAGTAAACATACGGTAAGGCTCGTCCACACCTTTTGTTACCAAGTCATCGATTAAAACGCCGATATATGCTTCATCCCTTGCAAGGGTGAACGGTTCTCCGCCGTGGCAATTGATGTGGGCGTTGATACCTGCCATGATTCCTTGTCCAGCTGCTTCCTCGTAACCGGTTGTTCCGTTTACTTGTCCGGCAAAGAACAGATTCTTTATATTCTTCGTTTCCAGCGTATGTTTCAGTTGGGTGGGGTCAAAGAAGTCGTATTCGATGGCATAGCCCGGGCGGTAGATGACGAGGTCTCTGAACGCCGGTATCTTTTTCAATGCTGCAATCTGGATGTTCATGGGCAATGAAGAAGAGAATCCATTCAAGTAGAGCTCTTGGGTTGTTTCCCCTTCGGGCTCCAGGAAAAGCTGGTGCTGCGGTTTGTCGGGGAAAGTCACAATCTTGGTTTCTATACTGGGGCAATAACGTGGGCCGATACTTTGGATTTGTCCGTTGAAAAGGGGAGAATCCGGCAGACCTTCCTGCAGGATGCGGTGTGCTTCTTCGTTGGTGAAGCAGGTCCAGCAAGGGAGCTGTTTCAAATGGCGTACATGAGTGTCCATGAACGAGAACTTGTGGAAGTCACATTCTCCGTCTTGGATTTCCATATCCTCATAATGCACGCTGCGTCCATCTATGCGTACGGGGGTTCCCGTCTTCATGCGTCCAAAGGTGATGCCATGCTTTGCGATGGATTCGGTTAATTGGTAGGATGCAGGTTCTGCCATACGTCCGCCTGGAAGCATGGTACGTCCCACGTGCATCAGTCCATTGAGGAAAGTTCCTGCGGTGAGTACTACACATTTGGCATGGAACGTTACTCCCCATAATGTGACTACTCCCGTAATCTCACCGTTTTCAACGAGGATTTCCTGCACGGTATCCTGCCAGATATGCAGGTTGGGGATATTTTCCAGTATCTCTCTCCATGCCCAGATGAATTTGTTGCGGTCGCACTGCGCGCGCGGACTCCACATAGCGGGACCTTTGGAACGGTTCAGTATACGGAACTGTATGGCTGTCTGGTCTGTCACCAATCCCATATATCCTCCCAAGGCGTCTATTTCGCGTACTATCTGTCCTTTGGCGATGCCTCCCACTGCCGGGTTACAACTCATCTGTCCGATTTTGTTCATATCCATTGTGATAAGACAAGTCTTCGAACCCAGGTTTGCAGCAGCGGCAGCGGCTTCGCATCCTGCGTGTCCGGCGCCGATTACAATAACGTCATACTTAAACTCCATTCGTTCAGTGTATTTTAAAACTGTGCAAAGTTACGAAAAAAGTTGTATGCCGGGACGTGTCATATCTTAAAATCCGGATATATCTTCTTTGGCATTGCTTATATTTCCGTATCCAGTATCATACTTATTGCTTGGAATGCTTAGGCTATAGACATATTGCTTGTGTTTAGCTTAAAATACAATCAAAATGAAGCTTTTTGAATACTATTGCTTTTCTTTTTGAAAAAGATACATACCTTTGCAGCGTTTGGATATTAAAAAGTGTTTTGATTGACTAATTTTAAGGAAGAGAAGCATGAGAAAGAAATTCTTCTTGTTAATCATTGTCTGCCTGGTTATGGGGGCGGGAGTGATGGCTCAGACGTCTACGGTCTCGGGAACAGTATTTGCCGAGGACAACAATGAGCCGATTATTGGGGCATCGGTATTGGTGAAGGGTACAACGCTGGGGGCCGTGACCGATATCGAAGGTAAATTTACAATCTTGAATGTGCCGGGCACGGCAAAGACAGTGATTGTCTCTTTTGTAGGTATGCAGAAAGTAGAAGCTGCCATAAAGCCTGCTATGAAGGTGGTGCTGAAATCGGATTCGGAACTGCTGGATGAAGTGATGGTGGTGGCTTACGGCACGGCCAAAAAGAGCAGCTATGCAGGTTCGGCTTCTTTAGTGAAAGCGGATGCGCTGAAAGACATTCCGACGACCAGCTTTGAAAACGCGTTGAACGGTAAAGTGGCGGGCTTGCAACTGACGAATAATTCCGGCCAGGCGGGTTCCGCACCGGCCATCCGCATCCGCCCGGCAACCGGCGATGACGCCGCGGGCATCCTGGCCGTGTACGCGCCCTACATCGCCACGCCCGTCACGTTCGAGGAGCGCGTGCCG
>ERZ857965.3397-NODE-3397-length-11975-cov-2.590185_pt1 | contig 11975 bp, 7 predicted proteins | sample MGYA00519758_ERZ857965 | MGnify/ENA primary metagenome ERZ857965 (study PRJEB31778, sample SAMEA3449381) | human gut metagenome | biome: human gut; feature: human-associated habitat; material: faeces | place: United Kingdom | collected 2010/2012 ...
CGTCGGTTTTTCCGGCTCTACCGGTGTGTCAGCTTTCACTTCAATACCGATTTCTACCGTCTTGCCCGCATATGTTACATCAACTTTGCTCACACCTTCTGTAAGCGCTGTATCAAGTGACGGATTAAATGCGAAGTCTGCCTTTGTTGCATCACTGTAAGCTACTTCTTTGTCCTCGCCTTTGTTATATTTCACTGTAAGCACAAGTCCTGCCGGGTCGAATTTCTCCCCTTCTTTGTACTCTGTCTTAGCAGGATTTGCTTTAATTTCAACTTTTTCTACCGTCGGTTTCTCCGGTTCTACCGGTCTTTCTTCCAAACCTTCAAATGCTGAAGTTAATACTTTCAGCGCTTCATCAATCTGAATCTGCTGTGCGGAATAATCTGCAAATACTGTCTGTGCATCCGTCAGCGCTTTTGCAAATGCCGCATAAGAAGTGTCTGTGTACCCTTCTGCCGACGTATCTTTTACTTCATTGATTTTTGCTTCCAGGGCGCTTCTGTCAATCAGATCGTTTTCATTCTCGATTTCACCAAGTTTGAATTTTGCCTGTTTGATATAACATAAATCTGTTCTTACATTATAATTACCTGATTCAAATGCATTCTTAGAAAACTCTTCGTCAAAGTGTCCGTAAGAATCCATGATAAATGTTCCATCATCCAGAACTAAAATTCCCGCATATCCCGTATCACCGGATTTTGCATTCATTGCCCAGTCTTCTTCGATCAGTATACGGTATTCACCTTCGTTTTGCTCTAACAGGTCTTCATATGTTCCAACCCATGCAACCCAGTCGCCTGCCATCCAGTTGTTATCAAGCTTACCGTCTTTGTATACGATCTCACGGAATGTGATCAAAAGACGTCCGCTGATCGGATCATATACAGCTTTATGTCTTTCCCCTGCAAGCGAACCTTGCATTTCTTCCGGTTTACTCCATGTTTTTCCTTCATCATCAGAATAGAACATCACGGATAAGTTTGGTTTTTTATCACTTCTTGCCAGCGCCATGATCCGTTTTCCATCCGGTGAGCGGAACATTCCGACTTCACAGATTCCATATTTGCTTTCGATACTTCTATAATCAGCTAAATATCTTTCCGGCTCGCTCCACTGTTCATTTCCGTCTTCATCAAATGTCAGATAGCTCTTGAAGTTGACATAACCATAATCATGGAAAACACCCATCCATTTCTGAATGTAATTTCCCTGTTCATCTTTTAACTGCACAAGACTTGCCATTGCTACGATTGTATGTTTTTTCTCTGCTCCGTCAAAAGAAGGCCAGTGATTCTTATATTCTGTCCAAGTTTCTCCGTCATCATCAGAGTAGGCAGTATCCCATCCGCCTCTTTGTAAATCCCAGTTCGGACATGCTGAAATCAGCATAATTCTTTCTTTTCCATTACCCATATCCAATGTATATAAGGTAGGTGTTTCCTGACAAGTTGCAAACGATGCCGGAATATCTTTCTTCTCCGTCCAAGTCTCGCCTTCATCATCACTAATCTGCATAATAATCGGTCCATGACCGTGTCCTGTCGGATAAGCAGTAATCAGTCTGCCTGTCTTTGTCTGAACCATGTCCGGCTGTCCAAGATACTGTCTAGGTGTATTCGGAGCTTTTTCAATATCTTTCAGATATTTATCCGCCAATTCATACTGTGGAATCCTTGAATTTGCATACAATACTTTCTTAGTTTACTGTAACTTTTTCCGTATATCCGCCGCCTGTTACAGTAATGACCGCTTTTCCTTTCTTGTTCGCCGTTACTAAACCGTCCTCATTTACACTTGCAATTTCCGGCTTGTTTGAGACATATGTAATCGTCTTATCTTCGGCGTCTGTTATCAAGTTTGTTGTAATCTGATACGTTTCTCCGATATTTACCGTTGGATTCGTATCCGCAATGTTTAATCCTTTTACTTTCATTGCGGAAAGTATTTCACTTTCATTCAATACACGGTTATAAACTTTCACTTCATCGATCAGACCTGTAAATCCAGTACCGCCGATCACATCCGCAGGTGTTTTAATAGGATTATTTTTTGTCCATGCATTGATATCACCGACTCTTGTACCGTTTACATACATGGCAAGACCCTGATCTTTATCCTGCACCCATGTAATATGATACCACTTGTCTTTCTCGAAATCATACTGATACGACAAGACGTCTCCGCCATTATTTCCTACACGGAATCCGGATACTCTGTCTGCCGCCATCTTCAATGAGAAGGAAAATGCTTTTGTGGAATCTTCCAATACAGAAATCTCTTTATTAAATTCTGACGTAGTCTTTACCCAATACGAAATCGTCCAGTCTTTGTCATTCAGATCGCCTGCCGTCTGCGTAATCACTGCACCTTTTCCGTCTTGTGTTACGTTCAGCGCTTTTCCTGATTTGCCGGCTTCGGTTGTGCAGGAAGCATCAAGAGTACCGTCACGTTTTCCCCATTCATCCTCTAACTTCTGTCCTTTCACATCGTCAAATGAATAGTAAGAAACCTGCGCTCCTTCTTCAACCTCAGCTTCTTTTACAACGATCGTAACAGAATCTTTCTTTTCTTCATTTTGGTTAGATGTCACCGTAATAACAGCGCGGCCTGATCCCTTCGCAGTTACCGCTCCGTCTTTCACAACTGCAACTGCCGGATTATCGGTCGACCATGTGACTGTGTTATTCAATACATTTTCCGGAAGGACTGTAACTTCAAGCTGAGTTGTACCTCCCTGCTGTAATTCAACCTCTTTCTCTCCGTTGATCGATACTGAGTCAACCTCGGTCACTCCCGCTTTCTTTAATGCGACATATTCTTCTGTCAGCTCGGCAATTTTTGTTTTGATCGTATTCATATCCGACGCAAGTTCTTGTTTTCCCGCATCTGTCAGATAATACGCGCTTGATGCATAAGTCGGTTTTACAGAATCCATCAAAGCATCCACTTTTGCCGCCATGCTCGGAACATCTGATTTCATTTTAATAAGTTTATTTACATCGCGTACACCTTCTGCCATTTTTTCAAAACGTGTACTTGATTTTGTAACTTTTGCTTCAGAATCATCCGGGAATACAAGGAAACAATCCCCGGCTTCAAATGCATTGTGAGTCGTGTCTTCCAATGGATTCTCAACCCATGAGTCATATGCCCAGCGAAGATATCCTTCTCCGCCTACGGAATAAGAATACATCATTGTCCAGTAGCTTTCTCCCGGCGCACTTAATGAAAAGTTACCCGGTTTATGACCTGTACATGTATAAATAGTTGTACGAAGTCCCGCATCTTCACGAGCCTGTCTTATTTCTTCAAACTGCTGAGGATGGGCCTTTACCGCGATAGAACCTACATTCAGGTCGTCTACGCGCATTGCAAGATCTTTTTTCTCAACAAATCCATCCATCGCTCCCGCACTCTTTAATTTCAAAGGTGTCGGAATGCCGCGTTTAATTGAATCGATCAAATCAAACGCCGCCTTATTAAATCCTCTTTCATCGATACCGATATAAGCGTCGTTAAACCAGCCTTTTTCATATAAATGGTCTGCAAGATCATTCAGAAATGCCGTCCATATCGTTGTCCATTCTTCTGAACCCGGAGTCAATCGTTTTTTTACTGTTGTCTTTGTCGCTTCATCATAATAAACAACTGAGTTTGTCCAAGGCGCAATACTGTAACATACGATCTTGTCCCCGATTTTCATAACGTCTTTGTTAAACGTTACCCATTTATCAAAATCCGTATAATCAAAACTCCATTTTCCATCCGCTTTCTTTGTCCATTTAACCATAGAAGGGAATTTAACAGTTCCTTCCCCGTATGTCTGACCTGCCCACGCCTCTTCTACGATTGTAGTTGTAATGGCATGTCCGCCGGCATTTTTATATAATCCCATGTGGGATTTTAAAATTTCAAAATGCTCTTCAGAAAACGGCGTTACATCATAATATTCTGCGATACGATACGGGTTCTGCCACAATTCCATATCAAAACCATCTTTAAACTTCGTCGCATCCGGAAGTTCTGCATCAGCTACTTTTAACGTATAAGTAAATGTAAGTGGTTCTGCTAATTCTTTTGCCGTTACCGTAACCGTTCCTGTATAACTACCTGCCGCTGTTCCTGCCGGAACTTTCACAGATACCCAGATATTCTGAAGTTTGTTCGTTCCAATATTCATCGCTGTTCCGGCATCCTGATAAAGCACTTCATTTGCTTCCTGTCTGCTTCCTTTCGGAACTTCTCTGTCAGGATCACCGTATCCCGGCATTCCTGTATAAGCCTGAACTGATTTAATAAATTTTAAATCCACATTTGCTTTCGGAATCGTATTGCCGTTTCCGGTGAAATCACTTGCCGTCGCTGTTACATCTGTATAAGAAGAATCTATCGAAGCTAAAGAAATCTCAGAAGTAACCGTATCATTCTTCCATGCATTCAAAGTATCTTCTGTTTTGTTTGCTGCTTTTACCTCAGTTAATTTATCCTGGGTATACTGAAGATTATTATCTGTAATTGTTCCGTGAAGTTTTGCTTCTTCCGGTTCTCTGTAAGTATATACATACACCTCAGCGGCATCGATCAGAATGTCCGAACCTGTTCCTGATGCATTTCTTTCCCCTGTAGCCACCGCTTTTAATGTGTGTTCTTTTTCTTCTAAATCGGAAATCGTTGTAATGAATGTAGAATTGATATTAGTAGCATTATAAAGGTCTCCCTCTGCTTTTTCCTCACCGTCGATCAGATACTTCACTTTTCCCATCATTCTGTTTTTACCGGAATAGATATCGATCTTATGTCCTGTAAATTTCACTTCATAATAGGATGCTTCAGGATGCGCCGGATCTACTTTTTTTGACCATGTATGCTGCGCATCTCCTGCCTCCCATTTTCCTTCTGCGAATGTGAAGTAGTTTGTTTCTCCGCTCTGCTGTGTATGCGGAATTTTCACCTTTTCTTCAATCGGAGCTTTTTTTCCTGTAATCTTTTCATACATGCATTCTGCTATGTACAGATATCCTGCATCTGTAAAATGTACTTTATCTGTATTATAAAGATTTTCTTTTCCTTCGGTCTTTTCATACATATCAATGAAATCCCATGCGGCATTTTCTTTAATCAATGCCTTCTGAGCCTGATAGACTTTTTCGACCTTTTCCTGAGTGATATCGTTTCCCGTCGTCTGATAACATTTCGGAGACGTGGCAAAAATAACTTTGTTATTCTCCGTCTTATACTCATTATAAAACGCTGTCATCTGTGTTTTATAATTTTCTTCGTTCCAGTTTTTGGAATCATTCGTTCCAAGCATAATAATTACAATGTCTGCATTATAAGCTTTACTTTGTTCGTATTCTGTACCGCTTTTATATGGATTACTTGTCCCCTCCATCAAAAACGCACCTGTTTCCCCAAAGTTTTTTACTTCATATCCGCTTCCAAGTAAACTCTGCAAACGTGCCGGATATGCATTTGGTCCTTTCTTTCCTGAATTCGCGCCCGTCGAAGTGTACCCTTCCGTCAGGCTGTCTCCCACGCATGCCACCTTGATCTTCGCGGCGGCATCTGCCGTCTCACCTTCTGCCCATGCGATCGTGCCGCTTCCTAGAATACACCCTAATGTAAGCACAACACTTAAAACAATTCCCATTGCTTTTCGCATTAGTTTTTTGACATTTTCCACAACTATTTTTCCTTCCTTTCTTAGCATTTTGCCCACATACTCATACAGAACCATATACCCTTTTGTTCAATGTGTCAACATTATTTTTACCCCCCCCCGCTCCATATGTCGTATTTTCATCATTTTCCATATAAAATACATTTATTTTTATGCATAATGACGAGTTTTTCGAGGGCTGATTTTCTAACTTCTGCATATACTATATAAAATACTTTTCTGCTTATGAAAGGAGACTTGTTATGCTTGCTTCCTATAAACTTTCCGGTAAATACATCTTTATCTCCGGTTTTCTGTTCACGTCTGTTCTCGGAACACTGTCGCACTTTTTCTATGAATGGTCCGGCGATTCAACTTTTATAGGTCTTGTCTGCCCAATCAGCGAATCTGCATGGGAACATATGAAACTTTTGTTCTTTCCGGCTCTGCTCTACTGCTTTCTTTTCAAACTAATATATAAAAACGCCGTTCCAAACGTATCTTTACCACTTTTATCCGGCATTCTGACAGGAACGACACTTATCCCTGTTTTCTTTTATACTTACTCAGGCATACTCGGCTTTACGGTTGTCTGGATCGATATTGCTATTTTTTACCTTTGTACTGGAATCACTTTTTCAATGGCATCCAAATTATATGAGCAGAAAAATATCGCACGTTTCCGCTTCCTCATATATGGACTGACTATATTATATTCCATCCTTTTCTTTATATTTACCTTTATTCAGCCGGATATTGCCCTGTTTCAAAATCCATGACTTTTCATACCGCGTCCGCTTACGCCTGCTTCTTTTTTCTATCTGTCTTTCACTTCATTTTTCAGTCTGTTTTCCGGTTCATTTTCCAATCCACTTTCCATCCTCGGTAAGAGGAAGCGGCTTCCCGTCAAGAACAGCGCTTTTTAAAATATCTTCTATATTATAAACAAGTTTCAGAGAAAAGAAGCCGCAGTCTCTCTCCAACAGATCAAAGAAAATCTTATCTCCCTCCCATAACTTCAGCGTCTCGATCTTTGATTTTTCAACCCATTCCAACTCGCCCTCATCACAGTCGATCGGTTCTCCTTCAAACCCGTCAGCCGTATAAAGCGACATGTATTCTACAACATCTTCACCGTAAACAAATGTCACGATTCCCCGGTAAGCCCACGAAGTCAGCGTATATCCCGTTTCTTCTTTCACTTCTCTTAGCAAGCACTCTTCAGGACTTTCTCCATATTCAAAATGTCCGCCGACACCGATCCATTTATCTTTATTCACATCATTTTCTTTCACCGTACGGTGAAGCATTAAATATTTATCGTCTTTTTCTATATAGCATAATGTACTTAATTTTGTCATAGCCATCCTCCTTAATACGGTCTCTATATTTGTATCTTTATCCGTTTTCAGACTTTTTTATTTTCTTCACTTTTTATCATTTATCCTCATCTTTTCCCCTAAGAAACTGCGATTCATACAAATGTCTGTAAAATCCGTCTGCAGCCATCAAGCTCTCGTGATTGCCCTGCTCAATAACTTTTCCGTCTTTCATAACGAGAATCACGTCCGCCTCGCGGATCGTTGACAGACGATGCGCCACAATAAACGTCGTCCGCCCTTCCATCAATTTTGTAAAAGCCGCCTGTATCTTTACTTCTGTTCTTGTGTCGATCGATGACGTCGCTTCATCGAGGATCAGCATAGGCGGTCTGCACAGCATAACACGCGCGATGCATAAAAGCTGTTTCTGTACTTGCGACAGCCCGTCTCCGTCATCTGTCACCCACGAGTCATATCCGTTTGGCAGACGCAGGATTACATTGTGAATATAAGATGCTTTTGCAGCTTCTATCATTTCCTCTTCTGACGCGTCGGACCTTCCTAAAAGAATATTTTCCCGGATCGTTCCCGTTTTCAGCCACGTTTCCTGAAGCACCATGCCATATGCACAGCGCAGACTTTCCCTCGTAACCTCACGCACATCCTTTCCGTCTACTGAAATACAGCCGCCGTCTACATCATAAAACCGCATAAGCAGATTGATCAGCGTTGTTTTTCCGCATCCCGTCGGTCCTACAACAGCGATCTTTTGTCCCGGCATAACTTTCAAATTAAAATCCGTGATCAGATTCTGTTGTGGCATATACGAAAAATCAACATGCTCTGCCAGTACATGTCCCCGGACATGAGTCAGAACCGCCGCATCTTCCGGCTGAGGAATTTCTTCTATTAACTCAAAAATACGACCGGCACATACAACCGCGTTTTGGAACTCTGTCACAACTCCGGATATTTCATTAAACGGCTTTGTATACTGATTTGCATAACTCAAAAAACTTGTAAGCTGCCCTACTGTCAGCGTTCCGTTTACTACCGCAAACGCACCTGCGATCCCGACTCCCGTATATACGAGACTGTTTATAAAACGGGTCGCCGGATTTGTAACGGAAGAGAAAAATGTCGCTCTCAAATATGCGCTTCCTAATTTTTCATTAATCTTATCAAACCGCTCCGTCACTTTTTCTTCCTGCCCAAACGCCTGTACTACTTTCTGATTGCCGATCATTTCGTCGATCAGACCTGTCTGTTCTCCTCTGATTTCAGACTGAAGACGAAACATCGCAAATGTTTTGCGGGCAATAAAGTTCGCCACAAAAAATGAAATCGGAGTGATCAAAACGACGACAAACGTAATATTTACATCAACCGACAACATAAATCCCAGCGTGCCGATAATCGTTGCAGCTCCTGTAAACAACTGGGTAAATCCCATCAAAAGTCCGTCCGCAAACTGATCTACATCCGCAATAACACGGCTTACTATTTCTCCGGATGGATGATTGTCGATGTATTTCAGCGGAAGGATCTGAATCTTCCGAAAAGCTTCGTTTCTCACATCCTGCACGACCTGATAAGTCATTTTATTATTGCACACATTCATCAGCCACTGCGCAAGCGCCGTAATACCCGTACATATTCCGATCTGAAACAGAATTCGGAATATCCCGGCAAAGTTTACCGCTCCTTTTCCTATGATCTCATCTACCGCATAACCGATCAGTTTCGGAATGTAGAGCGTAAGGGCGACGCTGACTGCTGCCAGCAAAACAGAAAAAACAACAAAAATACGATACTTCCCAAGATGCCCGAATACTTTTTTTAATATTTCTCCCCGGCTCATTTTCCGATCTTTGCTCTGTGGCTTACTCTGCTCTGCCTGCACTTTTGACTTCTGTATTTTATCTTCATTGACTGTTTGTTTTTTAAGCATGTAAAACCGCCTCCTCCGGAAATTGTGAATAATAAATCTCCTGATAAGCCGAACAGTTTTGCATCAGCTCCTCATGTGTTCCGACCGCCACAGCTTTCCCTTCTTCCAGCACAACGATCCGATCTGCATATCTGACCGATGCCGCCCGCTGAGAGACAAGAAATACTGTCGGATTTTCTTTCATGTTTTTAATCGCGTCACGCAAAGCCGCGTCGGTCGCGAAATCAAGCGCCGACGCACTGTCGTCCAATATAAGAATATCTGGTTTTCTTACAAGCGCTCTTGCGATCGTCATACGCTGTCTCTGCCCGCCGGACAAATTTCTCCCGTTTTGTTCTATCATAAATTCAAGCTTTCCCGGCTTTGAATCAACGAACTCTTTCGCCTGTGAAATTTCAAGCGCTTCTTCCAGTGTTTGTTCCGATGCATTTTCATCTCCCCACCGAAGATTCTCCGCAACCGTCCCTTTAAAAAGCACCGCTTTTTGAGGAACCACGCCGATATGACTGCGCAAACTTTCAATCTCATATTCTCTTACATCATGTCCGAAAACCTTCACTTCTCCTTCCGACGCGTCATAAAACCGAGGGATCATGTTTACGATCGATGATTTTCCAGCCCCTGTTCCGCCGATAATCCCTATCGTCTCTCCCGGCATTGCCCGAAACGAGATGTTGCTCAACGAAGGCGCTCCCGCATTTTTATATGTCAATGACACATTGGAAAATTCCACCGCAGGAATCCTTTTTTCTTCTGTATACAACAAACTTCCCGACTGCATTTCCGGTTTTATTGCCAACACAGCTTCGATCCGTTTTCCGCATGCAGCCGCTTTCGTCACCGTAATGATCAGATTCGCCAGTTTCACAAGCTCCACAAGAATCTGCGACATATAGTTGACAAGAGCCACTACTTCCCCCTGAGTCAGACTCCCCATATTTACACGAACCGCGCCGACATAAATAAGAACTATAATACCCACGTTCACGATAATATACGTCAGTGGATTCATAAGCCCGGAGATACTTCCGACAAATTTTTGTTCCTTTGTCAACATTTGATTGTTTTCTTCAAATTCAGCCTTTTCTTTTTCCTCTTTATTAAAAGCACGAAGCACTCTTACACCGATAAGATTTTCTCTCGTTTTTAGAAGAATTTCATCTAAATATGACTGCACTTTCTTATAAAGAGGCATTGTAATCAGCATGATCCCAAATACAACTACCGACAAAAGAGGAATTACAACAACAAAAACCATTGCCGCTTTGACATCTACCATAAAAGACATTGCCATTGCGCCGAATACAATAAAAGGCGAACGTAAAAAAAGACGAAGGACAAGGTTCACTCCTGCCTGCGCCTGATTTACATCACTTGTCATTCGGGTCACAAGCGTAGAACTGCCGATTTCATCCATTTCCGAAAAACCGAAATGTTGAATATGTTCAAACAGCGCATGCCGCAGTCCTGTTCCGAACCCAGCCGCCGCTTTTGCCGAAAAATATTGAGCTGTAAGAGAACATATCAGCCCGACGATTCCCAATACAATCAAAACAAGACACATTCTTATAATATACGGGCTGTCTTTTTGAGCAATTCCTTTATCGATCACCGCAGCCATAACAAGAGGAACAAGAAGTTCAAAAGATGCCTCCAGCATTTTAAACAGCGGAGCCAATATAGTCTCTTTCTTATAATTTTTTAAATAAATAAAAAGTGATCTCATGTCATTTTCTCCCTGTGCAATATTTCTTTAAGAAGCATTCCCCGCATTTAGGATTTCTTGCTGTACAGATACTTCTTCCAAACGTAATGATCTGAATATTATACAATATCCAATGATCCTTTGGCAGTTCCTTCATCAGATCCTGTTCTATCTTTTCGGGATCAGATTGTTTTGTAAATCCCAGTCTGTTAGAAATCCTTTTCACATGCGTATCCACAACTACGCTGGCATCATGATAGATGTTCCCTCTGATCACATTCGCCGTCTTCCGTCCGACGCCTGCTAAAGAGGTCAGATCTTCCAGACTCCTCGGCACTTCACCGCCAAACTTCTCCCTGATATCTTTCATACAGGCAATGATGTTCTTCGCTTTATTGCGATAAAATCCTGTCGGCTTGATATCCTGCTCCAACTCCTTTAAGTCCGCGTCGGCAAATGCGTCCACAGATGTATATTTTTGAAACAAATCTTTCGTCACAATATTCACTCTGGCATCCGTACACTGAGCGCTCAACATCGTTGCGATCAGCAGCTGCCACGGCGTCTCATAATTCAGATAACAAATATATTCCCGTCCATATTGTTCATCTAAAAGATTCAAAATTTCTTCGGTTCGCTTTTTCATGCAGCTTTTATCTTCTCCTTATTTATAATCCGTCAACTTGCATCTGTATACAACAAAATCAACGTCACTTGTATCGGTTGCAGTCCCTGTTGCAAAAGACCCAAATAGATCCAACCTTTTTACACCATTTGCTTTACAAATTTCCGTAACTTTATCAATCAATTCCGTTATCGGCATAACATTCATCGTCTATCACTCTTCCTTATTCTTCACTTTTGTTATTAACACACTTGGAGTTTTACAATTAATACTTCCTTTTATTTCATACAGATCAGATTCAATGCAATATTTCATTCCCATTGTATCAGAACTTTTTACTCTTTTCTATTAATGTTCCGCACTTCATCGTCATATTTGCAATATTTTATATATCATCAGTTATCGAGGACAGCGCCTGACTAACGAAACTTAACTTGAGCCCAATCCCGGCAGGCTATCCCGCACGCACAGCGCTCCATACCCAAGCAGCGCATTCGGCCATCGCTCGTATCCCGCAAGCTGCTTTGCGCCTTTTCTTAAATAAGCTTTTACTTTTTCTCCATAAAGATATGGATCGTTTTCTCTTACAATTCCCCATTCCATCAAAAGAGCTGCTGATCCTGTAACAAATGGTGTTGCCATCGATGTTCCTGATCTTACACTCTCGCCTCCTCCAACTGCTGCTGCCAAAATTCCAACACCTGGTGCTA
>ERZ857965.3400-NODE-3400-length-11974-cov-2.464972_pt1 | contig 11974 bp, 9 predicted proteins | sample MGYA00519758_ERZ857965 | MGnify/ENA primary metagenome ERZ857965 (study PRJEB31778, sample SAMEA3449381) | human gut metagenome | biome: human gut; feature: human-associated habitat; material: faeces | place: United Kingdom | collected 2010/2012 ...
AACATTATGTGAAATCAGGTGACTCAAAACTCGGGGTTTTTTTCATTTTAATTTTGGAGAAGCTTCAGCAGTTCCTCTTTTGTCAGCTGGCTGGCAGTGACGCCTTCTTCTGACAGTATCTGATCCGACAGAGCCTTTTTGTTTTCCTGCAGTTCCAGAATCTTTTCTTCAATGGTATGTCGGGCAATCAGCTTGTAGACAGTGACTGTATGTGTTTGACCGATACGGTGTGCCCGGTCTGTTGCCTGATTTTGGGCAGCTGCGTTCCACCATGGGTCATAGTGGATGACGATATCTGCTCCGGTAAGATTGAGACCTGTTCCACCGGCTTTTAGAGAAATCAGGAAAACAGGAATTTTGTTTTCATTAAAAGCATTGACAAGGCGGGTGCGCTGCTCACTCTTTGTACTGCCGTCCAGTCGATAGTAGAGAATGCGCTCTGCTTTCAGGCGGCGTTCAATCACATCCAGCATAGATGTGAACTGTGAAAACAGAAGAATTTTGTGGCCGCCAGCCATGGCATTTTCAATGAGCTGGATACAGGTATCCAGTTTCGCTGAGCCGCCATGGTAATTTTGATAGATTAAGGACGGGTCGCAGCAAAGTTGGCGCAGTTTGGTTAATTCAGCTAAAATTTGGATTTTACTCGTCTTAAACATACTGTCGCTCTGCTGTTCCAGATCTTTCTGGAGCTTCAGTGTATTGGCAGTGTAAAGCTTGTTTTGTTCATCCGTCATCTGGGCATAAACCGCATGCTCCAGTTTGTCCGGCAGTTCCTTTAAGACATCTGTTTTCAGACGGCGCATGATAAATGGACGAACAAGCTGCTGAAGTCTTGTGGCGGCAATTTGATCTTTATTTTCTACAATCGGCTGTTCCAATTCTGAACGGAAATAAGCATAAGGATATAGAAATCCCGGCATCAAATATTCAAAAATGCTCCACAATTCACTGAGGCGGTTTTCTATCGGGGTACCGGTCAGAGCAAAACGTGTGACAGAGTGGATGCTGCAGACAGAACGTGCTGCCTGAGTACGATGGTTTTTGATATATTGCGCTTCATCGATAATCTGATAATGAAAATGAAGATTGTCATAGCTTGCAATGTCACGTTTCAGCATGTCGTAGGAAGTGATGAGTACATCATAATCCGCATAGTGTGTCAGTAATTTCTGTCGTTCCTGGGCAGTACCGGTGATGAGCAAGGTTTTCAGATTGGGTGCGAAATGCTCGATTTCACTGTCCCAGTTGTAAACAAGTGACGAAGGGCAGACGATCAGACTGACAGGAGGCGGACATGCTGTATGAGAAGCAGTATCTGTCAAATCGACAGTTTTGGATATCGCTTCAAGTCTGGCATGTTCCAATAGTGTGATGATCTGCAAAGTTTTTCCAAGTCCCATATCGTCAGCAAGGATACCGCCAAATCCAAGCTGTGCAATGGTACAGAGCCAGCGATAGCCGGTTTTCTGATAGTCACGCAGAATGGGTTTCATGGCATCAGGAACTTCATAATCGCTGTCAGCCACAGATTTCATATCACGAATCAGTGATTTGAAATAACGGTCTCTATGGGACTGTATATCACTGTTGTGGCTGGTAAGAACGGCATCAATATAGGATGCGCGATATAAAGGCACTGAAATCCTGCCACCACGGATAGCCTGTTCAGAGAGCCGAAGTCCGTCTGCCAATTCAGATAAAACGCTGAGGGAATTATTCTCCAATTTGAGAAATTCTCCGGATTTCAATTTGTAGTATTTCTGTCGGCGTCTGTAACTGTTCAGAATGCCGGCCAGCTCTTCATAAGGAAGACTGTCAGAGTGGATATCTATTTCCAGCAGACCGTTAGAGACGGAAACACCGACAGCGGTCCGCGGCGCTGACAGGATGCGTATGCGTTTCATATTCGAAGATATGAAAACTTCAGCCAGTTCGTAAAAATGAGGCAGTCCCTGTTCCAGAAAGAGGAAAGCAGTCTGATCATCATGACTGATGATAAAATCAGCATCAGCAACAGGGGAATCTTCATTCCCGGATACTGCGGCAGGCTGAAAATAAGTCTGAATAGCCGTCAGGATTCTGTTCTCCATAGCGGCATCACGGAAACCATCTTCACAGGAGATAGGCGTGGCAAGAGAAAATGTTTCTTCGCCATAACGAGCATAAGCTGTACAACTGATGATATTCTCAGCCGGATTGTCAAGGTAAATACTGAAATGCGCTTCAGGCGGTTCATAATCGGTCAGATCAACACCTTCAGTGTGAAAATCCGTATGGGCTTCCAGATGCTTCAGTACACTGCCGTAAAAAGGTCGAAGTTGTTTCTCGGAAAGTGTGATTTCACGGATCTTCTGACGATTTAACTCTGTCAGATAGGGCTGCATGTCCTTTTTGAAGGCTTCTGAGCAGCGATACAGGATTTTATCTTTTAGAATCCAGAACGTCCGGGCACCGGAGAGTATCAGACAATCTTCGATGGTCAGATGGTAGGTGTCACTATCTTTGGCTTTGAGTTCAAGTGTAAGTTCCGGGTCTCCGTCTGTAACATAAATGGGCCGGATATGATCATCGAGATCAAACTGAAGCGTATGTCCGATCATCATATTCAGAAACATGTCGACAGCGGTTGGAGACAGCGGAAGGTAACGCAGTGCTTTCATTGTCTGGAAACGATAAGTGCTGTCCTGAACACAGTGGAAATGGTATTCGTACTCTTCAATCCGCTGCATAATAAACGCCAGCATGCTGCGGCTCTCAGAAGTGAAAGCTTCAGGTTCATGGAAAAATTTCAGATTCTTTCCATATTGAAATAATTCACCTTGACGAATAAGGCGGGCAAACTCCAGCAAGTCTTTGATGACGTATTTCTTGCCGGTGCCGATCTTGAAGTCGACGGAAAGTTTATGATATTGTTTATGAAGAATTGGCTCCAATTCAATCAGAACTTTGGTTTCAGATGCTTCAGCAGGATAGTGGCTGCCGGAAGATTGATGAATATAAGATTCAATCAATGTCTGGCCAATCCGATTTTGTTTTTTTGACGGAAAGCTTGTTTGAATATGTCGTCTGGAGATATATTTCAAAAGAATAGCGACGCAGTGGCAGCAGAGCCCTTCTGATTGGTAAAAATCGGAGCAGGAACATAAGCTGCCGACAATCTGGTTCTCATCTTCATCGATGGATACCTGAGTTTCATGTTCACTGCCGTCTGCATCAAGGACAGTAGCGGTGATCATAGGGGTATCTGTCAGTGTGTTAATATCCGTTTCAAAGTTTTTAATGCGCTTATCGATCAAAAAAATATCCTGACCTTTTCGATAATCTGCATCAGAGGAGGCTTTGATAACAGTCATTCTGGTAATTGCCATGAAAACTCCTTTCAGCTGTGAATGCGTGTTCGTGCTGCACAGCGTATAGCAGGCCGGAATAGCCGCAGCCTGCTGTAATCGTAAACTTCATTATAGCATATTTGACAAATTCTGTCCGCAGTTTGAAACGAATAAGAAAAAATATGCAGATATCATGGTGACATCTACATATAGATTGAGTAGTCATTATGAATGGATTTCTTCAGGATAAAACAATCCCCAGTCGCTGCGGAGTTTTGTCATAATATCCATGACATCAGAAGATTCCCGGAGTTTCATGATCGCCGTATTGCCTGTAAGAATCGCTGTTTCCATATCTTCAAGTTCATATTGGAGCGCATTGGAGGTGCGACCGGCCTCAATGATGGTCTGCTTTCCGGTTTCAGCGTCAACAATGATAGCATGATCGGCTCTGGGATATTCCATAATTTCGATATATGCTTTTTCACAGCTGATCATCGCGCGTTTTGGCTGCTTTGAGTGCATGGAAAGGGCAACTGTGGCCATCTGGCCGGAAGGATTCATCAGCAGAATGGATGCCTGTTCATCACATCCTGTTGGTGCCGGTTTCATCTGGCTGAGAATCTGATCCGGTGATTCACACATAAAACTTCGGACAATACTCAATGCATACACACCGATATCCAGCATAGCGCCGCCAGCCAGGGAAATGTTGAAGAAACGGTTTGTCATATCGTAATCCTTGAAACTTCCGAAATTCATCGTGATCATCTGAGGTCGGCCAATCTGACCGCTTTCGACAATCTGCCAGAGCTTTTTGTAGAGCGGCATATGCCAGATTGTCATGGCTTCTGCCAGAACAAGGCCCTTTTCATCGGCCAGTGCTTTAAGCTTATTCAATTCACTGCTGTTAAGGGTAATGGATTTTTCGGCAAGCACATGTTTGCCGTGAAGCAGAGACTGACGGATAAATTCATAGTGGGTGTTGTGGGGTGTTGTAATGTAAATGACATCTACAGACGAATCTTCATACATTTCGTTGTAAGATGTATAAACTTTTTCAACATGATATTTCTCAGCGAAAGATACGGCTTTGTTGTAAGTTCGGTTGCAGACACCGTACAATGTACGGCCCATATTGTGGAGGGCCTGTGCCATTTCATTGGCAATCACTCCGGTGCCCAGTACTGCCCATTTCAATTCGTTCATTATTGGAAGCTCCTTTGCTTATATTTAACGAAAGCAAGCACCGTCTGAAAAAGACGATGCCTGTATGTATTTCGAGCTTATTATATATTTTTTTTGTCATGATGACAAGAGGGGATGGACTATTTAAGTCTTTTTGCTGTTTCCAGAATAACATCCATGACATAGTCATAACCAAGCGATGTATCCAAAGACAGATGGTAATTGGCGGAAGCGTCCCATATCTGTCTTGTATAATAATGATAATTATCTGCTCTGCGGCGTTCCTCCTTGAGAATCAGATTCTTGGCTTCTTTCTCTGTTAGATTTTTTTTGCTCATCCTTATCATAAAAATTATAGCCAAGCTTGTCGGCCAGAATCTGTCCGAGTTCGCTTCCACCGCTGCCGTACTGTCGGCCGATGGTAATAACAGAGGCGTATTCAGAGGAATTGGCTGTTGTTTTTGCATTTTTACCAGAAGATTCTTCTTCAGCGGATTTGGCATAATCTTCCGGGAACAGAAGCGGTTTGACGAAAGTCAGAGCTTTGCCGAACTGTCTGGCAATAAAACCGACTAAAAGTGCAGCGATAACAGTACCTTCACGGACGCCATCCAGACGATGAGCCAGTACAAATGAAAGCACAGCGGCAATCACAGCCATGGAAACATCAAAACAGACTTTTGTGCTGCCGAATTCACGGTTCCATGTCTGAACGATGGCACGAACAAAAGATTCGCCGGGCAGCATGACGACATCTGCCAGGACTTCAATATATACGCCGAATCCCAGAATGACACATCCTATCAATAGATAAATAATTTTAGACGGATAAGATTCCGGCTGAACAAAAGCCATCAGAATCATAGTGAAGTCAATGAAATAGCCGAATAAAATGGAAACAGGAATCTGAAGATAGTATTCCGGTTTGAAATTTTTGCGGAGAATCAGCAGCTGCAGAAAAATCAGCAAAAGACTGAAAATAATGGTGAAATTACCGAGGGTCAACGGAAAATTCAGGCTCAGTACATATGGAATAGAAGAAATAGGGGATGTACCGAGATTAGCTTTGGTAATTAGACTTACGCCAAGGGAATTGATGAACAATCCGATAAGAAAGATAATGTAACGTTTGAGCTTATTCATGGGTGGTGTCTCCTTTGTTCATTAGATTTTCATATATTTTTGAGAATGTTTCCATAAAAGCGGCCTGCTCTTCAGAGCTGATATTTCTGAAGGCTTTTTTTTCAATAGAAGCAAAATTATCTTCGACCAGATCTTTCAGACGACTGCCTTCATCTGTCATAAAGATATAAAACGTCCTGCGATTGCCGCCCAGCATGCGTCGCTCAATGAGTCCCTTTTCTTCCATGCGATTAAGTACAGAGGTGAGTGAGCCAGGCTCAATATGGCAGGCAGCGGCAATTTCTTTCTGATTGGCGCCGTTGTGATCCCGAAGATAATCCAGAACTTTAGGCTGACCGGAGGTCAGACCGGATGACTTAACCTGTTCCATGAAATTTTTCTGTATCGTGGAATGAACGGCCATGGAAAGATAATGAAAAGATAAAGATGACATAAAATAATCCTTTCTTGCGGTAAATCAAAATGAAATCATAAGATTCTGTTTCAAAATGTTATAATTCAAACAATTAGAATTATAACATTCAAAGGCGAGATGTCAATAGAAAATAAAAAAAGACAAGCCGGATAGCTTGAAATTCGTAATTAACAGGTCTATAATACTAGAGCAGCTCATAGTTTGGGCTGCTTTTTGTACGCCGAATTTTAAGGCCTGTATAGCCTCGAATGAAAATACAAAGAAAATACAGATGAGATAAAGCATTTTATCTATAGAGAAGGAGTGTGAATAAATGAGTCAGTCTTATGAAATTGATATGTGTCACGGACCGCTGTTTGGAAAGATTATCCGCTTTTCAATTCCATTGATGTTGTCCGGCATTTTGCAACTGCTGTTTAATGCAGCAGATATTATTGTGGTTGGCCGATTTGTCGGCAGTACGGCATTGGCTGCAGTGGGATCCACCAGTTCATTGATCAACCTGCTGATTAATCTTTTTATCGGATTTTCTGTGGGGGCCAATGTTCTTGTGGCTCGTTTTCATGGTGCCGGAAGAGATGATGAAGTGAATGAAACGGTACATACAGCTATTACCCTGAGTATGGTTAGTGGTATTTTTCTGTTGATTCTTGGTGTGACTGTGACAAGAACACTTCTGATCTGGATGGGGTCACCGGATGATGTTCTGGATCAGTCCAGTTTGTATCTGAAGATTTATTTTCTGGCCATGCCGGCGACACTGCTGTATAATTTTGGCAGTTCTATCCTTCGTGCAGTGGGAGATACGAAAAGGCCGTTGTTCTATCTGGTGACGGCAGGGATTATTAATGTTTGCTTTAATCTGTTTTTTGTTATTGTTTGCCATCTGGGTGTAGCAGGTGTCGGACTGGCAACGGTGATTGCGGAGTATATCTCTGCGGCATTGATCATTCGCTGCCTGATGAGAAGCCAGGGGTGCTGTCATCTGGATCTGCATCAGCTGGGAATTGTTAAAGGTAAATTGCGTCAGATCATGCAGATCGGCCTTCCGGCGGGGATGCAGGGTGTCGTTTTTTCACTGTCCAATGTATTGATCCAGTCATCCATCAATTCCTTTGGTTCCACGGCCATGGCAGGCAATACCGCCTCTATGAATATCGAAAACTTTATTTATATATCCATGAATACTTTTCAGCAGACCGCTATGAGTTTTACAAGCCAGAATTATGGCGCTGGCGAGGAAAAACGAATTCACAAGGTGCTGTTTATATGTCAGGGACTGGTGATATCTGTAGGTCTTATTTTCGGTGTGGGCGCATGGCTTGCCGGAGACACACTGCTGTCTATTTATTCATCGGATCCCAATGTGATTCAGTTTGGAAAGGACCGAATGGCGGTAATCTGTACGGCTTACTTTTTATGCGGCATTATGGATACAATGGTGGGTGCACTTCGCGGTGTCGGTTATTCGCTGATGCCAATGATTGTTTCTCTGATCGGTGCCTGCGGCCTGCGAATTGTGTGGATTTTTACTGCGTTTCAGATTCACAGAAGTCTTTGGATGCTGTATATTTCCTATCCAATTACCTGGATTATTACCGGTGGTGTTCATATTCTTTGTTATATTCTTGTCAGAAGAAAGCAATTACAGACGGTAAAGAATCGGTAAAAATTCAAAAATGATGTGTGTATGAGAAAAAAATCAGTACACATAAGAAACTGAAAATAAATTATGTGTCAAAAATGATACGATATTAGAAATAAAAACACATAAATACAAGAAAAACAAACGATAAAATGGCTGAAAATCCCCATTTTACAGCATGTTAAAAAGTTGGCATATTATTTGCTTAATAGTTGGTATAAGAAATTATTTCACAGGTGAAGGGCAGACATTATGTGAGATAAGGAAAGTGGTTATTCAAAAGAGAGTGGATGATCACAATCAGACAAATAAAAGGGGGATTGCTATTATGAATTTTGGTATTCTTGTGTTATTAATTGCCATTATTCTCTTTGCATTGCTGGCGTTTAAGCAGTTAAGCGCATTGATTCTTGCGCCGGTAGTGACGATTTTCGTATTAATCTGTTCAGGTATTCCGATTATGGAAGGCTTGCAGGATATGTTCATGCCGGCGGCAGCAGATTACGTTTCTAAGTATTTCCTGACATTCTTTGTCGGTGCATTGTTTGGTGCGGTTTACCAGTTTACAGGTGCTGCAGAATCTATTGCACGATTTATCGGCGGCTTATGTCATGGTAAGTTTGTAGCTCCTATTATCATGTGTATCACAGGTATTCTTACTTTTGGTGGTGTCAGCGGTTTCGTTGTATTCTTCGTTATTTATCCGATTGCACTGAACCTTTTCAAGGAATCCAATCTGACAAGACGGCTGATTCCGGCTGCAATTTCAGCAGGCTGCTGGACATGGTCCATGTCAGCACCGGGTTCTCCGTCCATTCAGAATGTTATTGCGATCAAGAGTCTTGGTACTTTATCAACAGCTGCATTTGTACCATCTCTGATTGTATCCATTATTGAATTCCTGTTAATCTTTGTATGGCTGGAATATCGTGCCCGCAAGTTCACAAAGAACGGTTATTATTTTGATGATGCAAGATTAAAGACACAGCTGTCAGCAGAAGATTTGAACATTCAGGGACGTGAAGATTTGCCGCACTGGGTAATCGCATTCATTCCTATTATTCTGATTCTTGTTCTGTTTAATGGCTTTCATCTTGATGTTGTGCCATCTGTATTTTCAGGGGTTGCATTAGCAGCTATTCTGATGTTCAAATTCGTCAAGGGCGGTATTGAACAGTGGGTGAAAGTTTTCAATAAAGGTGCAGCAGACTCCGGTGTTGCCATTTTGAATACAGCCATCGTTGTTGGTTTCGGTGGTGTTGTTAAGAATACACAGGGATTTGCAGATCTTGTTACAGCATTAAAGGGTATGTCAATGCCTCCACTTGTATTCGTTATGATTACAGTTGCTATCTGTGCCGGTGCCTGCGGTTCTGCTTCAGGTGGTATGGGTGTTGCGTTTAACGCTCTGACAGATACATATCTTGCACTTGGTGCAAAATTACCTTACATTCATCGTATCGCTACAATTGCAGCAGGTACACTGGATACTCTGCCTCACCAGGGTGCTCAGATTACATTGCTTGGTATCTGCAAGCTGACACATAAGGAAGCCTACTTTGATATTGCGATTACACAGATTATTATCCCATTTATCACATGTGGTCTTTTCATTGTTCTTGCTCAGATGGGATTATAAGAAGTGTTTAGAGGCCTGATTTTAGGTGTATTTGAATTGAATAAACAAGCGAATAATTAAAATGTGAATGTTTCAAAAGATGTCTGATGACAGAATGTTGTCAGGCATCTTTTGTCGTGCTAAAATAAAAGCAGTAATGATTACGAACAGGAGGGATTCATATGAAGGTTTATGAAGGTGCGATTCTGACGTGCGATGCCAATGATCAGGTAGCACGTTATCTTGTAGAAGACGACGGCAGAATTTTATATGTAGGAGATGAATTGCCGGAGATATATCTCTGTTCGTCATGAGCGGCTTGGAAAGAAAGCATTGATTCCGGCCTTCACGGACAGCCATATTCACTTTGCGAGTTTTTCCACATTTCATGCAGGATTGAATGTCATGAATGCTGCCAGTAATGAAGAGATTCTTTCGATGCTGTCTGATTTTGCAAAGAAAAGTGACCAGAAGATGCTGATCGGTTTTGGTGCATCACCCTATTCGGTTAAGGAAAGACGGCTTGTCAACCGAAATGAGCTGGACCGGGTTTGTCCGGATAAACCGGTTTTCATGGTGAAATATGATGGACATGCCTGCATTGTGAATACGAAACTCTATGAGCAGGTGAAGGATAAAGTGTCGGGGCTTCGTGGCTGCCATGCGGATACAGGGGAAATGAATCAGGAAGCCTTTTTTGCCATTTCGGATTATGTGACGAATTCGATTTCAGTACCACAGTTGTTAAAGAATATGCAGAAAGCCATTGATTATATGGCCTCCAAGGGGATCGGAATGATCCACACGGTAAGTGGGGTGGGGTTTGTCAGAGATCTGGATGTGGATTTGGAGAGATGGTTTGGACGTGGGCTGAATAACGGTATGCAGATGCGTGTCTTTTTCCAGACCATGGATGTGAAGAAAGTACAGAAACGGCATCTGCCGAGAGTGGGCGGATGTTTTGCCACTGCGTTAGACGGCTGCTTTGGCTCAAAGGATGCAGCGCTTCGTGTGCCTTATGAGAACAGCGACAGCAAAGGTGTTTTGTACTACAGTGATGCGCAGGTGGCAGAATTCTGCAAAAAGGCCAATCGTGCCGGACTGCAGATAGAGATGCATGCCATCGGTGATGCGGCTTTTGATCAGGCCACCAGAGCTTTGAAAGCGGCTTTGGATGATTATCCGCGGGAAGATCACAGACATGCCATTATCCATGCCTGCCTGCCGACGAAAGAAGGCATCGATATCTGTGAGAAATATCATATTTTGTTGCCGGTACAGAGCGCATTTATCGATTGGCCTCAGGAACCGGATGAATACCTGGAAGATATTCTTGGCGAGAGAAGTCAGCGGCTGAATCCGCTGCGGACATTTACGGAACATGGCATCATGATGAGTGCCGGTTCGGATGGACCGTGTACCGACCCGGATCCGATTGAATGGATGTATCGTGCCTGCAATCATAGTGTCCCGGAAGAATCCCTGACCGTACAGGAGGCACTTAAAATGTGCACGTATAACGGTTATTATACAACCTTCGATGAAAAAGAACGAGGCAGCCTGGAGGCCGGTAAAATCGCAGATATGGTTATTTTATCAGAGAATCCTTATGAGAAAGATGTCAAAAATCTCCGGGATATTCAGGTTAAGCAGCTTCTGCTGCAGGGACGTCCGTACAAGCCATTAAAGGGCAGTGCGATTAGCCAGGTTCTGAAGGGTATGAGAAGCAGGAGCAAAATCTAAATGGACAATTTAACATTAAAAGTTATAGCCAGAATTTATACGGATTTTGGCGAGAAGTTTGGTGTGCCGAGGCAGAGCGGACTGGTTCCGGAACTGACCGGGAAGATAATATTTGAGCCGGAATATCGTGTGCCGGAGGCACTCTCCGGGATAGAGGGTTATTCGTGGCTGTGGCTTTTGTGGGGATTTTCGGAATCACCCAGGAATAAATGGTCACCGATGGTGCGTCCGCCAAGGCTGGGCGGCAACAAAAAAGCGGGTGTTTTTGCCACACGTTCTCCTTTCCGACCGAATCCGGTAGGCGTGTCTTCTGTGAAAATAGAGGACATTCAGCTTCAGACAGATGAAGGACCTGTGATCATCGTTTCGGGTATTGACATGATGAACGGCACGCCGATTTATGATATTAAACCCTATCTGCCCCATGTGGACTGCCATCCGGAGGCACTTGGCGGCTTCAGCGGACAGTTCAAGGATTACAGGCTGAAAGTGGAATGCGCCCGGGAACTTCTGGTATGTTTTCCGCCGGACAAAAGAGAGGCATTGCTTGGTGTATTGGCGCAGGATCCGAGACCGGCTTATCAGAATGATCCGGAGCGAGTGTATGGCGTTAATTTTGCCGGGCGAAATGTGCAGTTTAAGGTGGATGGTGATCGGCTGACTGTTTGCAGTGTCGATGGATGTACGGTATAAGAATCAGGTATTGGCAGGAACATGCAGAATTGAAGCAAATGATATGGAATCCTGTGAAGGCTACTGTAGAAGATCATAATACAAGTTTATATATTCACGATACAAAGCGCACAACCTTAACTGTACAACGTCATGCACTCTATAGAAAATTAACAGATGGTAGCTTGCAACCTGTCAGTGGTAGTCGCATCGTGGGG
>ERZ857965.3407-NODE-3407-length-11961-cov-2.469259_pt1 | contig 11961 bp, 12 predicted proteins | sample MGYA00519758_ERZ857965 | MGnify/ENA primary metagenome ERZ857965 (study PRJEB31778, sample SAMEA3449381) | human gut metagenome | biome: human gut; feature: human-associated habitat; material: faeces | place: United Kingdom | collected 2010/2012 ...
GTCCATGAGGTTTCCATGATCATGTCCATCGCACTTCGTTTTATTCCGATCCTTCTGGAGGAAACAGATAAGATCATGAAAGCGCAGGAAGCCAGAGGAGCGGATTTTGACTCCGGAAATCTGATCCAGAAAGCCAAGAGTCTGGTTCCGTTACTGGTGCCGCTCTTTATCTCTGCGTTCCGCCGTGCCAATGATCTTGCCATGGCTATGGAAGCCAGAGGCTACCGGGGCGGTGAAGGAAGAACAAAAATGAAGCCTCTGATCTATCAGAAAAGAGACCGGATGGCTTATGGAGTGCTTCTGGGATATCTTGCAGTTATGATCCTTGTGGGACGGTTTGCTCCGTTTTGATCAGCCGGGAAAAGGCGGTTTCCATACTCCGCTGCCCACAGCGGACAGAAGTTATGACTACGGAAAGATGAGGACAGGATATGAAGCGTGTAAAGATCGTGGTGGCCTATGACGGCACCAATTACTGCGGCTGGCAGGTTCAGCCTAACGGCCTCAGCGTACAGGAAGTGCTGGAAAAACATCTTTCGGACCTGCTGGGTGAGGAAATCCGTATCACCGGAGCCAGCCGGACGGACGCGGGAGTCCATGCCCTGGGAAATGTGGCTGCGTTCAATACCAGCGCACGGATGGCGGCGGATCGGATCTCTTTTGCCATGAATACCCGTTTGCCGGCAGATATCCGTATTCAGGAATCCGCAGAGGTTCCGATGGAATTTCATCCACGCTTTGCCAATACGGTGAAAACGTATGAGTACCGGATCTTTAACCGGAAATTCCCGGATCCGACGAAGCGTCTCTATTCCTTTTTTTATCATTATCCTCTGGATGTGGAGAAAATGCAGAAAGCTGCTGCCTATCTTGTCGGCGAGCATGATTTCAAGAGTTTCTGCACGGCAAAACCGGAAGTGACCAATACGGTCCGTACCGTATATTCACTGGATCTGAAACGGGAGAATGATATGATCACCCTCCGGATCCGGGGAAACGGCTTTCTCTATAATATGGTCCGGATCATCACCGGTACCCTGATCCGTGTGGGCGGCGGTTTTCTGGAGCCTGAGGATATCCCGAAGATCCTGGAAGCAAAAGACCGGGGCGCTGCAGGCGAGACGGCCCGCCCGGAAGGACTGACACTGGTGAAAATCGAATATGTATAAAAAGGCTGCAAGGCTGTTTCTTCGGAAATGGTTTTGCAGTTTTTTTCTGTCTTTCAAGCGGAAAAACCGTACCTTGTGCGACACCTCTTGCGAAGCGGGAGAGTTCCGTTTATACTGAGGACAGTCAAAACAGAAGGAGAAAAAAGCATGCTGAACATAGCCATTTGTGATGACAGTCGGGAGGACCGGAAACGGCTTCGAAAATTTCTCGAAGAGACGGGCTTTCTGGTTTCCATACAGGAATTTGAAAGCGGAGAAGCGCTGCTCCGCCTGGAAGAAACCTTTCCGGTCATTTTCCTGGATATTGATATGAAAGGGATCTCCGGGATCGAGACGGCCCGCCTCCTCCGGAAAAAAGACAAAAAAGCGAAAATTATCTATGTGACGGCCTACGATGACTTCCGGGAGTACGCTTTTTCCGTCCACGCCTTCGCTTACCTTGTGAAGCCTCTGGACGGGGAAAAAATACGGCAGATTTTAAAGGAAGCCATAGAGTATACGGAGGAAGAGGTGGACGTTCTTCTGGGCTTTGAGACGGAGACTGGCTTTCGCAAAATCGGAAGCCGGGATATTCTCTACTTGGAATACCGGAACCGGAAAGTTCGTCTTGTAACTCTGGCGGGAGAGTTCTGGCTGCGGGAAAGCATCGGAGCCATGGAAAAAAGACTGGCGCCCTACGGTTTCTACATGCCACACAAAAGCTTCGTGGTCAATTTTTTCCATGTGAAGAACCTGAAAGGCTACGATATCACGATGTCGGACGGCAGTCTGGTGCCGCTTTCCCAGAAGAAATCATCCGTGTTCCGGGAAGAGCTGGCGGTCTGGCTGTCAGAACAGATCTGAAGGAGGTGCAAAGTGGCCTGGTTGAATCTTTTTTTGCTTATGCTGGAATTTCTGACATTAAGCGTCTGCCAGTATGAGTTCCTTTCCCACAATGAAAGGATGATTTATCTGAAAAAAGGCTGGTATTTTCTCCTATTTTTTGTGGATTATGCGGTACTTTTTGCGGCAACCGCTCTGACGGGGGCAGACGGCAGAACACCGGCTGCTGTGGGAAATCTGTTGTCGATTCTGGTGATTATTTTCGGGGTGCCGGTGATGGGAGCCATCGGTTTTCACCGGAGGGCGAAAGCGCTGGTGCTGGACGGGCTTTACGGTGTGTTTCTGCTCCTGACGATTCAGGGCGGAATCCTGGCGGCCATGTGGCTTTCGGTCCGACTGGAATTTAGCAGCATTTTGCTCTATGGGAATCTCACCATGTTTTTGAAATGCCTGTTACTGATTATCGGCACCAGGCTTCTGACCTTTTTTATGGGAAAAAAGCTCAAAGGGAGACTTTCAGGAAAGCAGCTTTTATCTATCCTGATCCTGCCAGGGTTCAGTCTTTTTTATATTACTTCTCTGACGGAAATAAGCGGCGTTTACCTGCAGCTCTACGGGATGGAGCTTCTGACGGCCAATATCGTGGCGGTCCTTTTGATGAACGTGTACTTTTTCTACCTGCTTTCCCATCTCATCCGCTCCCGGCGGCTGGAGGAGGAGCTGGCGCTTTATCAGCGGGAAAATGAGCTCCGCTACCACTATTATGAGGAGCTGGACCGGAAATACCGGGAGTCCCGGAAGGTGATTCACGATATGAAAAATCATCTGCAGGCCGTGGAGGATCTTTACGCCGGCCAGAAAACAGAGGCTGGGGATCGCTATGTGAAGGATCTCTACCATATGTTAAATGTGCTGGGAGAGAAGCGCTACACAGAAAATCAGATGCTTAACATCATTCTGAATGAGAAAATCCGGGAGGCGGAGGCAAAGGGCATCACGGTGACCGTCCGGGTGGGAGACATCGACCTTTCTGATATCAAGGAGATCGATCTTACCACGATTTTTGCCAATCTTCTGGACAATGCCATAGAGGCGGCGGGGAAGGACGGCAGGCTTTCCATTAAGCTGGATGAGGTCCGGGAGTTCCGGGTGGGCGAGATCCGAAACAGCATCCAGGCGGAGCAGAAGAAAAAGGAAGGCCATATGGGCCTTGGCCTTGGAAATGTCCGCAATACGCTGGAGAAATATCATGGCACGATGAAAACGGAGGAGACGAAAGAAGAGTTTCAGGTGCGGCTGATGCTTCCTATGGAAAAGAGGTGAGAGGATGATTGGAAATATACTGGGAAACGTCATCGGCTTCTTACTGATGCTCGGCGTTCCCCTGGCGGCCTGTATTTATTATTTATGGAAGCGGGACGGCAGAATCTGGATGTTTTTTGCGGGGATTCTGTCCTTTACGGTGTCCCAGCTTCTGATCCGGATTCCGCTCTTACAGTACGCCGGGAAAAAATGGGAGTGGCTGATGCTTCTTCCCTACACAAGCCTGGTGCTCTACTATGGGTTTCTGGGACTGACGGCGGGGCTTTTTGAGGAGACGGGGCGCTGGGCGGCGTTCAGCCTGATGAAGCGAAGACGGCGGGCCTTAGACTGGAAGGATGCGCTGGCTCTGGGGCTTGGCCATGGCGGTGTGGAGGCAGTCTGGGTGGCGGTATCCGGGCTTATGGCAGGAAACTTTGATTTTACCGCAGCCGGCGGCCGGACCCTGCTGGGAGGCGTGGAGCGGCTCTTTGCCATGACGCTTCATGTGGGCTTCAGCTTCCTGATTTTCAAAGGAGTAGAAGAAAAAAAGGCTCGCTGGTGGCTTCTGGCGGTGCTCCTTCACGGACTGACGGATTTTCAGCTGGTTATCGGAAATCTGGCTGTCGTGGAGGGACTCCTGGCCATCGAAGCCGTGGCAGTATTATTATTGGTTGTCCGGTTTGTCCGGAGAGAGGAGAGATCATGATGAAAAAGAGATATGGTTGGAAATTATTAGTTCTGGCAGCGCTGGTGGCCCTTCTGGCTGTGGGCTGCAGCAAGAGCAGCAAGCTTCCCGAGGGTTTTACGGAGGAAGGTGTGAAGACCCAGGCGGAAGCCGATATCAAGCTGGCGGAATCCAATGACTTTGAAGGCTGGAAAGCGCGTTTTGCGGCTTCCCTGCAGAGTAGCATCACGGAAGATGTGTATCAGCCCTATCTGGATATGCTTGCGAAGAAAGGCGACTTTGAATCCTTCGGAAAAACCGCCTTTGTGGGTCAGGAAAAAGAAGGCCAGAAATATGCGGCTGTGATCTATGTGGTCAAGTATGCGGAGGGCGAAATCAAGTATACCGTGGGCTACGACGAGGACATGAAACTGGTGCAGTTTGTCGCCCAGTAAACGAGTTTACGGTTGTATGGCCGTACAAAATAAGCTATAATAAAAGACAGCATGAAAACGGGGAGAAGAGCGCTTCTCCCCAAACTTTTATCTGGAGGAAAAGGAGATATGACTGTCTACAAAACAGCAAGAGAAGAGATTTTAAAAGACTGGCAGGCAAACCTGCAGGATTTTGCATCTGAGCATGAATTTCCTGCAGAGGCCACAGAAAGCCTGCAGGATGCTCTGGAGATCATCGGAGCGGATGACCGCCTGTATGCAATCTTCCGCACCTGGGAAGAAAATTACTGGAAAGATCCGGATATGGATTATCAGACACTCTGGGCGACTCTGGAGGCCTTGGATGGAACAGACGGAATCTCCAAATATACGCTGGAGCTTCTTTTTATCATCGGAATCAGCAGACGCACCAGAGAACTTTATGAAGAGCAGGGCATCAGCATGGAGATCTTCCACGATTCCATGGCGGATATGCACTGGAAACTTCTGGAGTGCCACAAAATGTATGGCATCTGGGGCACCTTTGTGATCGAATGGTTCCCCTGGTGGTTCCGGCTGAAGCGTTTTGCACTGGGACGTCTGCAGTTTGAACGGATTACTTTTGGAGATGAATATGAAAAAGACGGCTTGATTCTTCATAAGGACAGTCCGGTGATAAATGTTCATATTCCTTCCTGCGGGCCGTTGGATCCGGAGGCGTTCAAGGCATCTTATGCAAAGGCGGCGGAATTTTATAAGGAAGAGTTTCAGGATCAGCCGCTGGTCTTTGTCTGCAATTCCTGGCTGCTTTTCCCGGCTCATAAGGAGATCTTGCCGGAATACTCTAATATCCGTGCGTTTATGAATGATTTTGATGTCTATAAGACAAACGAAGACAACGGAGATCTCTGGAGAATCTATTATGGAGCCGAAGAGAAGGGCTTTGAGAATCTTCCAGAAAACACAGGTCTGGAACGGGCTTATAAAAAGTGGCTGATGGATGGTCATATGGCCGGTTATGCCAGAGGGGTTTATTTGTACCGTCCGGAATAAAGCGGAAATCCATGAACGTTCGGCAGCACAATCACAAGCAAGGGAAACTATCCGCGTAGACATAGGTAAAATGCTTGGAAGAAAATGTGGAAAATGTGGATTTTTCGCTTGACGTGTGGAAAAAAGCTGATATAATAACAGTGTTTGTGTGTTTATGCCTTTTTTCTGTGGATAAAAGGAAGGTTTTTTTCAGAAAGTGTGGAAAAATCCCGAAAATCCGCAAAGAAAGTTTCAAAAAAAGGTTGACACACGTGGCAACGTATAATATAATAAATCACTGTGACATAGTTTGTAAACGCATAAGCCAAAGCCCCGGTAATGGCGTTTTACTATAATGCAATGAAAATTTCTAAGGAGGTAAATCCATGAAAACATTTATGGCTAATCCAGCAAAGATTGAGAGAAAATGGTATGTAGTAGACGCTACTGGCATGACCTTAGGTCGTCTGGCTTCTGAAGTAGCAAAGATCCTGAGAGGAAAGAATAAACCGGTATTCACCCCTCATGAAGATACAGGTGATTATGTGATCATCACCAACGCTGAGCACATCAAAGTAACCGGTAAGAAACTGGATCAGAAGATTTACTATCATCACTCTGAATATGTAGGCGGAATGAAAGAAGCTACATTGAGAGAAATGATGCAGAAGAAACCGGAATTTGTAATTACTCACGCTGTAAAGGGTATGCTTCCAAAGGGACCTTTGGGACGCCAGATGCTTAAGAAACTGCACGTATATGCAGGACCGGAGCACAACCATGCAGCACAGAAACCGGAAACATTGGACATTTAATGAGGTGTAGAAAGGAGAGATAACATTGGCTAGTTCAACATTTTACGGAACAGGAAGAAGAAAATCCAGTATCGCTCGTGTATACCTTACACCAGGTACCGGTAAAGTGACAATTAATAAAAAAGATATTGACGATTATTTTGGTCTTGAGACTTTGAAAATCATCGCTCGTCAGCCTTTGGAAGCTACAAACACTGCTGACAAATACGATGTAAAAGTTACTGTTAAAGGTGGCGGTTTCACAGGTCAGGCAGGCGCTATCCGTCATGGTATCGCTCGTGCATTGAATGAGGCAGATGCTGATTTCAGACCGATTCTTAAAAAGGCCGGATTCCTTACTCGTGATTCACGTATGAAGGAAAGAAAGAAATACGGCTTGAAGAAAGCTCGTCGTGCACCACAGTTCTCAAAACGTTAGTTTTTGGAAACAGGATTATTACAACATCGGGAACAGAATTGTTCCCGGTGTTTTTCTATATTTTGGTCTTAGGTGACTTAGATTCTAATTTTCTGTATTACGGTCAACCATTTTGGATGGATGGGGTGACTGGAATTTGTATATTTGCGATGGCGGTCAACTTTTGAGTGTAAAATGGTTGACTGGAATCATATTTTTTCCCAAACAAGTCATTTTAGTTAATAAAATAGTTGACTAAAATAATAGAAAAGTGGAAAAAGGTCAACAAAAATAGATATATGAGTTGACTGGATTTAAGTATTTTGTAAATAAAGTCATATGAAAGAGGTGGATAAATGCAAGGATTGAAAAAATTGTTATTAAAGGAGCAAAAAAACTTAGAAATGATTTGCAGCAAGGTAGAGAACGAATTGAAATCTGTACCGAAAGGAAATCTGCGGATATCGAAAGACAAAAATAAGATTCGATATTACCATTGTGTAGAAGATAATGAAGGAACTTATATTTCAAAAATAGATTCCGAACTGCCAAAGCTGCTTGCTCAAAAGAAGTATAATCAGAGTGTGCTGAAAAAAGCTAAAGCAAGACTTCGGCAGATAGAAAGGATAACGAGGGACTATTCCGATGATGAAATTGAAAAGATTTATACATCGATGCATACACAAAGGCAGTTATTAGTTACACCGGTTGAGCCAATATGGGAGAAAGAACTTGCTAAGTGGTATGACAGCGAATATCATGGCAAAGAATTTTACGAGGGAACCGCTGAAATTGTGACAGAAAAAGGTGAGCGTGTCAGGTCAAAGTCAGAGAAGATTCTTGCGGATTATTTCTACAGAAACAACATTTTATATCAGTATGAAAAACCCCTATATTTGAAAGGATATGGTACGGTATACCCGGATTTTACATTTTTATCGAAAAAAACGCGGAAAGAAATTTACTGGGAGCATGAAGGTATGATGGATAAACCGGAGTATGCCAAATCTGCTGTAAAGAAAATAGAATCATATCAGAGAAATGGAATCCATCTGGGAGAACGTTTGATACTTACTTTTGAAACGGAATTGACAGTTTTGAATTCCCAGATTGTTGAAGAACTGGTGGAAAAATATTTGGTGTAGAGGTAGTTAGCCCCCCCTCACTCCCCTATCTGGCACAGCGCAGAAGCGTAAAATATCCCATTCCTTACCTCGAACCGGCATATGCCGCCATGCTGATTCACAATATTTTTCACGGAGCGGGTTCCAAGCCCAAGCCCTTTATGTTTGGTGGAAACAAGATTCCCATCTGGGGTATGTGCAAGCGTTCCGGTGAAAGTATTATCTACGGTAATACAGAGTGAGCCGCCGTCAGTATTTGCGCGGACGATGATTTTTTTGTCCGGTGTTTGTTCCGATTTGCAGGCATCTACAGCGTTTTCCAATAGGTTGCCGAGGAGAACCGAAATGTCGGTTTCCGGAATGTTGATTTTTTCCGGAATTTCTGTTTTTACGAGATAGGTAATACCCTGCTCTTTGGCCTGTTGTGCAAAATATACAAGTACGGCATTGGCGGCAGGATTTGCGCAGAACTGTACCGGCGTATCGTCTGGTAAACTCATTCTGTACTGTTTTAGATACTCACTTAGAGCAGTATAGTTTCTTGTATTCAGATATTCCTGCATAAGTGTGATATGGTGGCGGACATCGTGCTTGGCTCGGCGCACCTCTGTGATTTTCTCCTGCAAATTTTCGTATTGTACCGTCTGCATGGTCAATTCATGGTTGCGTTCCGTCAGCAGGAGGGTTTTGGTCTGCTCCAAAATCAGGCGTGTAACGACATAGTAAATGAAAATGGCACCGACATTGATAATAAATAAAAACAGCGTATTTTTCGGACGCAGGGCAATTTCAAGACTTGATTTGGAAGCATTTCCGTAGAACGCATAATACCACATCACATAAAAGGTGGCAGGAATTACCCACAAATACCGCCACTCAAAGCCGGATGGCTCCTTTTCTACTGCCGGTGTATACACTTTTTTCATATAGAAAAACAGAGGAATAGCAAGAATTATTTCTACCACAGCAAGCATGAGAGAAAAAGACCAGCGGTAACTTTGTACGGCGAGGTCAGGGAAGAAAAGATTTTCTATGGTCTTTGATGAAATTACAGCGAGGTTCGCAAGATTTGAAATCATTAAAAGTGTAAAAAACGTTTTGCCAAAGTGTTTTTTTATGGCAAGAAAATAAAAAGCAGCGTACAGGATGGTGCTTACTGCACTGATGGTTCCGGTGTTGTTTCCGGGAGCAAAGGCAGCCCATGCACCGAGAAAAAGCTGCAAAATTGTCACAAGAACAATCAAAAAAAATGTTGTTTTTATCGAAAAACGAAGACTGTGCCGGAACGGATAAAGTGCCAGGGCAAGAAAAGGAAGAAAATTCAGCAGGGAATAAATGGCGACTTCCGCCAATCGATAAAAAGACAGCATCATTTGCCACCTCCATTTCGTAACATTTCAAACCGGAACGTAAAATAGGCATCTAAAACTTCTTTGGATTTACGTCTGCTAATTGGGATACTTTTTCCGTCGCTCATGATAAAAACATCATTGGTCTGGGAAGCAACTTCATAAAAATTAATCAACATACCTTTTGTTGGGCTGGAAAAATACGGATAGGCACATAAGAGCGATTCAATTTCGGAAAAAGAAGTCCGCACAATTGTGTCAACATCGTATTTGCAGTGAAGGGTGACCCGGTGTGAAGAAAAATCAACATAAATAATATTGCGCAGGATGGCACTGGTGCCATCGGGAAGTTTTACCGTACGCATCTTCTCAATTTCTGCGAGGTTAAGCCGGTCTAACATAACCTTTACTTTGTCGCGCCCAAATGGTTTGCGCAGATAATAGCAGGCATTTACCTCATAACTTTCACTGGCAAATTCATTGCTTGTTGTACTGAAAACAATTTTTACGTTGCTGTCTCGTTCCCTGATTTTACGGGCAACATCCACGCCGGTCAGTTTGTCCATAAAAATATCTAAAATAATAAGGTCAAAATCCGCAGTCTCCCAAGCGGTCAGAAACTCTTCGCCACTTCGATAATCCGATATTTCTGAAGAATCTCCGAGAAATTCATTTAACAAGGTGCTCAGTTGTTCACACATTTGTATATCATCATCCACAATCGCAATTCTCAAAGTTAATCTCCTTATAATTCAAAAGTTTTACAAATTTTCCTTATTGTAGCATATTTTGACACAAAAACAAAGAAGCATAAAAGAATATTTTTACCGTTTGTGTAATTTTTTTACCGCTTGTGCCAAAGCGGTTGTTATTTGTAAAGAGTTCGGGTAAAATTTGTGTTACAGCTAAAGACATAACAGGAGGATATGTGAACACAAGGGTAAACACGAAAGGGAAAGACGAAGGCAAACAGAGAGGGAAAGCAAACGGCAGTCTGTAATAGGCTGCCGTTTGGCATGCAGAGAACACTTGACCTTGACGTCACGCACATAACATTCTATGATAAAAGAAGAAATATCAATAGAAAAAGGAGAGTGCTTGACTTATGAAAAAAATAATCACATATGTTATGATATTTACGATGTTAATTACAACGGCCGCAGTTTCTATGGCGGTTCCTGCATCGGCGGCGGTGAAAAAGCAGAGCAAAAGACAGGTGACATTGATTCGAAGCTACAATAAAATATACCGCAAATGCAAAAAGAACTTTAAGTATGATGGTTCGCAGTTTGAAATGAATCAAGATTCTTACAAAGAATTCAAAATCTGGGACAAAGAACTCAATCGTGTATACAAACTGCTTTATAAAGGGTTGTCGGCAAAGCAGAAAAAAGTGTTAAAGAAAAAACAGATTCGCTGGATAAAGAAAAAAGAAAAGGAAGCAGCCAAGGAAGCGGCACAATGGGCTGGCGGAAGCGGACAGCCGTTGGCACGTAATATGGTGTTGATTACAGAGACCAAGAAGCGTTTACGCTGGCTGATTCGAACTTACGCATAAGAAGGAGCACATAGAAACGATGGCAAACATAATTAAGATTGCGGATTTTTCAGATGAGGCACTTGATTTTTATGCGCGTGAAAAAGAGGCGCAGTTAAAACACCGCCCGGCGCATGGCAGGGGGATGTTTATTGCGGAGAGTCCGATTGTCATTGAGAGAGCACTGGCAGCGGGGTATGAGCCGGTATCATTTCTCATGGAAGAAGCGCACATTGAAAAGCAGGGGCGGAAATTTATCGCAAAATACCCGGAGATTCCAATTTTTACAGCACCGTTTGATGTGTTGACAAAAATCACAGGATTCAAACTCACGAGAGGGATGCTTTGTGCGATGTACCGCAGGGAACTTCCGTCGATTGAACATGTGTGTAAAAATGCAAGCCGGATAGCGGTTTTGGAAAACGTGGTGAATCCAACCAATGTAGGTGCGATTTTCCGTTCGGCAGCAGCGCTTTCAATGGATGCTGTCCTGCTTACCCCGGATTGCAGCGACCCCTTATACCGCCGTGCGGTGCGGGTAAGTATGGGAACCGTGTTTCAGATTCCGTGGAGTTTTCTGCCGGATGATGAAACCTATGTGAGCAGGCTGCACAAACTTGGCTATAAAACGGCGGCAATGGCACTTCGGGATGACTCCGTGAGTATAGATGATGAAAAAATGATGGCGGAGGAAAAGTTAGCAATCGTTCTCGGAACGGAAGGTGACGGACTGGCAGATCACACGATCGCAGACTGTGACTATACGGTGAAAATTCCGATGACACATGGTGTGGATTCACTGAACGTGGCGGCTGCAAGTGCGGTGGCATTCTGGCAGCTTGGGATGAAGTGCGAACAGTAACAAACTGACTTCTTAGAGAAAGATGGAAGTGTGAAAAATAAGATTTTTCACACGCAAGAATGGAGATTTATATGAAAGTAATAGCAGCAATCGATTCATTTAAGGGAAGCATGACGTCCATGGAGGCTGGAAATGCTGTAAAGAAAGGAATTCTGGCAGCAAAACCAGATGCAGAAGTATGGTTAAGTCCACTCGCAGATGGCGGTGAAGGAACCGTGGATGCACTGATCGAAGGCTTGGAAGCAGAAAAAATACCGGTTACCGTGGCAGGACCGCTTGGAGAAAAAGTGTCGTGTTATTACGGTTTTTTAGAAGAGACAAAAACGGCTGTCATGGAAATGGCATCTGCCGCAGGAATCACGCTTGTGACAAAGAAAGATCCATTGCGTGCATCTACCTATGGAGTGGGGGAGATGATTGCAGATGCCCTGAAACGCGGCTGTAAAAATTTCAT
>ERZ857965.3413-NODE-3413-length-11930-cov-4.196632_pt1 | contig 11930 bp, 8 predicted proteins | sample MGYA00519758_ERZ857965 | MGnify/ENA primary metagenome ERZ857965 (study PRJEB31778, sample SAMEA3449381) | human gut metagenome | biome: human gut; feature: human-associated habitat; material: faeces | place: United Kingdom | collected 2010/2012 ...
ATATTTGACGATCAATGTCGCAAAGCCTTAGAAGTGAATGGGAGGTATGGCGCATGATCGAGAAAAATTTTGACAAAAACAACGAAAACTGCATCGAATGGCTTACTGGACAAAAGGCAATTACAATCACGGTTACTGATCGAAAAATGGTTAATAAGCTCAAAAAGCTCTATGACGGCGCGATGAAGGGCCGCACCATGTATGTCATTCCGTACTGCATGGGCCCCATTGGCTCGCCGTTCTCCAAGGTGGGCGTTGAAGTGACGGATTCCATCTACGTTGTGCTGAACATGGACATCATGACACGCGTGGGTGTGAAAGCGCTGCAGCAGCTGGGCGATGAATCGAACGATTTCGTGCGCGGCCAGCACGCCAAGGCCGACATTGACGCCGAGAACCGCTACATTGTGCAGTTCCCGGAGGAAAACGCCATTTGGTCCATCAACTCCGGTTACGGCGGCAACGTGCTGCTGGGCAAAAAGTGCTTTGCGCTGAGAATCGCTTCCTACCAAGGTTGGAAAGAGGGCTGGATGGCGGAACACATGCTTATCCTCGGCCTTGAAAATCCGCAGGGCGACATTCACTACATCGCGGCTGCGTTCCCGTCCGCTTGCGGCAAGACCAACCTTGCAATGCTTATTCCTCCCAAGTATCTTCGTGAAAAAGGATACAAGGTTTGGACTGTCGGCGACGATATCGCTTGGATGCGTATAGGTTCCGACGGCAGACTTTATGCAATAAACCCGGAAAACGGCTTCTTCGGCGTTGCTCCCGGAACAAATGAGCATTCGAACTTCAACGCTCTTGCTTCCACAAAGAAGAACGCTATCTTCACCAACGTTGCTCTTAACCCCGCAGACAATACTGTTTGGTGGGAAGGCCTTACCAAAGAGGCTCCCCAAAAACTGATTGATTGGAAAGGCAATCCGTGGGATCCCTCCATGTTCGTAAAAGCCGACAAGACCACTTATGCGGCTCATCCGAACTCGAGATTTACCGCTCCGGCAGAAAACTGCCCCTGCATCTCTTCCGAATTTGACAAGGGCGCGGGCGTTCCCATTTCCGCTATAATCTTCGGCGGACGCCGTGCAAAGTGCGCTCCGCTTGTATATCAGTCCAGAGACTGGGAGAACGGTGTATTCATCGGTTCCACCATGGCATCGGAGACCACCGCTGCCGCGGCAGGCGCTGTCGGCGTAGTTCGTCGTGACCCGATGGCTATGCTTCCGTTCTGCGGTTACAACATGGGCGACTACTTCCAGCACTGGCTCGACATGGGCAAGAAACTCGGCGACAAGGCTCCGAAGATATTCAACGTCAACTGGTTCAGAACCGACGACGAGGGCAACTTCGTATGGCCCGGCTTCGGCGACAATATGCGTGTTCTTAACTGGATCGTTGACCGTTGCGAGGGCAAGGCTGACGCTCAGGAGACCGCTATCGGTTACGTTCCCAGACCGGAAGACATCGACCTTACCGACCTTGATATGGATATCGAAACTCTCAAATCCATTCTCAAAGTTGACAAGGACGTTTGGGAGAAAGAAGCGGCTGAGATCGAGGAACACTACAAGAAGTTCGGCGACAAACTTCCGAAAGAACTCAAAGCACAGCTTGAAACTCTCAAAGCAAACCTTAACAAGTAATTCAATACTTGATATAAAAATATCGCGACGGCAAAAGCCGTCGCGATATTTTTAGTCTGAATACATTCAGCACATACAAAAAACGGAGATGCAAAAACATACGTTTTTCGCATCTCCGAAAAGGATTATGCCATTATGTAAAGAATACCAAGAGTATCTTTGCCGCAATGCGACGTTACGGTGCTGCCCGCAATCGTTATAAGACCTTCGTCAAACAGTCCGAGACTTTCGACAATTTCTTTTGCGTAATTCGGCAGGTCGTAATCTGTGCAGGTGCAGGTTACGAAAATTCTGTCTCTCTTGAATTTGACGTCGGGAAGCGTCAGACGGTCGAGAATGTATTTCTTTACAACGTCTTTCATGTTTCCCCTGTATTTGCCCGCCATATCCATTTTGCCCGAATGAACCTCGATAAGCGGTTTGAGTTTGAGCAGGTTCGCGCCTACCGCCGCAACGCCCGAGCAACGACCGCCCTTGTAAAGGTAATTGACGGAGTTGATAACAAAACTTACGTTCAGTCTGTCAACAAGAGAGGTGACATAGTCAAATATTTCCTGTCCCGTTTTCGTCTCGTCCTGCGCCATTATCGCAGCTTCTATCGCAAGATGACCGATACCGGAGGAAAGCGTGCGGGAGTCAACAACGTATATTCCGCCTATTTCTTCCGCCGCGAGTTTCGCGTTCTGATAGCAGCTTGACATCTCGGAACTTATGGTGAAATGGATTATTTCATCGCAGTCCTTTTTGAGTTCCGTGAACACGTCCGTATATGTTCCCACGCTGACCGCCGCTGTCTTCGGAAGTATTCCCGTTTTGGCAACATAGTCGTATATTGTCTGCGGGAATATATCTTTTTGGTCCGTGTAGTCCTTATCTCCGAGAAAGATTTGGAGCGGGGTGATCGTTATATTGTACTTTTCAATGAGTTCGGGTGAAAGGTCGCAGGTGCTGTCGGCACAAATTCTGATTTTCGACATTTTTTTCCTCCGTTGTTAAAATATAACTAATTATACATCATTTTTTCTTAACAGTCAAGCATTTTGAGAAGATTTCGTTTCGGAATATATTTTTTTTCGCGGAGTATAATATAGAAAGAACGAAACGGGAGATTTGCAATTATGAAAAGACCGGAAGATTTTTCTGTAATCAAAAAATACTGTCCGATACTGAAAAAGAACGTTGCCGTCAAAGTCTGCCACGAAAACGAGAACCGCCGCGAATGTCTGAACAGCGCGGAATGTGACGGAAAGTGCCAAAATTCGTATCTGTAAACAGTATTTCTATCGAAAACGGGCGGGGTAATCCCCGCCCGTTTTGCTGATATTTTCTTTATCAGAGTTCTATTTTTATAAAGCTTTTCTTTCCGCGTTTGAGAATGAACTCTTCCGTGAAAGCGTCTTTTGCATAAGATGTTTTGATGTCTGCGACTTTTTCGCCGTTGACGCTGACGCCGCCCTGTTCGACTGCGCGTCTGCCCTCTGCTCTTGACGGAACAAGTCCCGATTTGACAAGGACGGAAACGATGTCTATGCTGCCGTTTTCGTTGAAATCTTCGTCCGCAAGTTTGAACGACGGCATGTGTTCGCTCGAAACGCCTTTACCGAACAGCGCACGGGAGCCCTCCTGCGCTTTGGTCGCTTCTTCTTCGCCGTGAACGAGTTTTGTCAACTCAAACGCAAGAATCTCTTTTGCTTCGTTGAGTTTGCTGCCTTCCCAAGTGTCCATTTCGTCTATCTGTTCAAGCGGCAGGAACGTCAGCATACGCAGGCATTTGAGCACGTCCGCGTCCGCAATGTTGCGCCAATACTGATAAAACTCGAACGGGGAAGTCTTGTTCGGGTCGAGCCAGACCGCACCGGACTGTGTTTTGCCCATCTTTTTGCCCTCGGAGTTGAGCAGCAGCGTTATCGTCATCGCATAAGCGTCTTTGCCGAGTTTTTTTCTGATGAGTTCGGTACCGCCGAGCATATTCGACCACTGGTCGTCGCCGCCGAACTGCATATTGCAGCCGTATTTCTGATACAATGCGTAGAAGTCGTAGGACTGCATTATCATGTAGTTGAATTCAAGGAACGAAAGACCCTTTTCCATTCTTTGCTTATAGCATTCGGCACGAAGCATATTGTTTACAGAGAAGCACGCGCCGACATCGCGAAGCAGTTCTATGTAGTTGAGATTAAGAAGCCAGTCCGCATTATTCACCATCAGCGCTTTGCCGTCCGAGAAGTCAATGAAACGGCTCATCTGCTTTTTGAAGCAGTCGCAGTTATGCTGTATCTGCTCGGGCGTCATCATGTTTCTCATGTCCGTGCGTCCTGACGGGTCGCCGATATATCCCGTGCCGCCGCCGATAAGCGCAATGGGCTTGTTGCCCGCCATTTGAAGTCTCTTCATCAGGCAGAGCGCCATAAAGTGCCCGACATGAAGACTGTCCGCGGTCGGGTCGAAGCCGATATAGAAGACGGCTTTTCCTCCGTTGATGAGTTCTCTGATTTCTTTCTCGTCCGTTACCTGGGCGATAAGCCCTCTTGCAACGAGTTCTTCGTAGATTTGCATTGAGTTTCCTCCATATAAGATTAAATTTTTTCAATAAAAAAAGTCCTTGAAAGCCCGATAAAGACTTTCAAGGACGACATTTGCCGTGTTACCACCTTGATTCGCATTTTCCTCGCGGAAAAAGCCTTTGCAAGTGCCTTGTTTGTATAGAAACACTGACACTCTGTTTCGTAACGGGAAACTGCCGTCGCAGCCTACTTGTTATTCGTTCGGTGCGCCGCTCGGGGATGTATTCGCAAAGCCGACTCCCGCGCCTCTCACCGACCGGCTGCTCTCTTTCGGAACGTGTCTTTGTTACTTCTTCCCGTCTTCGCGTTTTTTATATATTTTTTATATAATACAATATAAATTCCGATTTGTCAAGTGTTTTTTTTGTGAATAATCGAGGCTGTAAAAAATGCACCCCTTTTTATTTGCCGCCGCCCTCGATATCAAGATTGGGAACTGTTGTGGTCTGCGCTTCCGCTTCTCTTGCAAGCACGGACGCGGGCTTTGCAAAACCGTGCATAAAGCCGCCGAGTGACGTTGATGAAACGTCGCCCGCGATTATTGTTTCGTCAACGACTATCAGGTTCGCGTTTACGGTCTCTGCGTTGTCGGGATAGTTAGTCACTTTGTAGGTGTATTTGACCGCTTTTTCGCCCTTGTATTTCGAAAGGTCAAGTCCCTGCGCCAACTGAATGTTGTTGTATGTGTCGTAAGTCGCGTCAAAATTCGTCGGTATAACGATGTCCGAAACGCTTACGGGGTCATTATCGACTTCCCAACCGAAATCTTTGAGAAAATCAACTCTTTCGTCGTTTGTCTTTGTGACGTAATCCGCGTTCGCGGCAACGGTGCCGCCGCTTCCCGCAACTGCGACAATGATTACAAGCGCAACGCAGCACAGCGCAAGCGCCGCGACAAGTATCTTGCCTTTCGTGATCTTTGCAGCCATTACAAACATTTTCGTACCCTCTGTTCTGAAATTTTTTTGCTTTTCAGCGTTCAATAATCTATATGACCGTCTTGTCTTTTCAATGACAGTTAAAAAAGGGATTTTTCGGTTTTTTCTCGTTTGCTATTGCTTTTTTCTTTGAAATCTGATAAAATATATGTACTTTTTTTGAGGGAGGATAGAAATGAGGGCTTTTATATGCGTTGACGATGACCTCGGCAGACTGTTCGGCAGCCGCCGCCAGAGCCGTGACGGAACGCTTTGCGCAGATATGATAAAAATCGTGGGCGACGGGCTTCTTTATATAGAAAAGTATTCCGAACCTCTGTTTTCGGATTTTGCCGAAAAAGTCTGCGTTTGCGCCGAACCCCCGAAAGACGATTCATATTTCTTTTTTGAAAAAACAGATCCTGAAATATACGGCAGGTTCGTTTCCGAATGGACTGTTTACCGTTGGAACAGACTTTATCCGTCCGACGAAAAATTTTCGGAAGAACTTTTAACGGGTTTTCGACTTGCAGCAACGGAAGAACTTGTCGGCTCTTCTCACAAAAAAATAACGAAAGAGGTGTATGTCCGTGAATAAGCGGCTTATTGCGGCGTTGATTGCCGTTATTATTCTTGTTGCCGCGTCCGTGACGGCTTGCACTCTGCTGCGTTCTTCCGTCAAAGAAAATGAGACGACCGTTCCGTCGGGCACCCAAACGGAAGAACCGTATATAAAAGTCAACGGAAACGTTCCTCGTTTTTCGGACGAGGAAAAGAAAACTGCGGCGGCGTTTGAGAATTATTCAGACCTTGACGCTCTCGGCAGATGCGGAGTTGCTTTTGCCTGTGTGGGCAAAGAAACGATGCCGACCGAGGAACGCGGACCGATAGGAAGTATAAAGCCGAGCGGCTGGCACAGCGTGAAGTACGATTTCGTTGACGGAAAATATCTTTATAACCGCTGCCACTTGATAGGGTATCAGTTGACCGCGGAAAACGCAAACGAGAAAAATCTGATAACGGGAACGCGATATCTGAATACAAAAGGTATGCTTCCGTTTGAGAATATGGTCGCCGACTATGTAAAAGAAACGGGAAATCATGTCCTTTACCGCGTCACACCTGTATTCGAGGGCAAGAACCTTGTTGCGTCGGGCGTTTATATGGAAGCGTATTCCGTCGAGGACGACGGCGACGGCATTTGTTTTTATGTCTATGTCTTCAACCGTCAGCCGGGCGTGAAGATAGATTATCTGACGGGCGACAGCGTTGCGGACGGTACTGTGGAATCCGCTTCGGGAGAAACGACTTCCGCCGAAAAAGAAGAAACAAAAACGTATGTGCTGAATATTTCAAACGGAAAATTTCATCTGCCTGACTGTGATTCGGTAAAAAAAATGAAAGAAGAAAACAAACAGATAATGAAGTGTAAACGCTCCGAACTGATAAACGCGGGATATTCGCCGTGCGGTTCGTGTAAACCGTGACAGAGAAAGGAATAGGGCAGATGTCGGAAGAAAGAATTTTTGAAAATGAGGAGAGAGAACACCTCGCTTTCATCGAAAAATATATAAAAGAAAGACTTTCTGAAACGGGAACGGATCTTTCTTCTTTGCGCGATTACATTTACGAACAGCGCAGAAGAACATGGGAAGATTTTGCCCGCGCAAGCGAACATCCCGAACAGAATATGCAGGAACTGACGCAGATGGCGCTGACCGAACAGCGCGACGTCGGCAGATACGAACGCCTTGAAAAAACGCAGGAAACGCTTGTTCGTCTTGCGGATAATCCGTATTTTGCCCGCCTTGACATCGAGGAGGACGGAGACACGGACAAGGTTTATATCGGCAGACGTTCGCTTATAGATGAGGAGAGTTCCGATATTCTCATCTGCGACTGGCGTTCGGATATAGCGTCGCTTTTTTACGATACGGGTCTCGGTAAAAAGTTCTATGACTGTCCCGCGGGACGTATGGAATGCGATTTGAAACTCAAACGCCAATTCGTTATCCGCGACGGCGAACTTCAATATATGTTTGACAGCGATATGGCGGTCGAAGACGACGTTCTCATGCACGAACTCGGCAAAGACAGCAACCTTAAAATGAAGACCGTTGTCAATACCATACAGCGCGAACAAAACGAGATAATCAGAAACACAACAAGCGAAGTATGTCTTGTTCAGGGCGTTGCGGGCAGCGGAAAAACGTCCATCGCGCTTCACAGACTTGCATATCTTCTTTATAAGTACAGAGACAGCCTTGCCGCGGGCAATATCATTATTTTCTCGCCGAACCGCGTGTTTGACGCATATATTGCGGACGTGCTTCCCGAACTCGGAGAAGACCGCGTGGCGCAGACAAGTTTTCACGACCTGTTTTCTCCGTACTTTGAGAATATAACGTTCGGAGATTTTGTTTCCCAGGCGGAGGACCTTTTCGAAGAAAAAATAACGGCGGAAGAGATAGTTGCAAAAGGCGGAAAGACGCTTTGCGAAAAAATAGTTGCGAATGCGGGAAAACTTTCCGACGAGCAGATAAATATTTCCGACGTAATGTTTTACGATGAGGTCGTTTGCTCAGAAACGGAACTGAAAAAAATCTATTTTGAACTTTACGGAAAATTCGCCCACGATGTCAGAAAAGAAAAGATTCTGACGGGACTTGGCGAACGCCTCGACTCGGATTTCAAAAACACGAGACGTTCCCTGTATGCCGCAGAATTGACGCAGGAAGGCATTATCGACTATTCCGATGAAGCGCTTGAAGAGGCTTTGGAACAGCGCTGGAAAGAGGACAGACAAAAAGTCCTCGATTCCGTAGCCGCGATGCTTGATGTGCGCGCAGAAAAGGTCTATCTTCGCTGTCTTGAAACGCTTTATCCCGAATACGCAAAAGACGTTGCCGACGGTATTGAAAATGGCAAACTGAAATACTGCGATATGTTTGCCTGCGCTCTTGTCAAGGCTATCCTCGGACAAATAAGAATAGATGTTCATATAAAACACGCCGTTATAGATGAGGCTCAGGATTATCCTTACATTCTGTATAAAACCCTGAATATTATCTATCCGAAATGCCGTTTTACGGTGCTCGGAGACCTTTCGCAGGGTGCGGTGCGTCATTATGCGTCGATAGGCGACATTGCGGAAATATTTGAGGGGCGGAGCGTATGTTTCCGCGAACTGAAAAAGAGTTACCGCTCCACCGTTGAAATAAACGAATTTGCTTCCCGTTTCTGCGACAACGACTCGGACTATTCGTTCTTTGAACGTCACGGCGACCCTGTCGAAGAGATAGATTTCGAAGACATCGGCAAAGTTCTTGACGCAAACCCGCAGTATACTTCAAAAGCCGTTATCTGCCGCACGCTTGCGGAATGCAAGGCGGTTTATTCCGAACTGCGCAAGCAGGACAGAAAACTGACGCTTATCGGCAAGGAAGATGTTCTTTATCCCGAAAGAACCGCGGTCGTTCCGTCTTATCTGGCAAAAGGTCTTGAATTTGACCTCGTCGTCATTGCCGACCCTGTCGAGTCGTTTAAGAGCAACGCTGAAAAACGCGCTCTTTTCGTAAGTGCGTCGCGCGCTCTGCATAAACTTTATGTGTGCCGCGGCAGAACTGCAAGAAAAAAGCGGAAACCTTGTCAGAACTTGCCTGAATAAAGGGAAGTATCGCAAAAAAAAACGAATTTTTGTATATAAAGGTTTACTTTGTACTTTATATACTGTATAATACAACGTGGTAAATAATTTTATCAACATATAAATTCAGGAGGATTTCACATGGCAAACAGACGAAAGATTTCCATGGACGGTAACACCGCCGCCGCACACGTTGCGTATGCGTTTACGGAAGTTGCCGCAATCTATCCGATCACTCCCTCCAGCCCGATGGCGGAAGTGACCGACACTTGGTCCGCGACCGACAAGAATATCTTCGGTGAACCCGCAAGAAATATTTTCGGTGAACGTGTCAAGATGATTGAGATGGAGTCCGAGGGCGGTGCCGCAGGTGCGGTTCACGGTTCTCTTGCCGCAGGCGCTTTGACAACGACCTACACGGCTTCTCAAGGACTTCTTCTTATGATCCCGAATATGTACAAGATCGCAGGCGAACTGCTTCCGAACGTTATTCACGTTTCCGCTCGCTGCGTTGCTTCTCACGCGCTGAATATTTTCGGCGACCACTCGGACGTATACGCTTGCCGTCAGACCGGTTATGCTATGCTTGCCGAAACCAACCAGCAGGAGATTATGGACCTCGGCGCGGTTGCTCACCTTTCCACCATCAAGGGCAGAGTTCCGTTCCTTAACTTCTTCGACGGCTTCCGCACTTCTCACGAAGTTCAGAAGATCGAGGTTTGGGAGACCGAAGACCTTAAAGAAATGGTTGATATGGATGCTGTTAAAGCGTTCAGACAGAGAGCGCTCAACCCCGAGCACCCCGTTCTCCGCGGCTCTGCCGAAAACGGAGACATCTTCTTCCAGCACAGAGAAGCCTGCAACTCGTATTACAATGCTCTTCCCGCAATCGTTGAAGAGTATATGGACAAGGTAAACGCAAAGATAGGCACGAACTACAAACTGTTCAACTACTACGGTGCGGAAGACGCCGACCGCGTTATCATCGCGATGGGTTCCGTCTGCGACGTTGCGGAAGAAGTTATCGACTACATGAACGCTCACGGCGAAAAAGTCGGTCTTATCAAAGTTCGTCTTTACAGACCTTTCTGCGCCGACAGACTTGTTGCGGCTCTTCCGAAGACCGCAAAGAAAGTTGCCGTTCTTGACAGAACAAAAGAACCCGGTTCTTTGGGCGAACCCCTTTACCTTGACGTTGTTACTTCGTTTGCGACTCAGGGCGTGACCGGCGTTAAAGTTGTCGGTGGCCGTTACGGTCTCGGTTCGAAAGACACACCGCCGTCGTCCATATTCGCGGTTTACGAAAACCTTGCAAAAGATGAACCGAAAGCAAACTTCACCATCGGTATAGTTGATGACGTTACCGGACTTTCTCTTGAAGAGCACGCTTGCCCGGACACCGCTCCCGCAGGAACCGTTTCCTGTAAGTTCTGGGGTCTCGGCGGAGACGGAACCGTCGGTGCGAACAAGAACTCCATCAAGATCATCGGCGACCATACCGACAAGTACATTCAGGCTTACTTCCAGTATGACTCGAAGAAGACCGGCGGTGTTACAATCTCGCACCTGAGATTCGGCGACAAGCCCATCAAGAGCCCGTACTACATCACCAAGGCTGACTTTGTTGCTTGCCACAACCCCTCTTACATTCTTAAAGGCTTTAAGATTGTTAACGACGTTAAACCGGGCGGAACGTTCCTTCTCGACTGCCTCTGGAAGCCCGAAGAACTCGACGCGCACCTTCCCGCTGCCGTTAAGTCTTACATAGCCAACAACAACATCAACTTCTACATCATAAACGCTACGTCCATCGCAAAGAACGACGTCGGCAATATGAAAGTTAAGAACACCGTTCTTCAGTCCGCATTCTTCGCACTTGCAAAACTCCTTCCCGCAGAAGAAGCGATCGGATATATGAAAGAAAAGGCTACCAAGTCTTACTCCAAGTTCGGTGAAGATGTTGTTGCGCAGAACCACAAGGCTATCGAACTCGGCGCAAACGCATTTGTCAAAGTCGATGTTCCCGCAAGCTGGAAGAACGCAGACGTTAAACCCGTTGTTGAGGACGTTGAGGGCGACAGACCCGAACTCGTTAAATTCGTTAAAGAAGTCGTTATCCCCGTTGACAAAATGGACGGTGATTCGCTTCCCGTTTCCGCATTCGTCGATCACGTTGACGGTACGTTCCCGCAGGGCGCTGCCGCTTACGAAAAGAGAGGCGTTGCCGTATTTGCACCCATTTGGCATGAAGAGAACTGCATCCAGTGCAACAACTGCGCGTTTGTATGTCCGCACGCCGCTATCCGTCCGTTTGCAATGACAGAGGAAGAGGCTGCAAAGGCTCCCGCAGGCACAAAGTTTGCTCCGAAGCCTGTTCTCAAAACCACTTACAAATATAATCTTGCGGTAAGCCCGCTCGACTGCATGGGCTGTACGCTCTGCGTCAAGGCTTGCCCGGTTTCCAAGAAAGCCATTGCCGACGGAACTCCCGAAAAGGCTGCTCTCGTTATGGCAACTCAGGCTCAGGCTCTCGACCAGCAGGCAACTTTCGATTATGCTGTTGCAAATGTTTCCGAGAAGCCCGAAATAATCAACAACACCGTAAAGGGCAGCCAGTTCAAGCAGCCGTTGCTTGAGTTCTCCGGCTCCTGCGCGGGATGTGCCGAGACTTCTTATGCTCGTCTCATCACGCAGCTTTTCGGCGAAAGAATGTACATCTCCAACGCGACCGGATGCTCCTCCATTTGGGGCGGTTCCGCACCCGCAACTCCGTACACCGTCAACACCGCCAGCAAGAGAGGCCCCGCATGGGCTAACTCGCTGTTTGAGGACAACGCGGAGCACGGTCTCGGAATATATCTCGGTCAGAAGACCATCAGAGAAAAACTTATCGGCTACGTTAAAGCGCTCCGCGAAAACGTTTCCGACGATGCAAAACTTGCGGTTATCGACGCTTACCTTAATACCGTTGACGACGGCAAGGCAAACGAACAGGCAACGAAAGACCTTGTTGCGATGCTCGAATCCTGCAATTGCAACAACGAATACAGACAGAAGATTCTTGACGAGAAAGATTACCTCTCCAAGAAATCCATCTGGATATTCGGCGGCGACGGCTGGGCATACGATATCGGCTTCGGTGGTCTGGATCATGTCC
>ERZ857965.3414-NODE-3414-length-11930-cov-2.676295_pt1 | contig 11930 bp, 13 predicted proteins | sample MGYA00519758_ERZ857965 | MGnify/ENA primary metagenome ERZ857965 (study PRJEB31778, sample SAMEA3449381) | human gut metagenome | biome: human gut; feature: human-associated habitat; material: faeces | place: United Kingdom | collected 2010/2012 ...
GGCTGCCGATGATCACCAGGTCCACCGGGTTCGACTCGACGTAGTCGATCAGCGGCTTCGGAGCGGACGGCGCGTTGACGACGGTGACCTTGCACTCCACGCCCTTGTCCGCCAGGTATGCCTCGGCCTTCTGCGCCACGCGTTCGCCCGCCGCATCCAGCACGGCGGCCAGCGACGGCGACGTCATGGCCTGCGTCTTCAGGTTCGTGGTAATAACGTTCACATGCATGACGGTCAGTTTCGAGCCGTAACGCTTTGCCATGTCGCAAGCGGTTTCAAGAGCTTTTTGGGCAATGTCAGAGCCATCGTAGGCAACAAGGATGTTCTCGAACATGATGGTTCCTTTCTCGGGATTTGACTTGTCTCCATTATTACCTAATATGGCCAGAAAATAGCAATGAAATGCATCGATTGTCAGCCCAACGGTTCAATGCGTGCATAGGCGAAAGGAGCGGATATGGCCGAATACGAGCACATCGTGCACCCGTTCGCGCCGATCGTCACGCCCGCCGCGCGCGTGCTGGTGCTGGGCTCGCTGCCATCAAAGCTCTCGCGCGAGAACGATTTCTACTACGGGAACCCCCGCAACCGGTTCTGGCACGTCATGGCCGCCGTGCTGGACCAGCCCGTACCCGCCGACATACCGCAGAAGGCGAAGCTGCTGAATGAGCACGGCATTGCGCTCTGGGACGTGATAGCGGAATGCGATATCCGCGGATCGAGCGACGCCAGCATCCGCAACGCGCGTCCCGTGGACATTGCACGCGTGCGCGACGTGTGCCGGCTGCGCGCCGTGTTCGCGAACGGACGCACGGCCGAGCGCCTGTTCAAGCGTTATCTGGCGCAAGAGCTGCCAGGCATCCCCTTCGCATGCCTGCCGTCCACCAGCCCGGCGAATGCCGCCTGGAAGCTGCCGCAGCTGGAACGCGCATGGACGCAGGCCCTGGCGCCGTATCTGGAAGAACCCCGGGCATAGCCCAGCACGGCGGGTCGGCATCCCGGCGGATGAGACAGAAGGCGCGCCCGCCGAAGCGGGCACGAGCCGCCGTCAAGAGGCTTATTTCACCACGAAAACGGGCATCTCCGCAGCGCGCACCACGGCGTAGCTAACGGAGCCCATCATGCCCTGCAGCGCGTTCAGGCCGCGGCAGCCCATGACGATGAGATCGCATTCGTGGTCGTACGCGTAATTCAGGATGGCATGCTGCGGGCGGCCGGTAGCCACCTTGTACAGGATTTTGTTCGGGGCGTCCTTCACCACGTCCGCCACGCTCTTCTCCACCTCGCGGCGCTTCTCGTCGCGATACGACCGCTCCATCGTGTTCGCCGCACCGGTGTCCAGGGACTGGATGCCCGCCATGCGGGCGGCCGCCTCGAACGTCACGTCCTCGCTCTGCTTCGGCTCGGTGACGTACAGCACGGTGACCACAGCCTCGGGGTCGTCGGACACCAATTCCAGCGCCCGCTGCAGCGCATGCGTGGCATGGACGGACTTGTCGTACGGAACGAGCACGTTCTTGTAGATCATGATGCCTTCCCTTCGCGAAAAAGCGTCGTACCATGCGGCGCTTTCTTAGGCTGAGGCATATTGTAACGTAGTAGTATGTCCCGCAAGTAAACTCTCGCCGAAAGCTCGACGGAAAGAAGGAACGGTCATGCCCATTACCGAAACGCTTGTGCACAATGCAACGTTCCACGGCGACGAAGTGGCGCTGGTGGAGATAAACCCCGCCATCCGCGAAACGCGCGGAGACAACTGGCGCGACTACGAGCTGGTGGAGGCGAACCCCGCGAAACGCTACCGCCGCGAGATCACGTGGCGCATGTTCAACAACAACGCGAACCGCTTCGCGCACATGCTGCTGAACTCCGGCGTCGGCAAGCAGCACAAGGTGGCCGTGCTGCTGATGAACTGCTTGGAATGGCTTCCCGTCTACTTCGGCGTGCTGAAATCTGGTGCCGTGGTGGTTCCCATGAACTACCGGTACACGGCGGACGAGATCAAATACTGCCTGGGCCTGGCGGATTGCGACACGCTCGTCTTCGGGCCGGAGTTCGTCAGCCGCATCCAGGAGATCGTCGACCAGATTCCCACGGTGTCCCACCTGTACTACGTGGGCAAGGACTGCCCGTCCTTCGCAGAATCCTACGACGAGCGCATCGTGCACTTCGCATCCGAAGAGCCCGACGTCGCGCTGACGGATGCCGACGACGCCGCCATCTACTTCTCGTCCGGCACGACGGGCTTTCCGAAGGCCATCCTGCATAACCACGAGAGCCTGGTGGCCTCCGCGGAAACGGAGATCCACCATCACGGCCAGACGCGCGACGACGTGTTCCTGTGCATTCCCCCGCTGTACCACACGGGCGCGAAGATGCATTGGTTCGGCAGCCTGCTGTCCTGCTCGCGCGCCGTTCTGCTGCGCGGCGTGCGCCCCAGCTGGATCCTGCGCACCATCTCCGAGGAGAACTGCACCATCGTCTGGCTGCTGGTGCCGTGGGCGCAGGACATCCTGGACTCCATCGATGCCGGCGACATCGACCTGGAGGACTACCGCTTGGACCAATGGCGCCTCATGCACATCGGCGCACAGCCCGTGCCTCATCCGGCGCTGGCACGCCCTTTTCCCGGACCAGCAGTACGACACGAATTACGGCCTGTCCGAAGCCATCGGGCCGGGCTGCGTGCATCTGGGCGTGGAGAACATCGACCACGTGGGCGCCATCGGCGTTCCCGGCTGGCATTGGCAGGCCGAGGTGCGCGGCGATGACGGCAAGCCCGTGGAACCCGGCAGCGGCCAGGTGGGCGAGCTGTGCGTGAAGGGCCGCGGCCTGATGACATGCTATTACCACAACCCGGAGGCCACGGCAGAAGTGCTGCGCGACGGCTGGCTGTACACCGGCGACATGGCCGAAGTGGATGCCGACGGGTTCATCTACCTGGTGGACCGCAAGAAGGACGTCATCATCTCCGGCGGCGAAAACCTGTACCCCGTCCAGATCGAGGACTTCCTGCGCGCGAACGACGCCATCAAGGACGTGGCTGTCATCGGCCTGCCCGACACGCGCCTGGGCGAGATAGCGGCCGCCGTCATCGAGGTGAAGCCGGACCACACGCTGACGGAGGAGCAGGTCAACGAGTTCTGCCTGGACCTGCCGCGCTACAAGCGCCCGCGCAAGATCATCTTCGACGACGTGCCGCGCAACCCCACAGGAAAGATAGAAAAACCTGCCATCCGTGCGAAGTACGGCGCAACGCGCCTGGTCGAACGCGAAAACGAGGCCTAAGCGCCACCGCTTTCGCCCGCATTCCGCACGCTTGCCGCACCCGCCGCGAATCGTTCCGCGGCGGGTGCTTCGCTATAATCGGAAGCGAACGAAACGCGCACCCATGCGCCTTCCCGCACGCAAGCGCGCAGAACCGCACTACCAGATGCAAGGAGCTCTATGGCAGCACGCCGTCCTACCGCATCGCATTCCGCCAATGCACGCCGCCCCATCCGCCTGATACTGCTGGCCGTGGCGATAGCCTGCGTCATCGCTCTGTTCGCGAATCTGGGCACGTCCGGCTGCCAAGGCGGCAACGATAACCAGCCCACCGCCGCCGAACAGGCCGAATACGCCGGCAAAACGCTGTACCAGTACAACCTGGACCGCGGCGCGCTGGCGCTCAACGACTACGACTACTCGAACCTGGAGAGCTACGACGGCAACAAGTACTACGTAAAGGGCAGCAACGTGGTGTCAACGATGGGCATCGACGTGTCCGAGAGCCAGAACAGCATCAACTGGTCGAAGGTGGCGGCCAGCGGCATCGACTTCGCCATGGTCCGCCTGGGCTACCGCGGCTACACGGAAGGCAAAGTGCAGAAGGACGCGAACTACGCCACGAACATCAAGGAGGCGAAGGCGGCCGGCCTGAAGGTGGGTGTGTACTTCTTCTCCCAGGCCACCACCGAAGACGAGGCCCGCGAAGAGGCGAAATACGTCGTGGACCACCTGGGCAGCACGCAGCTGGATTACCCCGTGGTGTTCGACCTGGAAACGGACGTAAACGACAACGCGCGGACGAAGGACCTGACCTCCGACGAGATCACGGCCGTCGCGCTGGCATTCTGCCAGACCATCGAAGATGCCGGCTACACGCCCATGGTGTACCTGAACAAGGAAGCGGCCACGCACAAGTTCGACCTGTCGCAGCTGCAGAGCTATCCCCTGTGGTATGCCGAGTACAACGATACGCCCACGCTGGGCTTCGACTTCGCCATGTGGCAGTACACGGAGAACGGCACCGCCTTCGGCGTCGATGGCAACGTGGACCTGGACCTGCTCTTCGACGAATCGAAGCTGGCCGTGAAGACGAGCGACGGCCAGGATTCGTCAAGCTCCACCGCATCGTAGTGCCCGCCCGAGCGGCGGCATGCGTCTCGCGACGGCGTGCACCTTGCAGCGGCATGCGCCGCACACCGAGCCGTGCGCTCTTTCGGCGGATGCGCCGCTCCCCCGGCGCCCCGCAGACGTGCGGTTTCGCGCCGCCGCGACCAATTTTTCACCGCCCGCCACCCATAGCATCCCGTTTCCCGATACAATATTCTTTACGTGTAATACTCTGGCATGCTTTTTTGTTGCGCATTTCGCGGCGGGCACTGCCAGACGGGCTCCGGCCCGAATGTCCCTTATGAAAGGTTCTGCTCATGGCCAGATACAAGATGAATGTCAAGAACGTGGTAGAGATCATCGTTGCCGCCGCCATCACATTCCTCATCCTGGAGCTGCTCGGCGTCTTTTACGGCTAGCACGCAGCACGCTCGGACGAACCCTATTCGCTCAAAGGAGACTGAGAGATCCATGCCCGATATTCTGCTGACCCTCTGGATCATTGCCACGTTCATCCTGCTGATCACGGAATTCACGAAGGTCACCGGCGACTTCTTCCCATTCGTGGGAGGCGGCGTGGGCGCCATCGTGTGCTTCCTGCTGGGATTTGGCCCGGTGATCCAGGTGGTGGTGTTCGCCGTCATCTCCGCCGTGCTGTGGTTCACGGCGCGGCCGGTGTTCCAGCGCCGCCAACGTGACCTGGTAGCGAAGCCGGCCATTGACCCGGACGCCCATATCGGCGAGAAGGTGCTGGTCACAGGCAAGATCGACGATCGCGGCTGGGGCCGCATCGCGCTGGGCGACACGGAATACCGCGCCCGTTCCGAAAACCCCGCTGAGAAGTACAACGTGGCCGATCACGTAAAGATCGTCGGCGTGGACGGCCAGTGGGTTATCGTGCGGAAATAAACCTGCATGGATATGCCGGAGGCACACCGGCAGCAATACACGGCCGATGAACAGGCGGCCGGCCCGCCCTTCGCGGGGGTGATTGGGAAAGGTGGAACAATGAAAGTCGCGTACTTCCCCGGGTGCATGGTAGACATGATGTATCCCGAGGTGGGCATCGCAGGTCTCCATGTCCTGGAGCGCTTGGGCTGCCAAGTGGAGTTGCCGAAAAACCAAGTCTGCTGCGGACAGCCGCTGCTGAACTCCGGTTACACGAAGGAAACGCTGCCGATGATCAAGAACATCATCGACGCGTACAGTCAGTACGACTGCGTGGTGTCCCTGACCGGCTCCTGCATGTTCGCCATCGTGGACGAATATCCGAAGCTGCTGGGCAACGACCCCATTTACGGCCCACGCATCAAGCGCCTGCAGTCCAGCTTCCATGAATTCACGGACTTCATTGTCAACGTCCTGGGCATCACCGATGTCGGAGCACATTTGGACGCGAAGGTCACGTACCACAAAAGCTGCCACCTGACGCGCCTGCTGGGTGTGAAAGAGCCTCCGCTGACGCTGCTCGAGAACGTCCACGGGCTGGAATACGTGGAGATGGAGCATGCCGACCGCTGCTGCGGCTTCGGCGGCACGTTCTCTGTGAAGGAGCCGGCCATCTCCGGCGAGATGGTGAAGGAGAAATGCCGCACCATCGCCGCAACCGGCGCCGACATCGTCTGCGGCGCCGATCAGGCCTGTCTGATGAACATCAAGGGCGGCCTGGCGCGCCTGCGCCGCAACGGCGAGATCGACCGCGACATCCGCGTCATGCACATCGCCGAGATTCTGGACAACTAGGAGCGCAGCCGAATGAGTATCCTCTACTACCAAAACGAGACGCTGGACGAGCGCGTCAACGCCAGCCTGTACGACGATTTCAAGCACAACGCCATTATGACGGCACAGGAGACGTTCTATAAGAAGCGTAAGGCGCTGGTCGACGCCATGCCGGATTGGGAGCAGTACCGCGAGACTGCAAAGAACATCCGCCAGCATGTGAACAACAACCTGGACTTCTACGTGCGTGAATTCGTGGAGAACACCACGAAGCGCGGCAATATCGTGCATCTTGCCCCCACCGCTGAAGACGCTATCAACGAGGTCATCGACATCTGCGAGGCCGTGAACGCGAAGCATATCGTGAAGTCGAAGAGCATGATGTCCGAGGAGATCGGCGTCAACGACGAGCTGGCCGCTGTGGGCGTGCAGGTCACGGAAACGGACTGCGCCGAGCACATCATCCAGACCGCCGGCGACAAGCCGTCGCACATCGTAGTTCCCGCGCTGCATTTCGACCGCAAGGCCATCGCCGAGCTGTACCGCAAGAAGCGCGGCTACACGGGCACGGACAACCCGGAGGAAATCACGCACTTCCTGCGCAAGATCCTGCGCCAGGAGTTCCTGACGGCCGACATCGGCATGCGCGGCTGTAACTTCCCCGTTGCGAGCACCGGGTCCCTGACGCTGGTGACGAACGAGGGCAACGGCCGCATGGTGGACAGCGTGCCGCAGGTGCAGATCGTGCTTGCGGGCATCGACCGCATCGTGCCCGACCTGGATTCGCTCGACGTGATGATGGCGCTGCTGGTCCGCAGCTCCGTGGGCGCGAAGATGACAAACTACTTCACCATCGACTCCGGCCCGCGCCGCAGCGACGAGAAGGACGGCCCGCGCGAAGTGCACGTCATCCTGATCGACAACGGCCGCAGCCAGCTGCTGGGCACGGAATTCCAGGACATGATGCGCTGCATCCGCTGCGGCGCCTGCCTGAACACCTGCCCCGTGTACCGCCACATCACCGGCCACAGCTACGGCTCCATCTACCCGGGCCCCATGGGCATCGTGCTCACGCCCGCCCTGCTGGGCTACGAGCAGACCAGCGAGCTGCCGTTCGCGTGCAGCCTGTGCGGCGCATGCGACGATGACTGCCCCGTGAAGATCCCGCTGCATGAGCTGATCCTGAAGCATCGCATGAACATCGTGGATGCCGGCCAGCAGAAGCATCCGGAGGAAGTGCCCGCGTTCGAGGCCGCCGGCGTGGTCTTGGGCAACCGCCCGCTGTACGACGCCAGCCTGAAGGTGGCCAGCTTCGGCATGAAGCTGCTCAGCGGCACGAAGGATTCCCTGGACGACCGCCAGGAGTTCATCCCGGTCATCGGCAACTGGTTGCAGACCCGCGACATCGACAACCTGGCCACGGAGAAGTTCCGCGACTGGTACTTCAAGCGCGAGCGAAAGCAAGCCGCGGCGCAGATGCAGGAGCAGAGCTACATCACCATCTCCCAAGAAGATCTGGACAACTTCTACGAAGCCCGCAATCAGGACGGAAAGGGGAGCCTGTAATGACGGCGAACGAACCCACTCTGGAGCAGTTCCTTGCTCCCATTTCCCGACATCTCGGCCATGCCGTGCCGCATATCAGCGCGCCGCTGGAGACGGCGGACATGATTCCGCCGCACGTGACGGACGGCCTGACGCATGACCAGCTGGTGGAACGCTTCGTAAGCGAAGCAACCGCCCTGCGCGCGGAAATCCACCGAGCCACGAAGGAAACGCTGCCGGACGTGCTGGCAGAGACGCTCGAGGGCCTGGGCGGCGGCAAGATCGCCGTCCCCGACGACGAGCGCATCGAGCAACTGGGCATGCAGCCCGCCCTGGACCGCGCAGCCGAGGAGGTCGTGCGCTGGGATCCTTCGCAGGACCGCGACTGGAACGTCTCGCGCACGGAGCAGTGCAACATCGGCGTGACGTTCGCCCGCGCCGCCATTGCGGAGACCGGCACCATCATGCAGCCGTGCAGCAGCAAGTGCGGCCGCACCATCAGCCTACTGCCGAACTACCATGTGGCCATCATCGACTCGAAGGACGTCGTTGCCGCGCTGCGCGACGCCCTGAAGATCATGGACGACATGGCGGATGAGAACGGCGACGGCCTGCCCTCGCAGGTCTGCTTCATCTCCGGCCCGTCGAACACGTCCGACATCGAACTGGTGCGCGTGGACGGCGTGCACGGCCCCATCAAGGTGGCCTACATCCTGTTGGACGACTAGCGGATGGCAGAATAGAAGGCGCCGCCCGCATGGCCCGCATGAACGCCTCTGACTATCGACGGCTCTCTGCACGAGCGCGCTCCCGCGACGGGGGCGCCCGGCTGAGGGCCGTCGATCATCTTTGTGCGCTTGCCGTAGCATGCGCCTATGCGCTGATGCTGGCATGGCTGCTGTTCACGGGCGATGTCCGCTTCTGGCTTGTTCTCTTGGGGCCTGCCAGCGGATTCTTGGCGCTCAGCGCGCTGCGCCGCGCGCTGGACCGTCCCCGCCCCTACGAAGTGCTGGATATCGAACCGCTGCTGGATGCGCACGAGAAGCGCGGATCCTTCCCCAGCCGGCACGTGTTCTCCAGCGCGCTCATTGCCGTTGCGCTGGCCCCCGTGCAGCCGCTTGCCGCCGCGGGCATAGGCATCCTGACGGCGCTTATTGCCTGGATCCGCGTGGTCGGCGGCGTGCATTGGCCGCAGGACGTCATCGCCGGCGCATGCCTGGGCGTGCTGTGGGGCCTTGCATCGTACGGCGTTGCCCTTGCGTGCGGGCTGCCGTTGTAGAAACGCCGCGCAAGAAGCCGGCTGCCGCTGACAGCAGCCTTCCAGCGTGCCGCTACCGCACCAGCTGCTTCGGGGCCTTCAGGGCCGCATAGACCAGCATGCCGCCGGCCACCAGGGCGATCAGCGCAAGTGAGTACACCAGCATGTTCGGCGAGGCCATGACGATGATGGCCAGCACCACTGCCACTGCGGACCCTACGATGCGCTCCGTACCGGGGCCCGTTTCGCCGCTTTGGCGCTGATTCAGGCCCTGCACCAGATTCACAACGGCGAAGAACAGCAGCGCCGCAAATGCGAGCCACACCAGCATCATGGCGGACGTAACCGGATTCGCCACGAACAATATGCCCACGATCAGGCTGAAGACAGCCCACATCGTGAGCGACGACGTGGGTAGGATGCCGTCGGACCCGATGCGCATGACGATGCAAGACACGCCGGCGATAATCAGGCCGATGCCGATCATGACACCCGCCACGCCGTATGCCAAACCGGGCCACAACAGACAGATAGCACCCATGGCAAGCAGCACGATGCCGCTGATCAGCAGCGGCCAGGCCGCGAATTTCTCTTCGTATCCGTCCATCGCCATCTCCTATTCGCCGCCTTCGCTGCCCTGGGGGGCTTCCGCATCGGCGAAACGGAAGCGGCAGCCGAACGAGGGTTCTCCGTTCTCGCCCTGGCCGTACACGGATACCCAGCCATCTTCGCCAGGCTGCAGCCGGCCATTGGCGCATGCGGATGCATCACAACGAACATGCAAGTCGGCGCCTTCGCGCGTCTCCGCATCGTAGACGATGGCGACATCCGTGATGTGGCGGTTCTGCAGCTCAACGGGCAGGCAATCCTGCGCGTACGCCAGATAGCGCGCGTTGTTCACGTGCCCGTTGCGGTCCAGGTCATTGAACGACGCCCGCACCGTGCCCAGCTCCGCCAGGTCGCCCTTCGCGCGAATGCGCCCCTTCGATTCGTATTCCACGGGAGCGTCGCAGAACGCGTCGTCCCACGAGAGGAACGGGAAATCCGACATGCGGATGGGCTTGCCTTCCGGGCCGATGATCATGAACACGCCCGTGCCGCATGCCACCAGCGCGCCGTCCGCGTCGCGCATCTCATAGCCGCGGTACACCTGCAGGCTGCGCGTCTTATACGGCCACGTGCGCAGCGTGACGCGCGCCGTGTCCGGGATATCGGACGCGAAGTGCACCTGCGCGCGGGTCAGGATGAAGTAGTAGCCGCGGTCCATCATGTATTTATGGCTCAGGCCGCGTTCGCCGAAATCATCGCCGGCTATTTCCATGAACAGGCGAAACACCTCCGCCGGCTTCAGATGGCCGTTGCGGTCGTTCGCCGCGAACGGAAGCGTGGTCTCCACATAATACGAGCGGTCCTCCGCCCGCCAGCGCTTGAACGTCTCTTCCATGTATCTTATTCCTTACCGTGCGTGTCGCATTTTCCCTTCCAGTATATAAGATGCCGCCCGCTCCCATGTAACACGGAAACGGGCGGCAGGAAAACTTGAGGCCCGAAAGCACCTTGCGCGTGCGTGGCGTCTACTCTTCGCCATCTGCGGTAGGCAGCGAACGCGCGGGCCCTTCGGCGCCGGGATGCAAGCCCTTCGAACGGCGATGCGGGTCGACGAGGTTCCTCGTGTTCGCCGCCGTCAGCACGACCGTGGTGCCGTTATGCAAGATGGCGCTTGCCGTGGGCTGCAGGATGCCGGCCACGCCCAGCACGATATAGAGCGTGTTCAGCGCCACAATGGTGCGATACGACCGATGGATGCGGTCCATCAGGCGGGTTGCCAGCTCACGCGCGTACAGGAGGCTCTCCAGCGACGCGTCCATGATGGAGATATCCGCTACCGCGCGGGCGATGTCGCTCGCATCGCTCATGGCCACGGACACATCGGCCGCCGCCAGCGCCGGCGAATCGTTGATGTCGTCGCCCACCATGGCTACCTTATGGCCTGCCTCTTGCGCCTTCTTCACATAGCTCGCCTTGTCTTCCGGCAGGACCTGGGAATAGAAGTCGTCCAGCCCCAGTTTCTCCGCCACGGCCTGCGCCGCGTTCTCGGAGTCGCCCGTCAACATGACGATGCGCTTGAATCCCGCCTCGCGCAGACGGCGCACGACCTGGGGAGATTCCTTGCGCAGCGGATCGCTGATGCAGATTGCCGCCGCCAGCCCCCCGTCAATGGACAGGTAGACCACAGAGGCCGCCGGCGCTTCGCGACGAATGAGCTGCGCCATGCCGTCCGGCTGCGGGACGCCCTCGTCCTCGAAGATGAAATGCGGGCTGCCGATGCGCACTTCCTTGCCGTCGACCGTAGAGGCAATGCCATGAGACACAATGTACTCCACGTGCGAGTGCAGCTCCTCGGGATGATGCAGGTTGCGCATCTCGGCACTGCGAACGATGGCGCGCGCCATGCTGTGCGGGAAATGCTCCTCCATGCAGGCAGCTGTACGCAGCAGCTCGTCTTCTGAGTAGCGGTCGCTGAAATTCACGATCTTCTCGACCGTCGGGCGCGCCGTAGTCAGCGTGCCCGTCTTATCGAACACGATCGTATCCGCCGCGGCCAGCGCTTCCAGATATTTGCCGCCCTTGATAAGCACGTCGTGCCGCGTCGCTTCGCGCATGGCAGACATGACGGCGATGGGGGTAGACAGCTTGATGGCGCACGAATAGTCCACCATCAGCACGCTGGTGGCCTTCACCATGTCGCGCGTGAGCAGCAGCACCGCCAGGAACGTGGTCAGGCTCACCGGCACCATGCCGTCTGCCAGGCGCTCGGCCGCCGACTGCGCCGATGCCTTCGTCTCGGACGAGTCCTCCACCATCTCCACGATATCGTCGATGCGCGAAGACCCCGCCGATGCCGTGGCCCGGATCACGATGATGCCGGACTCCACGACCGTGGCCGCGTACACGCGCGAGCCCGGGCGCTTCCCCACTGCAGCGGATTCGCCCGTCATGGACGCTTCGTTCACGGATGCTTCGCCCG
>ERZ857965.3422-NODE-3422-length-11912-cov-2.677743_pt1 | contig 11912 bp, 7 predicted proteins | sample MGYA00519758_ERZ857965 | MGnify/ENA primary metagenome ERZ857965 (study PRJEB31778, sample SAMEA3449381) | human gut metagenome | biome: human gut; feature: human-associated habitat; material: faeces | place: United Kingdom | collected 2010/2012 ...
CTGCATAGCAGGTGGTTTATTTTTATTGCCAATACAAATAAAATCGATGCGATACAGAGAACTCATACAAAAATTCTGTATCGCACCGATCCTACTTTTATTTCTACGCAAGCACTTTTTGTTTTCTGATTGTCATCAACCCTTTACAGAGCCAAGGGCAACACCACGAATAATAAATTTTGACAGACACAAGTATACAACAATCAACGGAATAATTGCGAAACCAAGTATCATATAAATCTCGCCCAAATCCGTCAGATAAGCTTCTGCCTGCAAACTTGCCACAACCAATGGAAGTGTAGCATTTTCACTACTGTTATCCATCAATAACTGTGGCAGGAAATAGTTATTCCAAGAAGCAACAAATTGGAAAATCATCTGCACCGCCAATGCCGGTTTCAAAATCGGCATAACGACAAAGTTAAAGATGTAAAATTCATGTCCACCGTCAATTCGACCGGCTTCCACAATTTCAAGTGGCAGTGAACTCTCCATATACTGTTTGATAAAGAAGAATACTGCCGGAGATGCCAAGGTAGGGAAAATCAAAGGAATAAATGAATCTTTAATTCCCCATGCATCCATCATTTCCACAAAACCGAGTGCAGAAACCTGTGTCGGCACCATAAGGATAACCATGATGAACACAAATGCTGCCTTTTTTAAGCGGAAATTGTAAGCATATAATCCGTAAGCAGTAAGTGTCGCAATATACACACTGGTAACACATGAAATCACTGCTACAATTAATGAGTTAAACATCGAATGCAGAACCGCTACTTTTGTCTCGTTAATTGCATTCGTAAAGTTTCTGACAAAATCACCGCCCGGAAGCAGGCTAAATGTCGTTTTTAATGTCGATGTATCTTTTGTTGTATTTACCAAGAGCATAACAAACGGAAAGATACAGATAATACATACCAATATCAAAACAATATAGGCAACCGTTCGACGAAAGACAAGCATACGGTGACCGCGGATTTCGTCCGCTGACAAATTTGCATATTTTGCCATTTACTGCACCCCCTTTGCCTGTTTTCTGGCTTTTCGTTCTGCTTTTTTACGAGCCTTTATTTCCTTATCCTCATCACTTTGCATGATACGGAACATAAAGATTCCAATCAGACCGGCAGCCAAGAACAATACAACGGATTCAGCACCGGCAACACCCATGTCACCCTGTGATGAGTTGATTCTCGTACTGATATCCATAACAACAGTCGAAGCCACGCCATTTGTACCACCACGGTTTACAATCAGGTTCGGAATATCGAACAACTGCAAACCACCAATCATGGAAGTAATCATAACGTACAACATAATTGGTTTCAGCATCGGCATGGTAATCCATCGAAACTGCTGTTTCGCACTCGCGCCATCAATTGCAGACGCTTCATAAAGAGCTGGGTCAATTCCCATAATACCTGCCATCAGAAGGATGGTCGTATTACCCGTCCACATCAGGAAGTTGATAAAGGCAATGATTAAGCGAATGCCCCACTCATTTTCCAAAAAGTGAATGGACGTTCCTAATATATGATTGATTGGTCCGGTTACTGCAAATAGTTTACCAAACAATACTGCTATGGATGAGGCCATCAGCATATTCGGTAAATACAAAATAACCTTAACCGCACCAGTACCTTTCAATTTTAATCGAATGTCAGTAAACCAAGATGCAAAAAGCAATGATACAATAATCTGCGGAATAAATCCAAGCAGCCACAATAACATCGTATTACCAAAATATTTTACAATATCATATTTGGTAAAAAGGTCGATATAATTTTCAAACCCGGCAAACTCAAATACACTATTTAGGAAAATATCCGTTTTGTCATGAAAAAAGCTTCGATAAAATGTTGCAATTAACGGATATAACTGAAATATACCATAGCAAATGAAAAACGGAAGGATAAAAATCAGGCCCCATTTGCCATACTTTAATTTGTGCGGACGTTTATACGCCGTCACATCTTTCTTTCCAGCCATAAAATCCCCCTTACCTTTTGATAAAAATGGCGGGACAGGGGCACCCCGTCCCGCCAGAAAACTAATTCGTTTCTAAGCTGTTACCCATTATTTTTTCAAATCCGGATAACTCTTGATTACCTCGTTCTTGAAGTTGTCAATTGCTTTCTCTTTGCTTACTTTACCCTGATAGTAATCTTTCATCTTAGCCATCAAGCTTTCGATGTACATCTGGTCATAAGGAGATACGTTGCTGCAATTGATGTTGTCAGCTGCTGAACTTAAAGCTTTTACAAGAGACTGTCCACCAAGGAAGTCAGATGTTACATTTTTCTCTTCCAGCTTTTTGTTTGCTGCCTTGTTGTTTACGAAGTCTGAAGTGTCTTTGCTGATGTTGAACATGATATCTTTGTCACAGCAGAGTTTCTTCATGATGTCTGCAACCAATTTTGCATTATCTGTTCCAGCTGCTCCACAAATGAAGGAACCGCCCCAGTTGAATGACTGTGGTCCGGTTACTACAGCCCAGTCACCGTAACTTCCGCCCGGTGTAAAGGTACCGTCATCATTTTTCTTAGCACCGGATCCTTCTGCCATGGAGAAGTTAATGCCCCATGCAGGCATGAAGTAACCAAATACTTTACTATCTTTGCCCATGTCAGCAGTCCACTCTTCAGCCCAAAGGCTTGTTCCGTTGTTGTAACCTTTGTCAGTATACTCTTTTGTTGTGTCAATCCATTTTTCGATGGATGGGTCAATCTGGATAACACCTTCATCATTTACACATTTCTGGCTTACGTTGTTTGAGTATACACGAAGTGCATCATCATAACCGGAAAGCATCTTGTATCCTTTGCCCTTCAAAGTCTCAGCTGCTGCTGCGAACTTATCCCAGTCAGATACCTGCTCCTGAATCTTTTCGATATCATCTGTTCCAAATACTTCTTTTGCGATAGAACGACGATAAACAAATCCACCAGGGCAGCCCTGCCATGAAACAGCACGAAGAGTACCATCACTCTTTGTAGCAGCCTGTTTTGTGTAATCATACATCTGGCTCAAATCATCATCGGTAAGTCCAAGTGATTTAATATCAAGAGCCATGTCTGTATTCGTGTACTTGTTTACATAATCCATCTCGCAGAGGAACATATCAATTTTGTCATCTGCACTTGCGCTGTCCTGTTTTTTCAAAGCAGCATCCAGTTTCTTCTGATAAACACCACCTTCGTTTGTGTTTGTCACGAATTTAACTTTTACATCACCGATACTCTGTGTATCTTTGTTGTAATCCGGATAATACTTTTCAAAACGCTCTTTGAACTCTGTGTTCCAAACATAAATGTTAAGAACTTTTCCGCCACCATCAGCTACGGTTTCCACTTTTGCTGAATCGTTGCTCTTTGATGAATTACTTGCATCCTTGTTGCTGTCACTTCCGCCACATCCGGTAATTGAACCAACTACCATAGCCATAGACAATGCCAGCGCTAACCATTTTTTCCTCATAAATCAATACCCTCCTAAAATAATAATTTTTTTAATTCTTCCACAAATTTCTTCATGAAAGTTGTGAACAGTTTCGTGTCATTCCTTTAAGGAATAACTTTTATTATTTCATCGAAAGAACTGAACATCCTCGTATTAATTCTCCTTGTACATCAAGTCTTTCAACAAGTGCCAGTTCCGGCTGTTCAATCAGCTCTACCAACTTTGCTGCTGCGACTTTTCCGATTTGTTCTGTATTCTGCCGGTAAGTCGTTATCTTCGGCTCAATCACGTGGGCAATTCTTTGTCCGTCATAACCGGCTACTGAGATATCATTAGGAATCGAAAGTCCTTTGCTTCGAATCACATTAATACCTCCGATACAAGAAAAATCATCCGGATAAACAATACAAGTAGGTCTATCTTCCAATGATAATAATTCGTGAGTAATTTTTGCCGATACATCCGGTGCGTGGTAAATACCTTCCCGAATATATCTGTCTTCGGTTTCTATCCCATACCTTTTCATCGTCCGCAAAAAACTTCCGATACGGCTTCTAGTAACAAAAGAATCCGCGCCGTGGATATAAGCAATTTTCTTATGTCCACATTGTATAATGTAAGAAACCAATTGTTCCATTCCTCTAATGTTGTCCGACATAACACATGCCTTGTCATTAAATATATAATCGATTGTCACAACCGGTATACCACTTTGAAGCAATTCTTTTACTTCTTCCGCTTCAAAATCCACACAAGCAACAATCACACCATCGACTCCGCGATATTTGCTATGTTCACTATAGGACAATTCACTCTTTCCCACATGCCTTCCCAAAAAGGTTATATCATATCCCTTTTCTTCCACTCCCTGTCGGAAGCTGTCAAGCACCGGAGAAAAATAGGAATGGGTCAAACCACTTCGCGCTTCGTCCGCAAATAGCACTCCAATGTTATAAGTACGGTTTGTCTTCAGTGCACGAGCGGATGAGTTTGGTACATAGCCCATCTTCTTAGCCACCTCAAGCACCCGTTCTTTTGTCGAAGTACTTATATCAGTGCGTCCATTCAATGCTTTGCTTACTGTCGCAATCGATACACCGCATGTCTCTGAGATGTCTTTCATTGATACCATGAGCATTCCTCGTTTTCCGTAATCGTTTTCGTAAGTCTACTGTACCACACTTTTCACAAAGAGTCAATACTAATTTAAATTTTTTTGTTAGAATTGCACAAATATCTTGCTTGCATTTCCCTTCGACTTCCTATATAATGAAATTATCACGAAATCGTTTTCGTAAGTCCCCAGGTTATCAAAGTCAACGATTTTTCGTGCTTGCACGAAAGAAACGTTGATCTTGATAACCGCAAAATATGAGGAAGAAGCGATTTGTGCAACAAATCTGTGGATTCCGAATATTTTCAGGAGTGCGTAAGCTGTGCAAGCTACGGAGCACTCCGTCTGGGGACGTTATGCTAATACTATTATAAGGATGCTTTGCAAAGCATCGGAATGGAGGTTCTATGAAATTCGGAAAATTTGATGACGCCAATCGTGAATATGTGATTACAACCCCCAAAACACCACTGCCTTGGATTAACTACTTAGGCAGCACGGATTTCTTTTCTTTGATTTCCAACACTGGTGGCGGGTACAGTTTCTATAAAGATGCAAAGCTGCTCCGTATCACTCGTTACCGCTACAATAACATCCCGGTAGATTCCAACGGAAAATACTACTATATCAAAGATGGGGATACCGTATGGAATCCCGGTTGGATGCCGGTCAAAACAGATTTGGATTTCTATGAATGCCGCCACGGCATGGGTTACACCCGCTTTATATCTGAGAAAACCGGAATCAAAGCAAATCTTTTGACTTTTGTTCCGGTTCACGACAATTGTGAAATCAATGAAATCACAATTACCAACACAACAGATTGCGAGCGCACCATAACTTTATTTTCCTATATTGAGTTCTGTCTCTGGAATGCGATGGATGATATGACAAACTTCCAGAGAAACTTAAATACAGGAGAAGTAGAGGTTATCGGTTCCCGCATTTACCACAAAACAGAATACCGCGAGCGCCGCAACCATTATGCGGTCTTTGCCGTAAATCATGATATTGATGGATTTGACACAAGCCGCGACGCCTTTCTTGGTGCATACCGCAGTGCTGCAGACCCGCTTGTCATCGAGCAGGGAAATGCTACCGACTCGATCGCAAGCGGCTGGTATCCGATTGGCTCACACCAGATTAATCTGACACTGAAACCGGGTGAAAGCGAGACACTTGTATTCGTTCTCGGCTACTGCGAAAATGACCCGGATGATAAATTTGAAGCACCAAATGTAATTAACAAAAAACCGGCAGACGAACTGCTTAACAAATACCAGACGAAAGAGCAGGTAAGCGATGCCTTCCACGAACTAAATGAGCATTGGAATAGTCTCCTCTCCCACTATACGGTGAAGTCAGGGGATGAAAAATTAAACCGCATGGTAAATATCTGGAACCAGTATCAGTGCATGGTTACCTTTAATATGTCGCGTTCCGCTTCTTATTATGAGTCCGGAATCGGACGAGGCATGGGATTCCGTGATTCCTGTCAGGATTTGCTTGGCTTTGTCCACCTGATTCCGGACCGCGCCAGAGAGCGAATCATCGATATCGCATCCACACAGTTTGCTGACGGCAGTGCTTACCACCAGTATCAGCCATTAACAAAAAAAGGAAACAGTGATATCGGTAGCGGATTCAACGATGATCCATTGTGGCTGATTGCCGGAACTTCCGCTTACATCCGTGAAACCGGTGATTTCTCCATTTTGGACGAAACCGTTCCTTATGATAATGATTTTAGCGTGGCAACAAGTTTGTTTGAACATCTGACACGCTCCTTTAACTACACAGTCAACCACAAAGGACCGCACAATCTTCCATTGATCGGACGCGCCGACTGGAACGACTGCCTGAACTTGAACTGCTTCTCCAAAGAACCGGGCGAATCCTTCCAGACCTTTGGCCCAAGCGAAGGACCGGTTGCTGAATCGGTATTTATTGCCGGTATGTTTGTCAAATACGGTAAAGAATACGCTGACCTCTGCGACGCAATTAATAAACCGGAAGAAGCCAAAAGAGCCAGAGAAGAAGTTGAAAAAATGGTCGCAGCCATTGAAGAAAGCGGTTGGGACGGCGAATGGTTCTTACGTGCTTACGACGCAGACGGCAACAAAGTCGGTTCCAAAGAATGTGAAGAGGGACAGATTTATATTGAACCTCAGGGTTTCTGTGTATTGGCAGGTGTCGGCGTAGAAAACGGTCTTGCTAAAAAAGCATTGGATTCCGTAAAAGAAAAACTGGATACCAAATATGGTATTGTGCTTTTGCAGCCACCATATACAAGATACTATGTAAACCTTGGTGAGATTTCTTCTTATCCACCGGGATACAAAGAAAATGCCGGTATCTTCTGTCACAATAACCCTTGGATTTCCGCTGCTGAAACACAGATTGGACGCGGTGACAGAGCTTTTGAAATTTACCGCAAAACCTGCCCGGCTTATTTAGAAGAAATCAGTGAAATCCATCGCACCGAACCGTATGTCTATTCCCAGATGATTGCCGGAAAAGATACTAAGACATTTGGTGAGGCGAAAAACAGCTGGCTCACAGGAACTGCCGCCTGGACCTTCTTAAATGTATCCCAATTCATTTTAGGTGTTGAGCCAACATTAAAAGGATTGAGCGTGAATCCATGTATTCCGAAAAACTTTGGTGACTTTACAATTACCCGTACATTCCGCGGTGTTGAATACAACATTGAAGTAAAGAATCCGAATAACGTTGAAAAGGGTGTAAAAGAATTGATTGTCGACGGACAAAGTCTTGGACAGACAACCGTAATTCCATATGACGCATCCAAAAAACAAGTTTCTGTAACCGTACAAATGGGTTAATTAAAAAAAGACCTGCCGTGCAGTAAACCACACGGCAGGTCTTTTTTATTCTTTTAGCTCCACTGAGCATCAAACAAATTCTTATAAAATCCATTTGCAGCTAACAGTTCTTCATGATTTCCCTGCTCCACGATTTTTCCATCCCGCATCACAAGAATCACATCTGCTTCCTGAATGGTTGACAAACGATGTGCCACCAGAAAACTCGTTCTACCCTGCATCATCGTAGCAAACGCCTTCTGAATCCTCATCTCAGTGCGCGTATCTATGGATGAAGTTGCCTCATCCAAAATCAGCATTGGCGGCAGACAAAGCATTACTCTTGTAATACATAACAACTGTTTCTGTCCTGCCGACAAACTTCCGCCATCTTCACCAATCACGGTATCATAACCTTTTGGAAGTCTCTTAATAAAACTGTGTGCGTGACTTGCCTTTGCCGCTGCTAACACTTCATCGTCCGTCGCATTCTCACGCCCCATCACGATATTTTCCCGGATGGTTCCCTGCTTTAACCACGTTTCCTGAAGCACCATACCATAATTAGCACGAAGGCTCTCTCTCGTCACTTTCCGGATATCTTTTTCACTTACTTTAATTGCACCGGAATTTACATCATAAAACCGCATCAAGAGATTAATTAACGTCGTTTTACCACAGCCGGTAGGACCAACAATTGCTACACGCTGTCCAGGCTTTACCTGTAAATTAAAATGCTCAATCAATTTCTGATTCGGCTCATAAGAAAAATACACATCTTCAATTTCCACTTTTCCATCTGCTTTGCCAAGCTTTATGGCATCTTCTGAATCCGGAATCTCCGGTGTTTCTTCAATCAACTCAAGCACTCGTCCGGCACAGGCAATCGCATTTTGAAGTTCTGTCACGACACCTGAAATTTCGTTAAACGGCTTTGTATACTGGTTTGCGTAACTTAAGAAACAGGAAAGCTGCCCAACCGAAATACCGCCCTGAATCGCGAAAAAGGCACCAAACACACCAACTGCCGCATACACAAGCGCATTGACAAAACGAGTGGACGGATTGGTAATGGATGAGAAAAAGGTTCCCTGAAGCGAATACTTAGAAAGACGGTCATTAATTTCATCAAAACGGTCTCCTACTTCATTCTCCTGTCCAAATGCCTGAACTACTTTCTGGTTGCCAATCATTTCTTCAATCAGCGCCGTCTGCTCCCCTCTGGTCTCTGACTGCATACGAAACATCTGATATGTTCTTTTCGCAATAAACGCTGCCACAAACAGAGATACCGGTGTCAAAACCACAACGACTAATGCAATCGGTACACTGACACTAAGCATAAAGCCAAGCGTTCCTAAAATCGTAATTACACCGGTAAACAACTGGGTAAATCCCATCAACAATCCGTCGGCAAACTGGTCGGCATCCGCAATGACGCGGCTCACAATTCCACCATAAGAATGACTGTCAATGTAACTAAGCGGAAGTACCTGAATTTTCTCAAAAGCATCCGTACGAATATCACGCACAACACTGTAAGTGATTTTGTTATTAGCAACATTCATCACCCACTGTGCCACCATCGTAAGCAAAATAGCAATTCCGATTTTCACACAAATGTGATAAACACCGGCAAAATCAACTTGTCCTTTTCCTACAATCAAATCCACTGCTTGTCCGGTAAGAATCGGCACGTAAAGGGTAAGCACAACCGTAATCAGCGCCAGAACAAGAGAGGCAATTAAGAAAAACCGATAGCGGCGGATATAATGCAGCACCTTTTTTATCGTTTCCTTCTGCGTCATGACTATCTTGCCCCCTTTCCGTATTGGGATTCATAAATTTCCCGATAGACCTCACAGGAATCAATCAGCGTATCATGCGTTCCCATTCCTACAATCACGCCATCATCAAGCACAACAATCTTATCCGCATTCCGCACCGAAGCCGCACGCTGGGAAACAATAAAAAGTGTCATATCTTTTAATTCTTCGCGAATTGCCTTTCTAAGAGCGGCATCCGTTGCATAATCAAGTGCCGAGGCACTATCATCCATAATCAATATTTCTGGTCTTCTCACCAGCGCTCTAGCAATCGTCAGACGCTGTTTTTGTCCACCAGAGAAATTTCGTCCTCCCTGCTCCACAACCGAATCCAATCCATCCGGTTTTCCAAGAACAACTTCTTTTGCCTGAGCAATTTCAAGCGCCTTCCACATTTCCTCTTCCGTTGCATCTTTTTTGCCCCATTGCAGGTTGGAGCGGATGGTTCCTTCAAACAAAACGGCTTTCTGAAGCACAACACCAATCCGGTTTCTCAACAAGGCAAGTGACTGCTTATGAACCTCTACGCCATCAACAAGTAATTTACCGGATGTAATATCATAAAATCTCGGAATCAAATGAACTAACGATGTTTTTCCGGAACCGGTACCCCCGATAACGCCAACGGTCTCTCCCTTTTTCACGGAAAAATGAATATCGGTAAGGGATTCCGTATGGGTTCCCGGGTAGACAAGACCAACATGTTCAAATGAAACAGCAATGTCTCCATCCCCTGGCTTTGTCTCCTCATTCGGCGTAGAAAGTCCCGGTTCTCTCTCAAAGACTTCCTGCACACGGTCACCACATGCAATCGCTTTGTTTACCATAACAATCATGTTTGCCAGTTTGATTAATTCTACCAAAATCTGTGCCGTATAATTAACTAACGCAACCACCTGTCCCTGAGACAAATAACCGGCATCTACTTTCAGCGCACCAATCCAGATTAACGCAATTACTCCAACATTGATAATCAGATAGGTAATCGGGTTTGTAAGTGCGGAAACTCTTCCCACTACCATCTGGAACTTATTTAATGCCTGATTTTCTTCCGCAAATTTTTCTTTCTCCTGTTCCTGCTTATTAAAAGCACGCTGCACACGGACACCGGACAAATTCTCACGGGTTCTTCCTAACAGTTTATCAAGTGCCTCCTGCACACGGCGGTACATCGGAATGCTGACAAACATCACACCGAAAATAACGATTGATAATAATGGAATGACAACTACAAAAACAAGCGCAGCCTTGACATCAATTGTAAACGCCATAACCATCGCACCGAGCACTACAAACGGCGAACGCAAAAACAAACGAAGTGCCATATTAACGGCTGCCTGTAACTGGTTCGTATCACTTGTCAAACGGGTAATCAATGTAGAACTTCCTACCTGGTCAACATCTCCAAACGATAAGGACTGAATATGACGGAACAACGCCTGTCTCAGTCCGGCGGCAAATCCCACAGCTGCTTTCGCCGCAAAATACTGCGCCACAAGAGCAGCGGTCAAACCAACCGCTGCCAAAAGAACCAATATACCTCCCATCCATCCAATAAAACCATAATCTCTGCTTCCGATTCCATGGTCAATAATTGCTGCCATGACAAGCGGTACAAATAATTCTAACGTCGCCTCAAACAATTTAAACAACGGGGCGAAAATACACTCTTTTTTGTATGAACTTAAAAACTTAAATAACTGCTTCACACTTTCCTCCTAGTGGTAAATTTTCGTCTCCCTGCATTGCTAACTGTGCTTTTACAAGTCGATAATAAATACCTCTCTTTGCAATCAATTCTTCATGAGACCCCACTTCCGCAACACGATGTCCGTCAATTACAACAAGTCTGTCTGCATGTTTTAACGTCGAAAGACGATGCGCAATCGCAAAGGTAGTACGCCCCTTGGTCAAACGCTCCAATGCTTGTTGTATCATAAATTCACTCTCCGTGTCAAGACTTGCCGTTGCTTCATCTAAAATTAACAGTCTAGGTTCATTCAAAATTGCTCTCGCAATCGCAATCCGCTGTCTCTCTCCACCGGACAAACTGTGTCCTTTTTCTCCCACATATGTATTATAGCCATCCGGCGTCTGTGATATAAATTCATGTGCATTTGCCGTTTTTGCCGCCATTATCACTTCTTCTAATGAGGCATCCGGTCTGGCAAAACGGATATTTTCAAGAATTGTCCCAGAGAATAAAAATGTCTCCTGTAACACCACACCAATTTGTGAATGAAAATAATCCGACTGGATTTCCTTTATATTATGCCCATCGACCAATAATTTACCATCATCCACCTCATAAAGACGCATAATCAGATTGATAATCGTAGACTTTCCGGTTCCGGATGCGCCTACAATACCAATCATTTCCCCTTTCTTTATCGTAAGATTCAAATCTTCCAAAACCGGCTGATACGATTTGTAACCAAACGAGGCATGCTCAAACCGGATTTCTCCTTCCACATCAAGGCGAATCGGCTTTTGCACATCCTCAATAAAAGGTTCCTGTGTCAAAACATCATTGATTCTTTCCATACTGCTAATCAGATTCATCAGTTCCCTCGGCATATTTGTCATCCAATTTAGGTACATATATAAAAGCTGTGTATATGTTACAAACTGTAGCAGTTCACCGGTCGTCATCCTGCCGCCTAATACATCCAATCCACCAAAATA
>ERZ857965.3428-NODE-3428-length-11893-cov-2.514192_pt1 | contig 11893 bp, 10 predicted proteins | sample MGYA00519758_ERZ857965 | MGnify/ENA primary metagenome ERZ857965 (study PRJEB31778, sample SAMEA3449381) | human gut metagenome | biome: human gut; feature: human-associated habitat; material: faeces | place: United Kingdom | collected 2010/2012 ...
GTGGTTGAAAAACTCTTTAAAGCTGAATTGGTTAAAGAGGTGGCTGATATCTATGGTTTAAATAGTCAGGATTTCCTCCAATTAGAAGGTTTCAAGGAAAAATCAGCTGAAAAACTATATGCAGCTATTCAAGCATCAAAAGAAAATTCTGCAGAGAAATTGCTCTATGGTTTGGGTATTCGTCATGTCGGTGCCAAAGTTAGTAAGCAGTTGCTAGAAGCATTTGGAAGTATACAAGAGTTAGCAAGCGCAGATGTCGAGGCAATTGCTGCTGTAGATGGTTTAGGAGAGGTTATTGCCAAGTCCATCCAGCGTTATTTTGCCAAGGAAGAAGCTCAGGTTCTTCTTAAAGAACTGGAAACCTATGGGGTTAATTTGTCCTACCTTGGGCAAAAGGTAGCAGATGATGCCATCCTATCTGGAAAGACAGTTGTTTTGACAGGAAAATTGGAGCATCTTAAACGTAGTGAAGCAAAGGCAAAACTTGAAGCTCTGGGTGCTAAGGTGACAGGTTCTGTCTCTAAGAAAACAGATTTAGTAGTTGCTGGTAGTGATGCCGGAAGTAAGTTGGAAAAAGCACAAAGCCTAGGAATTGAAGTAAAAGATGAGGCTTGGTTGCTGGATTTATAGGAGTTCAATATGAAACAAAAACGTGCCCGCTTAATTTATAATCCAACATCTGGACAAGAAATTATGAAAAAAAATGTTGCTGAGGTCTTAGATATTCTGGAAGGCGCTGGCTTTGAAGCATCAGCCTTTCAAACAACACCAGATGAGAACTCAGCAAAAAATGAGGCCACTCGTGCGGCTAAAGCAGGCTTTGACTTAGTCATTGCTGCAGGTGGCGATGGAACAATCAATGAGGTTGTTTCTGGGATTGCCCCACTCAAAAATCGCCCACAAATGGCGGTTATTCCAACGGGGACAACAAATGACTTTGCACGCGCTTTAAAGATTCCAAGAGGAAATCCTGTTGAAGCAGCCAAGGTTATTGCTAAAAATCAAACCCTTCAAATGGATATTGGTCGTGCCTATGCTGATAAATACTTCATCAATATTGCAGCTGCGGGTTCCTTTACGGAACTAACTTATAGTGTGCCTAGCCGCTTAAAGACAGTGCTTGGTTATTTGGCTTACCTTGTTAAGGGGGCGGAGTTGCTGCCACAAGTTAAGAAGGTTCCTGTCCGCATTACGCATGATGAGGGTGTCTTTGAAGGTGGCCTTTCCATGATTTTCGTTGCCTTGACCAATTCAGTTGGTGGCTTTGAAACGATTGCCCCAGATGCTAAACTGGATGATGGTAAATTTACACTAATCATGGTTAAGACAGCCAACCTCTTTGAATTGGTAGACCTTATTCGTCAGGTTCTCCAAGGTGGTAAACACATCTACGATAAGAGAATTTCCTATATCAAAACGAGCTCGCTGTATATTGAGCCTCTAAGTGATGATCGTATGATGATTAACCTCGATGGCGAATACGGTGGTGATGCACCTATCCAGCTTCAAAACCTTAAAAATCACATTGAATTCTATGCAAATATTGATGAGATTTCTGATGATGCCATCACTCTTCCAGATACAGATGAATTAGCTCTTGAAGCCATCGCACAAAAATTCAGTACAGAAGCTGAAAAAATTGAGAATGACTAATGTTAAACCATTAAGCAACCTAAGACAGGTTGCTTTTTAAGTATTTCTGTAGAAAATGACGCTTTCATTTGTTACAATAGAAAAAACTGGGAAATTGTTATATAGAATATTTAGAGGAGTAGATGTTTATTTAATAAAGAAAGTGAACGTTATTTAAGTGATGATCATCGAAAGAATGGTGATTAGGCTTTCGAGTCGGCTTTTAGTAATCAAGGGCCAGAGTTTGAATCTGCTTTTCAGGAGGAAAAAGCTGAAAAGCGACATTTCTTTTTGCCCCTTGTTTTGCCATTGATACTCTTAAGTGTGAGCTGGATGTCGGTCTTCTTATGAGTACAACGAAAAGAAAAAGGACTATTATTTGAGCTATAATTCTGTGGATCGTGGCCACTGGTGATGACTATCTATGATAATTAATAACTAGACAGCAATTTTTTAGTAATAAGAGGTTTGATTATAAAGGGGGATTTTATAATGACAGCATCAAAAACCAAACGTCTCTTGTATTTTATGTCCGAATTGGAAAAGGGAAATGACATTTCAAAAACGGACTACCTAGCTCGCTTTGGTATCAGTGAGCGTACGCTTAAAGAGGATGTGAGTGAGCTCAAGGAGAACTTGACTGAACTCCGTCCAAATATGAAGGTTAAGTATTCCAGAAAATACGGTTCCTACCATGCTCAGTATGAACAGGGCTATGGTAACCTTAAATACAACCAGGCAGTTATCCTATCTAAGATTCTTTTAGAGAGTCGTGCCCTTCGAAAGGATGAAGTAGCAGAGATAATCAACATCTTTGTTGAGAGGGCTGTAGACGACAAGGAGCGCAGACGTATCAAGCGATTGACTGAGCTAGAATTAGATAGTTATCAAGAACTTAAGATTTATCAGGAACAAGATAAGTCACTCTTACCAGCTATTTCAGCCATTTTCGATGCCATTGTGGACCAACGTCCATTGTCTTTTAGTTACCGTAAGCCAGGAGAAAAAGTGGAGGAATATAAGGTCTTTCCAATTTCAGTCATTTTTGACAACCACTATTTCTACTGTATTTCTTACAAACTGGATGACAACCTTACTTGTAATTATCAGTTCTCTGAAATCCGTTATTTCCGTGTGGATCGTTTCCAAACCATTCATAAATCTGAAAATGATTTGGCTTTCACGTTAAGTCCAGAACAAGAAGCCCGTCTTATTACAGATGAGCAGGTGCGTTACCAGGCTTTCTCAATGCTTTCTGGTAACGAGTGGGCTCGAATTACCTTTGAGTATAAAGGACTTTACCGTGATGTCTTGGAATCCGATATTCCAAAACTAAAATTGCTTGAGGAAAGCACTAGTGATGGTATTGATCAGGTCCGCTATGAGATTGAAACTTTTAGTTTATTAGGTTTTCAAAAGTATATTCAACGCTTTGATGGGGATTTTGTGTTCCTCAAGATTGAAGCAATAGATAACAAATGAAAAAGGCCTTCGGTTATCCGAATGCCTTTTTAAATCTGACAAAAATAGTACGACTGTGTTAAAATAGGAGTACGGAAACGTTATCATTTCCATAAGGAGGGAAAATATGAAAGAAAAGAAAAAAGAAATGCAAAAACAAGTCTTAACTCTTTTAGGAATCTTGATTTTTGCCTTTGTCAATGTGTTTATCTTTGATAATAAGATGGGCGCTGGTTTTTCTGCCTTCTCAACTATCACCCTGATGAGTATTGGACTCTTGTCTAAGCGCACCAGTCTGCGAGTTTTGGCTATTATTTCCTATCTCATCAATGTGGTAGCAGCCGTTTTTGGCTTCAACTACGTTGGTTTTCTAACAGCAGTTCAAGCCATTGAACTTATCTTCGTTATCTGGTATCTTTACCCACGTGACACGTTTTTGAGACGAGATACAACTGATAAATACACTTACCGCTATCGTTGGATTCATTTGCTCTTGACGGTTTTAATCTCAATTGGAGGTTATATCGTTTTTACAGTTGTTTCTAGTATTTGGAATGGTTCCTTCCTAGAATACGGTGGGAACACAGCTCTCATCTTTGCCATGCAATATTTACTCTTTTTGAGTATTACCAAGTCAAGGGAAGATGAACCGACCAAGGTTGCTCATTTGTTCCAAAAGGAACGCCGTACTAAGGAAATGAAAGCGGCAATAGAGGCTGAACGCCAAGCCAAAGAAAGAGCACTTGCACAAGCCTTCGAGGTACCTTTAAAGGCACCTAGTCAAACGGCTGCAAAATTTGGTAACAACATGATCAAATTTGCATCTGTCTGGCTTTTGGTGATGGACATGTCCATCTTGGCTTATTTCTTCCGTCCAAATGATGTTGGCTTCGGGTTTGGCGCCTTCTTTGTACTCTTGACCATTGTCTTGTCCTTGATTTTCAAATCTGAGGAAGACAAGGAGGATGTTTTCTCTATCATCTATCACAAGGTCCGTCCTATTCAACCTATTTTCTTCATTTTACTTTTGATTGCCCATGCGCATAAGTTCAGCTACGGTGCTGCTTACGCTCTCTTGTTCTCAGCTGCTTATTTCTTCTGGGCTATCAATAAGATTAATATGAAGACCCTCTTGACCTTTACAGTCATCATTTATTTCTTCCCAGTCTTTGGTTATCTCTCTAACCCATACCGTCTGGGTGCTGAAAACCTTAAGATGGTAGGTGAACTGGTGACAGATCGTGAGAAGTCTAATACCTTCTATCTCGGTCACTATTGGTCACTTCTAGGTCTACAGAGTGATGGTGAATATGAAGGAGTCCCTACTTCTTGGCAGGCTGCTAAGTTCGCTGACATTCAGACATTCTCTGATGATAGTGACATTACTTCAGGTGTTTTCCAAGTGAATAGCCACAATGATTATGATTATGATTTGCATTTAACAAATAACAAGGGCACCATTGAAGTCACAACTGGCTCTGGAAAAGATAAGAAAGAATACCAGTTCACTGACTTTGCCAGAACCTATTATCGATATGAAAAATTGAAAAAATCGGATAACCAAAAGCGTTATAAAGATTTTTACAAGGTAGGTACTGTTTCGACTGAGTTGGGAACTTATAATCTTTACCTCGAAATGAATCAAGATTGGGTTGATGAGTATCAAAAAAATCCTACTAATGTTGACTACCGTTTGCTTATCTCTGGTGACAAATTGACACCAAGAGAAGCTTACAAAAAAGCTTTTGATTACTAAAAAATATCTCTGCACATTGCAGAGATATTTTTTGTTTGTCAGTCTTTATATCCTCGTTTAGCCAACTCTCGTACAAGGACAGCTCCCAAGATTGACGGTACTAATTGTCCTAGGAGGAGATCAATAACGAGAGCAAAATAAGGAAGTTTGAGCAAGGCACTAAGCCAGATTGGTACCACTAAAGCAGGAACGAGTAGGATTGGAAGGATTATAAACCAGCTAGATAACTTAGCTTTACGGATGAGGTAGATGCTACCAGTTGTTAAAAAGCTAGCACAGAAACCACCAACCACGTCAATCAATCCCAAACCTCCAAAAGAGTTTGCGATGGCATTAGCCAGACTAATTGGGAATACCAAAAACGGGAAGATGTAGGTTAATCCATATAAAGCAGTGGCCAGACGCATCTGAACCGCACCAAAGGAAATGGATTGAGATACAAAGAGAATAGCGATGTAAAGAGCCATCATAATAGCTGACAGAACAAGTTTTTGAGTGGTATTAAGTTTGGTTTTCATCATTTCTCCTTAATTGGGCATAGTAAAAGAGTAGCAGGTCTACTCTTTTTGTGATTTAGGTCTAGAGTTATTTTATAAGTCAATCTCTAAGACAATAGGTGTGTGGTCTTGGCGATCACCAGAGTCAATCATGTCTGATTTTGTGACCTTATCGGCAATACGATTTGAAGTCAACCAGTAGTCGATTCTCCAGCCTGTATTGTTGATTTTAGATGTTTTACTACGTTGGGCCCACCATGTGTAGGCTCCTGTAACGTCGCCATTGAGGTGACGGTAGGTATCTGTGAAACCTTTTGCAAGGAGGTTAGTGAAACCAGCACGTTCTTCATCTGTGAAGCCTGGTGAACGGCGATTACTTGAAGGATTAGCCAAGTCGATTTCCTTGTGGGCAACATTGTAGTCACCAGTCGCAAGAACTGGTTTCTGAGCGTCCAATTCAGCTAGGTAATCCGCATATTTTTCGTCCCAGATTTGACGTTCAAGCAGACGTTTGAGGCCATCACCAGCATTTGGTGTGTAGACCTGTGTCACAAAGAAATTGTCAAATTCAAGAGTGATGATGCGTCCTTCACAGTCCATGGTTGACGGTGCTCCGATTTCAGGATAAGTAATGACTGGATTCAATTCTTTTTTATACAAGAACATGGTTCCAGCATAACCTTTACGGGCAGGTTCAACAGATGAACGCCAAGTATTGTCATAGTCAGGGAAGTAGTCTTCCAAGATTTGCAAATGCTTTTTAGTCGGACCTTTGGCAGACAGTTTTGTCTCTTGAATAGCAATGATGTCTGCATTTTCAGCGACCAAGGTGTCGATAACAGCGCGTGATAATTGAGCACGTGCAGAATCACTAGTAAGGGCGGCATTTAGGGAATCAATATTCCAAGAAATTAATTTCATGTGTACAGTTTCCTTTTTTGAATCTTTCCTTTCTATTGTAGCAGAAAATAAGGTGTCAGGCGAGTTATGGGCTTGATAAGGGAAGCTAGGAGGAGTATACTTATCTTAGATTGAGAGGTATATATTAATGAAAAAGCAATCCTACATTTATTACTTGTTTTGGGCTCTCTTATTGATACAAATCATTCTTACAATCATGATTTGGTGGTCACAGGGAATGATTCTTCCCCTTGCCATTTTTCCAGGGATGAGTCTCTTCTTTCTATTTTGCTTAAGGTATCTCTTGCATTACACCCTTAATCAATCTCCCTCAGAACCCTTATTTGTCCTTCGTAGGAGTGGTCTTGGAACCAGTTTAAATCCTAGAAATCCCCTAGGCTATAAGCTTAGTCTCCTAGTGGTCATGGGTGTTTTAGTTCTTCTTTTCTGCCTAACCCTATTAGCCTTTCTTGGAAAATAGAGTCTTAGGCTTTTTTATTTGTATGTATCACTAATTAGTGATAATTTTGTTCTCATAACAAATAAAAGAATTACTGGAGGAAAGATTTATGACGATTGAACTTGGCATTTCAACTTTTGGAGAAACAACCCTCCTAGAATCAACTGGAAAAGCTATCTCTCATGACCAACGTATTCGAGAACTCGTTGAAGAAATTGAATTGGCGGATCAAGTTGGACTAGACATTTATGCGATTGGAGAGCATCACCGTGAAGACTTTGCGGTATCGGCACCGGAAATTGTTCTTGCAGCAGGTGCTGTCAATACCAAGAAAATTCGTTTATCTAGTGCAGTAACCATTTTGTCGTCTATTGATCCGGTTCGTGTCTATCAGCAGTATGCAACCATTGATGCTCTGTCAAGTGGCCGTGCAGAAATCATGGCGGGTAGAGGCTCCTTTGTTGAGAGTTTCCCACTTTTTGGCTATGATCTTTCAGACTATGATGAACTTTTCAATGAAAAACTAGACATGCTTCTGGAAGTGAAAAAGCAAACGAATTTAACTTGGCAAGGTAAGCATACTCAATCTGTTGACAATCGCCCTGTGTATCCGCGAGCAGTCCAAGATGATTTTCCAATATGGGTAGCGACAGGTGGTCACATTGAGTCGACCATTCAAATTGCGGAAAAAGGTCTGCCAATTGCCTATGCTACAATTGGAGGAAATCCAAAGGCCTTTGCAAAATTAGTTGAGGTTTATAAGGAGATAGGTGCTCGAAATGGTTATTCGGATGAACAACTTAAGGTGGCTGCTCATTCTTGGGGTTGGATTGAAGAAAATAATTTCCAAGCGATAGAGAATTATTTTTATCCAACAAAACAAACAGTGGATAACATTGCTAAGGATCGCCCACACTGGTCTGAAATGACTAAAGAGCAGTACTATGCTAGTGTTGGACCAAACGGAGCCATGTTCGTTGGGGACCCTGCTCACGTTGCTCAAAAAATCATTCGTATTATTGAGGATTTACAGCTAGATCGCTTCATGCTTCATCTCCCAATTGGTTCTATGCCGCATGAAGACGTTCTAAAGGCTATTAAACTTTATGGTGAAGAAGTGGCGCCGATTGTTCGTCGTTATTTTGAAAATAAAGGATAATAGGTTGAAGGTAAACCTCAAGTTCTCTCTACTATTGTCATCATCACTGTTCTATGATAGGATGGAAGATAATTGATAAAGAGAAGAGGAAAATTATGCGAAAGCTGTCAGAAGCAGAATGGATAAGTCGTTTTGAGCAAGTTCAAGGGCGGAAACCCAAACCTGATGAACTGCAATTAGCTTATCAGTCTGGCCTTATTGGAATCTCGAAAAATTATAATTATATCTATATTCTTCTGGGAGCTCTAGTAGCAATCGTCGTTGGTATTGGCTTGACTCTAGTCTCTAGTTCAATGAAGAACGTCAGACAGACCAAGTCATCTGCCACAGTGGCTAGCTCGATATTTTCATCGACAGAGAAGGCTAGTGCCACATCAAGTACTTCATTGGCCGGAAATACGAAGACAAGTGAATCTAGCAGTGCAAGTATTGACACACCTGATGCTAACCATGCTAAGGAAGCCTATACTGAAAATCCACGTTGGACCAATGACAAAGCTAGTCGACTTGCTAGTTTGATGGTTTCTTGGGGCAATCAGATGAATCAGCCTGGATACAAAGAAATCACCAATGAGGCCTCTTCTTTGCCTATCCGTTGGATGTCGGACCATAACCAGACTGTGGATGCTACTTATGCCGCAAATGGTAATAGCAGTTCTGAGTATACCATTGTTTCGGTTTACGAGAGATGGGAAAATGTATCTGTTCACCGTTATTTCTTCACCATTAAAAAAGATGGGACTCCCTTTGTTCTTTATTCACCAACTACTAATGGTGGTGTGTATTATGTCAAAGAAACAGAAAATGCAGACCTTAAATCAGGATATGCAGACATTGTAAACAATTAAAAAACTAGGAATCCGACTGGGTTCCTAGTTTTTACTTTGAAGACAAGTCAAGCTGTGTTCAGCTCTTCTACAGTCATTCGCTCTTATTTAACCTTCTTAGCTAACATGGTTGCAAATTGAAGAGCGATGGGATTGCCATATTCATCCAAACGGTGAAGGTGACCAAGATTTTCATTATACTTGACTAACTCCCAGTCACTATAATAATTTTTCAACTCTCCCTCATCAAACGTAAATGGGAAAGGCATGGTACAAGGGTGTTCCTCGGTATCCATGGCACAGACAATCAGATTGTAACCACCTACGACAGTACGCTCTTGCATATTCTTGATAATAGCCGGAATTTGATCCGGATCAAGGAACATAAAGACTACTGTTGAGAGGATGAAATCAAAGGTTTCAGACTCAGGAAGAGCAGCAGCATTGATATCGTAGTAGCCAGCTCTAACATTGTAATTTTCCTCATCTGCAATCATTTGGATGCGTTGTGTAGCTTCGTTATTAACATCAACGGCTGTAACATCATGCCCAAGAGATGCCAAATAAAGAGCGTTACGGCCATGACCACAGCCTAGGTCAAGGGTGCGACCAGGTTTGATATGGCCAGATTGGACAGCTTCAAGAACCTCGGAGTGGGCCCTAGTGTCATACTTTTTAGCCATGTAGTCCTCAGGCTTACAGTAAAAAGAAAGATAGCATTCCAAATCATCTGAAGCAGCAGCGATGCGATGCCAAGCTTGTGGTTCAACAAAAGGAATCTCTGTCTCGGGGGTAAAGAGATGCTCTGCAGTAACCTCTCCCTCTTCGTCTAATTCGTAGAAGTGAAGAGATCCCGATAGAATGGTCAATTTAGCCCAAGTTCCCACCTTAGTATTGTGTTTTTGCGTCACCATTTCTGGAAGTGTTGTAGCTGTCCAGTTTGGTAAACGTTTGTAGCAAAGAAGTTGCTGATCTATAGTCATTTTATGAGTTCCTTTCAAACGGTATGGCTCTATTATAGCAAAAGTATGGAAAAAGAAAAAAGGCCTAGCCGGGTGAGCTAGACGCTTTTCTTGTGAGAGATCTGATAATCTAGGAATGGGGAAAAGTGTTTGGGGAAGATAGGTATAAATGTTAAGAAGGGTTCCTAGACTATGTTATTCTGTTTATGAGAATAATGAGCAAAAACTAACAAAGTTGAGTTCTATAACTCATCCGGTCTCTCTTTACATTTTCTATTTTACCAAAAAAAACGAAGAAAATCTTACGTATTTTTAAAATATGTAAGAAAAAATCATGAACAGTCATTTTCTGGTCTTGAATGGTCATCTCACCTGTATAAAAAAAGCAGAACCTGATAGGTCTGCTTATGAATTGTAGTAATAGTGTAAGAACTTAGACAATCTTGCTATAGAGTTTCTTAACATTGTTAATATCAACAGGTTGGATACTTGTCTTACCACCTTTAGGTTCCATTACAGAGGCAACGGCACTGTTGTGCTCAAGTCCAATTGAGTGTCCTAATTCGTGTTGCGCAGTGTTAAGGAGTTTTCCACCATTCTTTTGATAATAATTGTTTTGAACATGGAAGGTATTCAAGTAAACAGTAGCATTACTATATTGCTTTGTTGGGAGGTAGTAAGTAGAGTAGGTAACCCCAAGAGGAGCTGCTACATTACCTTCATAACGTTCATCAGCAATGATGTTAGCTTTTTGTTTATCGTTAGTGAGCAAGAAATTAAAGGCACCAGTGTTATTCCAAGAAGTGATAGCTTGTTTGTAGGCGTTCACGATTTCAGGATTCTTAGCATTGATGAAGACTGTTGCTTCCTTACTTGACCAGTGAGGAGTGTCGTAATTCTCTTTTACCAGTTCGTTATTCTTTTGCCATACTTGAGCAACTCGGTCCACTGGTTTAGCAGGTTGGATAGGAGTGGCTTTAGGAGCTGTAGGTTTAGTGACAGTCGTTGTTGGTTTCTTAGGCTGAGTTGTAGGTGTTTTAGGTTTGTTAGCGACTGTGGCCACTTTTTTAGGTTGACTAACAGCAGGAGTTGATTGTTTAGGTTTCGGTGTAGCTGTTGTCGTTGGTTTTGTAGAAGGTGTTAATGGTTTTGGAATATAAGTAGATAGAATCTTATGAACGTTACCATTATTAATTTCTGTTGACACCCATGTAGCACCATCATTTGACCAGGTTTGTGCTTGAGCAACAGTTTCGGTCTTTGGTTCAGCTTGATTTTCTACAGCCTTCTGATTGCTATCTGTATTTGTCGGAATTCTAGTCTCATAGGTTTTGCTGCCAGTCTGGCTGTCGACAGTACTATTAGCTGTTTGACTATCTTGTTTCAATTCCTCAAAAGTCGGAGTATTTGTGGGCGTTTGTTCATAGTCATTTTCATGTGTATGAAGATCATCTACAGAGGTATGTGACACAGTAGTCACAGTAGTAGGTGTTTCACTAGATACACCTGTTTGAGCGATGATATTTGTATTTGTAGCTGTTTCAAGTTCGGAAAATGTCAGAGCCTGATTAGGATCTGAAACATAGGTTTGATCCGCAGAGGCATGCTGAGGACTTCCCACAAGAAAAGCACTAATGATACCGACAGTTGCAAGGGTCAAGATGGTCTTTGTCTTAGTCCCTTGTGTTTTAAATGAACGTAACATAACTTTCTCCTTTTTAATATAAAACAAAAACAGTTCTCATGATAACACCTAAAAATGAAGATGAAATGACAAGGAGATAACAATTGTTTTATAAATGAAATGTGGTGAGTTAAAAAGATTTTATGCTGTAAAAAAAGGAATATTATCCGATTAATTATGATAAAATGTTAGGTAGGTATATTAAAGTATATTAGAAAGAAAGAGGGAAATAAGATGCTTTCTATTATCGTCCTTGAAGATGATGCCTTGCAGCGTCATCGTGTTAGTCGTTTATTGGACGAAGCAGTTGAGGAGTCGAAGGCCGTTGTTGATGGGATTACCTTTTATGAGCAGGGTCAGGAATTGTTAGATACTGACAGGGACTCAGGTAAATCCATGGTTTATCTTTTGGATATTGACCTTAAAAATCAAACGAAGCAGGGACTAGATATTGGGCTTGAAATCCGTAAGGAAGACTTGAAAGCACAAATCGCTTTTGTTACAGCCTACTCTGAGTTTATGCCCTTGACCTTCCGTTATAAGATTCAAGCTCTG
>ERZ857965.3440-NODE-3440-length-11881-cov-2.773550_pt1 | contig 11881 bp, 12 predicted proteins | sample MGYA00519758_ERZ857965 | MGnify/ENA primary metagenome ERZ857965 (study PRJEB31778, sample SAMEA3449381) | human gut metagenome | biome: human gut; feature: human-associated habitat; material: faeces | place: United Kingdom | collected 2010/2012 ...
CTGTGCATCTAAATGTTCTTCGCTCCGCTACGGTCGGTGCTAAACGGATGTCCACCGGACATCCAGCACCTCTTCCTATGTATTCCGGCAAGCCGGTGTACACAAACTTGGGAGGCTACCACCCTGCCATTGGTGCTTTCGCGAATATATTATAACACATGTCAGCTCAAACAACAACTATTGAATAAATTCTTTTATTCCTTGTTACTACATATCTTATTTTCAAAACCATACTGTTTTTTAATTCAAATACCAAGCTATACTGTTACTATTGACAGTATTCGTTGTAATATAGCAGACAAAATTGATAAATCAATTTTTGCAGATTAGGAAATGAATGTTTTTGCGAAAATCCCTATACGTCCGATGAGATAAAAAATTTCTGGAACCAGTTATAGAAACTGCAATAATGCACCCATACAACACTAATCTTATTTCCAAGCCAAAAACGTTGCATTCCTTCTTAAACTTTCTCGCCAAAATGCAACGTTAAAGCCCTAGCATATCGAAAAGAGTTGTTTAGACACATTGATTTACCACAAAAGAGCTGTAAAACAGGCTAAAATTGCAACCTCTTTTAAACAATTTGGTAAAAAGCGTTGTTTTGCAAACTTAACGACGGGCACGTTGTTCTCTCCTTTTCCGAATTTGCGCCTTCACTTCATCGATGGAACTTTTTCGACCTTCTTGCATCGCCTTATATCCCTGACCAAGTAAAGAATATACTTCTAACGTAGCTTCGTCATGTTTCTCTATTTTCTCCAGCCCACTAAAAACATTTCTTAACTCAGTTATTTTTTCCATGGCTTCATCCAGTGGAAGTTCTCTTCCAGCCTCCATGTCCGCAATACCATAATTTAATTCACTTTTCAGCTTATTGTCTTTATCAAAATTGTCTTGCAGCCGTTTACTTGTTTCATTTTTCATACAGCACACCACTTTCTAAAATTATCCATTGTCACACATAACAATTCTCTTTTATGTGAAATTATATGTTCTATCAAAAAACGCTTGATATATTTCCTTACCAGTGATATTATAACTATGTAGGAACGCTCCCACTTCAAAGTGGATGCTCCCACGAAAGTTAAATGCCCTTACGCACACCGCACATCCTATGGTTCAGACAGGATAGGCATTTTTATTTTCGTTTTGTCTTTCTCTTGTTGAGAAAGGCAAGTAACGCTTTGTATCAGATTTGATGTGCCCCCAAAAAGTCTAACTTTTTGGGGGCACATCAAATCTGATACAAAGCGTTACTTCGGTTAGAAGCCCCCTTTTCATTCTTTAACTAAAAAACGTTCTTTTCCCCACCAATCAGGAATTAATTCTTTAAGCCGAACGATTCTTCTCTTTTCAAAATCCACAAGTATTTCAATGTCACCACTATCTTTATCTAATTGCATCATATACTCTCTACACGCACCACACGGAGCGCCAACACTTCCATCCTCAACAACCGCAACCATTTTATCGATTTGATGCTCACCATTTGTTATCATATTAGCAATCGCATTTCTTTCAGCACACATTCCCAGTGTACTTGCCGTATCAATACAAACTCCAACATAAATACTACCTTTCTTAGTCAAAAGTGCAGCTGCAACACCCCCTGCCTCTATAAACGGAGAAATCACTCTCTCTTTTTGCACTTTTCTTGCTTCACAGTATAATTTTTCCCAAATATCCTCATACATAATAACACCATCCTAAAATTATTCCATTTCTACTACTACACCATAATGATCACTTGCTGCCAATGCTATATCTTCATAAATTGCTGTGCCAAATACGTTGCACCTGCTCAAAACAGGAAATGGCTGCGGATATGTATTTTGCAATAAAATTCTGTCAAATCTTGAATTTGTCTCTACCGTATTTCCTTTAAATCTAGGATTTTTCCAAAAATCAAGAGTATTCTCAGCCTTTTTATCAGTAATTTCCGCATATGCAGATGCCAAATCAAACCAACACGGTAAGGATTCACAATTATTCAATGTGCATTCTCCTAACAAAAACCGCTGTACATCTGAAAAATCACTACAATTAAAGTCACCCGCCATATAAACATATTCGTATGTTTTTTTATCCACTGCATTGACAATTTTTATAATTTGATGCTCACTGATTAATACACTATCCCACGGAAGATGAACATTCACAACCGCTATTTTTTGAGAATTATCAAAATACCAATAGGGATAATCAGCATTTGCTGCAATACCTTCAGCCAATTTTCTACTTGATACCTCCTGAAGACATATCACATCAGCATTTATTAATTTTATTTCATTTACTATATATTTAATTCTATATGGCATTCCACTTTCTGAATTCCATATATTATATGTAGCAATTTTCAAATTCAAACTCTCCTTTCTTTTCCACACCTTAGTTCTCTCTGCCTCCGTGTCCGTCTACGCCAACAGCGAAACCAAAAACCAGTTATCGAAAAGCTGCCACATCAAAAAGGACATCATTAATATCAATCCACCAAAGAACAACCAATTACTGCCTTTTTCAATTCCTTTGCAAAACAAAATTAGTCCAACAAGTACAAACAATAATTTCATATCCTATTTCCCCTCATTTTTCAAAGGTCATTATAACATATATTGGTAATCTATGAAAGAAAAAGTCCCCACTGCATTTTTTTAGTATACGCCCCCTCGTCAAAATTGCTTTCCGTTTTTTTATCTCAGCCAAAACTCCTCCCCTAATACATTGCTCTTTACAGATTTCATATTTACGTTATTTAATTACGTTATTTTACACTGCTTTATTTTGCAATACCAAGTATAATATTATTTATGAATTTACCTAAGAAAGGGGTTTGACAATGAATGTATTAGACCGTATCGTGGAATTACGGCTGGAGCGTGGCTGGACCGAGTATCAACTATCCCAGCAGTCCGGCATCACCCAATCAACGATTTCAGCCTGGTATCGAAAAAACACATTGCCGTCCATTCCCTCTTTGCAAAAAATATGTAACGCATTTAATATTTCGATGTCTGAATTTTTTATGGAGGAAGACACCACTTCTGTTCATTTGAATGAAACGAGGTTTCGCTTACTCCGCTATGCAGAGCGCTTAAATGGTACACAGTTAAGTTCTATGCTTAAATTTCTGGAATCCCTTTGACTTATATCATAAAAAAGAAAGAGAGGTACTTTTATGCCATTTATTGATTCAAAAATTACCGTATCGCTCACCCCGGAAAAAGAGGAAGCTATCAAAACAAAACTTGGTGAGGCTATCCAAATTTTAAACAAATCGGAAACGTATCTGATGGTTGGATTTGAAGATAATTACGATTTGTACATGGGCGGTTCGAAATTGGACAAGGGAGCATATGTTTCTGTCAGTCTGTTTGGTCAGGCATCTCCGTCTGCCTATTCAGAAATGACAAAAGTTATTTGCGACATTTTAAGTGAAGAGCTTTCCATCCCGGGAAATCAAGTTTATGTCACTTACCACGGTGTGAACGACTGGGGCTGGAACGGCAGCAATTTTTAAATGTAACACCAAGGGAAAAGCAGAGAATTCCATTTTGTGAACTCTCTGCTTTTTCATTTAACCGTATTTATTGGCAAGTAATTTGATGTACTTTTTCTTTCTCGTACGAGGAATTTTAATTTTCGCCGCCGGATAAATTCCAATAAACGCTTTTTTGCCAATGGCTTTCAGTTTTTTCGTTCTAATATCTATGTACCTCAACTGCTTTGTACCGTAGAACGCCATTTTCCCGATTGACTTTATGTTCGTGCCAATTAGAGCACGGCGAATTTTTCTGTTTTTATAAAAAGCACGGTCAGCAATTGCTACGACATCAAAACGGATTCCTTTGGTCTCGCGGCATTTGTAAAATAATTTTTCGTACTGCCGCCCCCATTCAAGTCACAACCGGTATCCTGCCATCCCTTTTCCTCATAACATTCTTTTGGATAATATACTTTTACGTCGGAACAATTATAATCTGTGGTTGGAAAACATCCAAACAGTATTCCTCCCTAATTTGTCCCGTCCAATTTGCAAGTGGTATATGAAGCATCTCTCCAACTATTAACATACTGTGTTTTACCAATTAAACCTCCAACTGTATCACCACCAGAAACCTTGCACTGTGATTCTGTTTTTTCCGTAATCTGACCACCCCCACTTTTTTCACTTTTCAAAAATTCTCAGCGCAATACGCCCCTCTTTACCATCAAGTCGTTTTGCGCCTCTCTTTTCTTACGTTTTTTCGGCTTTTACACCATTTTTAGTTCCTTTGCAAGCGGGCGTAAGTCGCTTTACAATTGTAATGAAATATATTGACTTTTTCTTCATTGCGTGCTAGTATATTTACAAACAAGGGTGGGAGCAAAACCGTTCTCCTTGTTATTTCTATTTAATAAAAGGAGGCATGCTATTGGGAAATAAAGATTTAGCAGAAAAGAACTTATTACAATACAAAGATGTTTTTTCCGACATCGTTAATGTAAACTTATTCGGAGGCAGACATTATATATCTGCAAACGAATTGTCACGAGAACCCGGTGAACTGATTACCAAGTCCTCTTCTGACAACAAACTAAAACAACTGCAGATGGATGTACCGATGAAGTGCATTAAAAAATATAATACCCGCTTCTTTGTCTGTTTGGAAAACCAAAGCGACATCAATAACATTATGCCTGTCCGCGACATGGGATATCAACATGCAAAATATATGGAGCAGGTTAGGACAATCAAAGAGACAAATCGACAACAACAGACGTATCCATCCCCTATTACCAAGGGGATTCATGATACTCAAAAGCTGGATCCGGTTATTACGCTTGTTTTGAATTACAGTCAGAAAGAATGGAAAAAGCCTAAGCAGTTACAGGATGTGCTTAATATCCCAAAAGATATAAAAAATATGTTACTAAAACATATTCCATCCTATGCTATCGATGTTATCAATCTTGCCAATCAATCCGAGTCCACGATGCAGATGTATCACTCCGACTTTAAATACATCGTCCGGTATCTGTCATGCAAAAATGACAAAGAAAAATTAGAATCTTTTTTCCGCACAACGGATTTTAAACTTGACCATCCAGAAGCCTTTTCAGATTGGCTGGTCGCTGTCGCAAATGACGACCGTTACATAAAGGCAAAACAGTTAATCGATAAACAAAACGAAAAAGGAGGACATATCAATATGTGTGTACTTTTAGATATGTATGAAGAACGTGGCGAAGCTCGCGGCATCCATGAAATTAACACCTTAAATCTCCGTTTACTAGACGACAACCGTTTGGAAGACATGCAGCGTGCCATGGTAGATACTGACTATCAAAAAGAACTTATGAAAGAATATGGCATTGGAAAATAAGCAATAAAATAGGATGCCCGAGCAAAAAGCTTGCCCCTGACATCCTTATATAACACAAGATATTTCATTTATGTATCTTACTTTCCAAGCAGTTCTTCTACAAACTGGTTGTAATCCTGCATCGTAGTACAGTTTGGCGCATAATCGCTGAGCAGTCGTTTTTTCAACTGTGCTTCTTTTGTTTTGACGCACTCGCGAATTGCCGTTGGGAACAATTTAGTGCCAAGCTGTGTGGCAACTTCCTCGATTTCCTGACGCACATCTTTTTCCAAATTGGAGCGGCCGGCGTACTTCACAAGCAAAAGACCGGCGATCTGCAAATTGCGGTTTTGGCGCTTTTGAACAGCATGAATTGTATCGCTGAGTTTTGTTAGTCCCTGCAGTGCAAAGGCATCCGCCGTGACCGGGATAATTACTTCGTCCGCAGCAATCAGACAGTTATACAATACAATATCAAGAGATGGTGCTGTGTCAATTACGATGTAATCATAGCCGTCTAACATTTCAAGCGCATCCTGCAAACGGTACATTCCTTCCACATTTCCATCTAAAAGTTTTCCCGCCTTGGCAAGCAATGGGTCCGAAGCTACAATATCTCCGTTCTCCATGTGTTGCACAGCCTCATCAAGCGGCACCGGGTCCTCATCAACCATGACATCATAAAGAGTTGCCGTATCCTCAATTGCTGCCTGATAGGTACTTGTGCTGTTCCCCTGCGGGTCCGCATCAATTAATAAAGTTTTTCCTTTTTGATTCAAAATCCCTGCTAATGTTGTAGCGGTTGTCGTCTTACCAATACCGCCCTTCTGGTTTGCAATTACATAAACCGTTGCCATAATTTTCTTCCTTTCCGACATTCTTGTCCCACATCCTTTTAGAATGCAATCTGGCCTTCAATTTTCTGATTCACCACATAATAAACTGCTTGTTCTTCCGGTTTCACGTAAATATCAAGCTGTTCAATTTCCTCTTCTGCAACTCCTTTTGTTAAAACATCATCGTGAATCAATTCCAACAAATGCTTTGTCGAACGTTCACGTCCTTCGTACTGAATCACCATATTTTTCTTTGCACTGGCGAAACCGCCAATTTGTTTATTTGCTCTTTCCACACTGCATCTTCGAGCCATACAATCACCTCCGTATTTTACTGTTCTTCCTCTTTCGCTTTACTGCGTTTTATCATATGATTTACGGCAAACCCAAGTCCCATAAGGATCCAGAACAAAGGTGCCACACATACACTTGAATCATTTGCAAGACCAACTACCATGTAACCACTGGCACCACAAAAAATTGCCATTGCTGTTTTTTGAAGCCATGTCTTTTTCTCTGCATTCATGCAATTCTTCCATGTTGCAATAACAAGCATCACGTACAAAGCAATCAATGCCAGACAGGCAAGCATACCGTCCTGCGTCCAAATCTGAAGATACATATTATGCGGTTTCGTAATAAGCTGCGCATTAAACTCAGAATTCACTTTTCCCACATAATCATTATTCGGAAATTCATATACAAAATTATCCGCACCAACACCAATCAAGGCCGTTGATTTAAGCATTGGAAATGTACGTGACCAAATATAACCACGGCGGGTCGCAAAATCGTAATTATTTTCAAAACCAATCGAATCCACTTTTCTCAGTTTGTCCAATCGTCCCTGCGGATTATAATACAAAAGTTTATTATCTTTTTTCACCAAATCCCACGTTTTTCCGTCTGCACCAATTTCAAGACACGGAATCGTTGTTTTATCAACTTCAACAGCAGATGCTGAGAATTTAATCTTCTCATATCCTTTTTCTGCAATCGTCACAACATTATTATTTGTCGCAGTCTCCAGTGTTTTTCCCTTTTTATCCTTCAAAGAAAAGGAACCGATACTGTCAGTCGAAGTAAACCCTCCCACAACCGTCTTTCCGCTGCCGGTCACAATTTCAAACGAATTTTTCTTTGTCTGAATGGACGAAATAGTATTCGTCGTTTTTTCTCCCTCGCTGCCCGTAAATCGGTTTAAAATGCCGGGTTTTGCAACGAGCACGCAGACCACCGCAGCAATACACACAACAACCGCTCCAACCGATGTCAAGGTAAGCGAAAAGACAAACGCTGACGGCACGAAGACGAAGGTTGCCGATGTCAAATCAGTCCGGTCAATGACTGTGAGCCATACAGCATAATCAACTGGCAAACGGTAGATATCAGAGCCAGTACACGAAATGTCATTTTCTTTGCCGTAAAAAGCAAAAGAATCGTAATCGGTAAAACAACCGCTACATATGAACCAACATAGTTCGGATTGTGAAGTGTAGAATATGCCATGCCCTTGCCAAATGTCAATTTAATATTAAATCCACTTCTGCCAGCCAGTTCAGTCGTAACCAAAGGCCTTGCCCATGCACTCTGAATCCAGTCCAGACCAAACGTTTGGAATGCACCGAGAACACTGACAACACAAGAACCGGCAGTCAGTCCGTTAAGAAGCCACTCCACTACCTCTTCTTTCTTCACGTAACCGTATACAAATATAAAACAAATTACATAAATAAGAAGGACAAACACGCCCTCAAACTGCTCATAACCGCCTAAGAACGCATCCTCTGCATGCACCGCTCCCATCGCTGAAAACAGCGAAAACAGGGCAAACACCGATGCCGGAATCAACGGAATCCACGCATTTTTATCAAACAATCTGCCATTTTCACCAGTACAAAGCCAATATGCCAAAATCACCGTAACAATAGCACCCAGTATCATCAGAAAATGTGATTTATAATACAAAAAGAAATCCGTCACCTGACCATTTGCCGATGACCATAATTGTTTACTCAATCCATTATCATAAATATGTGCATTGGTAATCAATGGAAGCACTGCCAGTATAAGCAAAATTGGCACAAAAAACTTTTTCCCATATTCTTTTTGCTGCTTTTGTTGTTTCATTTGCAATCTCCTTTATTCCTCAATAAACCTCTTGATTTTTTTCATCTTTTCTTTTGTCATGCGGTAACCATGCCAATAAGCCATTTCCAGTTTGCGCACATCACTTTCAAAGCTGTTCAGTAAATGGTTCGGCCGTAGAATCAACACTTTTCCTTCCTTCGCTAATGCCTCACACTCTTTGACCATGGCATTGTAGTGGTCCGGTCTCTCCATAATCACGCGCTTAATCTCCGGATATTTATGTCCTAGCATTCTGGCACCCATTTTATCATATTTGCCATAACGTTTCACAAAACCGCGTGGCTGCGTAAGCACAACAATTAATTTGTCACAACCGTCATCTAACGCTTTTTTAAACGGAATCGGGTCAACCAGCCCGCCATCGTAATACTTCTGCCCATCCAAATCAATCGCCGGAAAAAACATCGGCAGTGCACAGGTTGCACGAAGCATTGTAAATTTCTCATCCATATCCATTGCGTTTTTATACTCAATCTGTCCGGTTTTTGCATTTGTCACACCAACCAGACAAGTTCCCTCATATGAACGAAAGGTGTCCCAATCAAATGGAATTAAGTGGTCCGGAATTTCTCCAAAAACAAAATCCAGTCCGAAAATACTTTTATTTTTTTTCCAGTTGCTCCGGCTCATATATCGCTTATCATTACGGTATTTCTGCATAATTTCCAAATTTCTCTGTGGTTGTTTAGAAATATACGAGACGCCATCCGCAATTCCAGCGGAAACACCAATACAGTAAGGCAGTAATATATTCTCCGACAACAGTGCATCCATCACACCGCAGCTAAAAATCGGTCGAAATGTCCCACCTTCAAAAACAATCCCTGTCATATGCATGCTCCTTTCACGCCATTTACTCTATTTTATCACAGATAAAGAGACGCCGCAACCAAAGAGCGGCATGTCTGCGTATAAAATAAAAATAGCAAAAGAAGTTCCATTCGTTTATATCGAACAAACTTCTTTTGCCATCTTTAGACTATTTTATTATAACAGCCCTGCTTTTCAACAATCCATTTTCAAATCTTACTCAGCGTTATTGTATTTCACACCTGTCATAAGCTTTTTGCCTTTAATAGCAAACAATTCAGAAACACTAACAACCTGATATCCTTTGTCTTTGCACTGCTCTAGAATTTCCGGAACTGCCTGTGCTGTTTTTTCATGAACGGAATGCATGTTAATGATACCGCCATCTTTTAAGTTATTGATTACATTGTTTACCAAATCATCTTTCGTTGTTTTATCCTGATAATCCTGACTCCAAATCGATACATCGATAAACGGTTTCTCGATTACTGCATACATCGCCTGACTATAAGCAACGTTTGGCGCACGGAACAAGAAGTGTTTGTATCCGGTGATTTCAGAAAGAAGTGCATCTGTCTTAGCAATCTTCTCTTTGATTACCTCTGGTCCTACACTATTCAACCCATTGGAATCATAAGAATGATTTGCCACCTCAAATCCAGCCTCTTTCGCTGCAAGAACTTCATTTCTGGACTCATCATCATGCTCAATATGAGCACCGATGTAGAAGAATGTTGCATGAGCGCCTGCTGCAGTTAAAGCTTTCTGAATCTTCATACCATTATCAACAAATCCTGTATAACCTCCCGGGCCATCATCAAATGACAAAGCAACAACCGGTTTTTCAGGGTCAATGTTTTTGTCAATCCAACTCTGGTCAAGACCATCATATTTGAACTCAGAAGATACAAATTCCGGTGCTACTGTTGGTTTTGGTGTTGGTTTGCTTGCTCCTGCTGCCGGATAAGTAGCTCCTGCTCTGGCAACAAATACAATGCTTGTAATCTTAACGGATTTCAACGTTTCCGGCCAACCATAACTAGCAGCCGCATCCATCGGCTGGATGTTCAATCCAACGGCAGGACCTGTTACTTTCTCATCAAATGCTACCGATACGGATGTAGCACCCGCTGCCATGTTATAATTAAATGCTACACCATCATCAAAACCTGTCAACTGATCTGTTGTACCTGCTACAGCAATTTTACCAGCTGTTAATTTGGAAGTGTCTTCACCTTCAAAAGTAAGTTCATAGCCAATTTTTACTTCCTTAAAATAAGCCAAATCAAAACGAGAATCCAACTGGCTGCTAAAATTAATCGTTGCCGGTGAAGAACTGAATTCGGTATCGCCAACTTTTGTCATATCAATTGTGATGTCTTTTACTGCCTCGCCCTGCTCTGGGGTAACGGTTGGTGTCGGTACTACAGCGGTTGGTGTTGCTGTCGGTGCCGTACTTGGTTTATTCGTGTTTGGTGCAGTAGTAATTGCCGGTGCTTTTGTAACTGCCGGCTTCTTTGCCTTAACAGTAACTTTGCAGGTCAGTTTTTTCTTTCCAACCTTTGCTAATACGACTGCCTTTCCTGCCTTCTTACCTTTTACTACGACACTTGTTTTCTTTTTCTTTGAAAGACTAACAACCTTTTTACCTGACTTAATGGACCAAACTGCTTTCTTTCCATTCTTCAGCTTAATCGTCTTTTTCTGTCCCACCGAAATGCTTACTTTCTTTGTGCTAAGTTTCGGTGCCTTTTTCTTTGCTGCTGCCGGTGAAGATGGCATTGACACGCCAAGAAGCAATGCTGCCGTCATCACATAACTCATTGTTTTACAAAACTGTTTTTTCAACCTTGTGTCCTCCAATCATTTTTTGTTTTTGAAACCGCCCCGTAAACAACCCCTGTTTCGTATACGATCCCTCTCTTTGAGATTATTGTAACACCAAGGTATAACTTTGTAAATATATTCCATTCGATATTATAATATTTTACTTATAACGATTTTCAATAAAAGCATAAGGTTACGCTTATGCTTTTATTCATCTTCATACATTCGGAATAATGTTTTTAAGATATTCTGGTACTCTTTCTGCTTTTCTTCGTCCTCCAACTGCTTTAATTCCTGAATCGGCTCACGAATCAAGCGCTGCAAAGAAGCATGAAGCACCTTTTTCAATAATTTCTGCTCTCTGTGATTGAGAGGAATTTTTCGATTTAAATATTCATAACTGTCCGTCTCAATCTGTGAACACCGTTTCTGCAGCGTCTCAATCGTGCCATCCACACGGCTCAATAAAAGCCATTCCATCGTCTCCTGCACCTTTTCCTCAATAACCTGTTCACAATCTGCCGCCAGTTTTTCCCGCTCATTCTGATTTTTTTCGGTAATTTTCTGCAGCGTATCCATATCAATCAACTGCACCCCCGGAACTTCTTGTAACCGGCTGTCAATATCCCTCGGTGATGCCAAATCCAAAAACTGCATTTGTGTGGCACCCGTCTCTTTCCATTTATCGTACAAAACAACCAGATGCGGCGATGACGTTGCTGATACAACCGTTTCACACCGTTTCATCGCATCATAACGCTCATGATAATCCACCACTGTCAAATTTTCATGTACCGCTAACAATTCTTTTGCGTGCGCAAACGTCCGGCTGCACAGATAAATCTTTTTTGCTCCGTATTCAAACAAATATGTCAAAGCAAGTGCCGCCGTTTTCCCGCTTCCAATCACAAG